>OGZF01000323.1_pt1 | contig 45872 bp, 44 predicted proteins | sample 1576771 | NCBI WGS metagenome assembly OGZF01 (sample SAMEA3541536, study PRJEB24748) | human gut metagenome | biome: human gut; feature: human-associated habitat; material: faeces | place: China | collected 2012
AGCGAGCCAAATGTAGTGCTTGTCGGTTCATCCTTTGTCATATCCGCACCGGGTGCGTAATATTCAATTTTACCTGTCGTCAGGTTGGAGGTATCCGGCTCTGTCTCCGCACCGTTTACAGGAGTGAATGATCCGGAAAAATCTCCATTATGGCTGCCGCCGTTACCGATTCCTGCGCCTGCTCCATCCCATTCATCTGTTGGACCGCCTTGTACCTTCAGCGTTGCATCTCCTGAAACGGTGATCTTTTCTCCATTTTTTTGTAAGCCGCCGCCGATGCCTGCTCCATTGAGACCTCCAATGGCAGTGGCCTCGCCGTCGGTGATGGTGATGTTTTTGCCTTCGCCGTGGTTGCCTCCACCAATGCCAGCCCCATAATCGCCGCCGGTAGCTGTGACTTTGCCGTCGGTGATGATGATATCATTGCCATCTCCATAGAAACCTCCGCCAATGCCCGCTGCACCCTTGCCGCCGGTAGCTGTAACCTTTCCGCCGGCGATGGTGATGTTTTTGCCGCCTGCACTGGTGCCTCCACCAATGCCAGCCCCGCAATCGCCGCCGGTAGCTGTGATCTCGCCGCCGGTGATCGTGATATCATTGCCGTCTCCATAGAGACCTCCGCCAATGCCCGCTGCACCATCGCCGCCGGTAGCGATCAGCTTGCCGTCTTCATTTTCATCCGTAATGGTCAGTTTACCTTGATTACCATCACTGTTCTTTTCCAGACCGGCATGATCCACACCACTCTTAAGGGTATTTGTGCCATCCAGCTCGATGTTTACATTGCCTTTTCCGCTTGTGGCAATAGCAGCACTACTTGTGTCGATATTTACATCGGAGATCGTCACATTTGCGGTCGCATTCTCGGACGCATTGATCGTGATGGTGTTGCTCGTCTCCGCAGAACTACCACGCTGTGTAATCACAGGAGCCTCATCCGGTGTTGAGGTGCTGCCCTGCGTTACCGTCTGTCCGGAATTGTCTGCATTTACCGTAACGCTGCCATCTTCCAGATACCAGTTGGCGGCATAGGTTGTCATGGGCAGGCTTACGCTCATGACCAGGGCGATCATACTTGCTGTCAGCTTTTTTCTCTTCATTGGGTTTCCTCCCTCTTTTCCTTTTTCATTTTTACATTATCCCCTGCAATGAAAATTCATAGTGCATGGCAAGTGCTTTGAACAGCTTCTGCATCACCTGTTCAGAGATCGTGCGGATATCGAGTCCCTCCACGAATCGGATCACCCGCACGATTTCTTCCTCTGGAACGTTATAGGCCCGAAGGCTCATCGTGAAAAATAAGCGAAGCTTCTTCTCCAATGTCAGCTCTGCATCACACGGATGCGCCATGTAACCTCGCATGATGCCTGCAGATCCGATCTCCAGCTCGTAAAAGTCACGCGCTGCCAGCTCCGGCTGATAGGATCCGAAAATCTGATACAGCTCTTTGGCTGTTTCGCGCTGAATATATTCACAGGCTTCCTTCTGGGTATAGGCTTCAATATAGATTTCCCGCAGGTTTTCATTCAGCTCTGTAAGTGTCATCTGGATCGCCGTTTCCACTGCATAAACATAGACCGGAGGGAGCTTTGTGCTCGCTGCACTTCTTGCCATCGAAAACTGATTCTCAAACATGAACTGCACAAGCTCTGTCAGTACGCCGTCCTTTGCACGGAAAATGTTCTGGAAGCTGCTGCTGGACACGCCGGACTTCTCGATGATTTCCGCCATAGTTGTCTTTTTGTACCCCTGCTCCAGGAAGAGTTTTACGCATACCTGCAGGATGCGTTTCTTTGTTGGTTCGCTTAAACTTGTTGCCATTTGCCCCGCCCTCATTCTATGTGACTATCTTGGTTTCTTCATCTGGTCTATATACCAAATGTAGCAGGAAATAGAGGTTCTTGTCAAGGAGTTTCTGGTTCGTGTACCAGTGCAGTATGACAGACCAAAATTTCAAAAAAACACGAGTGAACTGTAACTATTTTCTATTTAAAATTTTATGAAATCGATGAAAGAATGTTGCGGTTGTGATTGCCGCCGCCAGTATATCGCTGATCGGCTCAGCCAAAAAGACAGCAAACACTTTGTTCTGGATAAAATGCGGCAGGATAAAGATCAACGGAATCAACAAGATCAGTTTTCTTAAGCAGGCAAGCAATAAGCTGACCTTTGCCTGTCCCAATGCCATGAAGCTCTGCTGACAGGCAACCTGAAAGCCAAGAGAGAATATGCCCGCCATATAAATTCTCAATGCCCATGCAGTATATGTGATCAATTCTGTGTTATTCGAAAAAATACCTGCAAATCCCTTCGGGAACAGAAGCATCATCAACCAGAAACATCCCGTAAAAACGGTGCAAGCTGTAAATTGTGTAAAAAATGCTTTTTTTACCCGATCTCTGTTTCCTGCACCAAAGTTATAACTCATGATCGGCTGTCCGCCCTGACAAATTCCCTGTAACGGTAATGTTGCAAGCTGGCTGACACTTGTAATAATTGTCATCGCTCCTACTGCAAGGTCTCCGCCATATCTTGATAAGCTGGAGGTAAAGCTGATAGACAGAATGCTTTCCGTGGACAACATAACAAAGGTAGAGATACCAAGGGCAAGACATGGTAAGAGGATTTCCTTTTGCAATTTAAAGTTTTCTTTTCTAAGATGCAGGATCGTTTTCTTTCCTGACAGGAAACGAAGGATCCATATTGCCCCTACAGCCTGACTCAAAACAGTTGCAAGCGCAGCACCCTTTACTCCAAGATGAAATACAAAGATAAAGATCGGATCCAGAATAATATTGATCACAGCACCAATCACAGTTGTCATCATGCTGATCTTCGCAAATCCCTGTGTCGTGATAAAGGGATTCATTCCCATCACGATCAGGACAAAAATACTTCCAAGAATATAAATCCTTGCATAATCCACCCCATAAGGAAGTGTCTGATCACTTGCACCAAACAGCGTCAGCAGCTGTGGTGCAAACGTAAAAAACAGCACAGTCAAGGCAACTGCCATCAGCAGGAGAATCACAAAACAGTTTCCAAGAATCTTTTCCGCTGTCTTATTGTCTTTTTTCCCCATGGAAATCGCAGCGCGCGGAGCACCTCCGGACCCTGCAAGCATAGCACAGGCATTGATCAGCATCAGAATCGGTGTAAATAATCCGACACCCGTTAATGCTGCGGCACCGACGCCCGGAATGTGTCCAATATAAATGCGGTCAACAATATTATATAAAAGGTTGATAATCTGCGCCACGACAGCCGGTATGGCCAGCCGTGCCAGAAGACGGGGTATTTTTTCTGTTTCCATAGCTTGTGTGTTTGACTTATCGTTCATATCTATACGTTCCTTTCTGATTTCCATGTTCTAAAAACAGCCATAGCACTGATAAATATCCGGATTATGGCTGTTTTTATACTTTCAATGTCTCACCGTCAATTCAGCGATCTACCACCTGCAGTACACAGGCACAATAACCGGGCTCAGGCTGATCGCAATGGATGGTAAGATTCTTGTCTATCTCCGGGCTGTAATCATGAAGCATATGCTTCGTACCGTTCAAAGTGGTTTACCACATGATTCATCAGCTTTTTCGCCAATCTCTGTCTGCGATATGCCTCATATCACAGTAAATACTTCTTCATCGTATTCTCTACATAGCCAATTACATTTTTCCACGCTAGATCTCCTACGTAAAAATTGCTTTTCTGAAACTGCGCCCAAAGCTCTGCCATTTGCAAATCGTCAGATATCAAATGTAATGTAGCTTCAATATTATCCTTGCTAAAAATAGTTTTCCGCTTTTCACAGGTGGCAGAAAATGCATCGTATAAAACATCTTGTTCAACGTAGCTTCCAGCATTACGCGAATGCCCGGGTAATCAAACTCTTCCATAATAGTTCTTGTGCTTTTAATTTGAAATTTAACATTATCTTCCAGCGGGATGTTACAAATTTCTTCAATTATCCTCTGTACATCAGCCTCATTTAATGGTAATGCTTTTACTGTTGTATCAATATCCATCGTAGCTCGCATATCCACACCAACAATTGACGCTACCAACATCCCACCCTTAAGAATAAAATTATCTCGATATGATGATACAGATACTCTTTCCAGAAATCTTTCCATCATAAAATTTCGAATTAGCGTAGTCGCTTTATTACTGTTCCCATCCGAAATATTTCTTACCTTATCTTTTAATTGTCTTGATGAACTAATCACACTAACACCTCCACGTACTTCATCACTTCATCTCGAATTTCCATCATATCCGCATATACAATCAGCTGCGATAGCTTTTTGTCCTTCGATGACATATATTCCTTGATAGCCGTTTGAAATACTTGTACTTCATACTTATTACGATTCCTTATCAAATCGCAAATGCAACGCTCCTGATCATAAACCTTAACCAAATTTCCACTGCTGGATGCAATCTCACAAATTCCTATTTTGTATAAATCCGGTGCAGCATATTTCACCGAAACATTAAAATCATTATCCTTAAGATGACTCGCATTATATCCCTGTGGCACAGTAACACACACAGATGAATACTCCCTATCTGTCAAACCGTGCAAATATAGTGCTGTTTCTCCGGAATAAATAATCGCACCATTTCTTTGTTGCAAAATGAACAACTCATCCGGCCACACATCATCCGCTATATATACGCCTCTCGAGACCCTCTCCATGCCATGTTCCTTAATATATTTTGCAATATAGGTCTTAGAAATATCTTCACTACATACCAGAGAGGTAATAAGATAACCGTTATATTTTTCAATAAAATTTTCAATTTTTTCCTTTTTAGTCATTCTATTCACCTCTGCACTTTACTTATACGCTTTAATTATATGATTTAAAAGCGAGAAAGTAAACCATTTTAATTTTTTTGACCTATGCAGTTTTTTCTTCGGCACTAGCCTGAACATAGCAACCGAAGATGCCGGCTAGCGATTTACAATATCCATTGCTATCCGCCTGTCTGCCTCTTTCAAATTCTATCGGTATCAGTTTCCACTGTCCCTCCATGTTGCGCCAACATTCGCTTACCCGTTGATGTCTCACGAAATGATCCAGTGAATATGTGTTAAAATTTTTAGCATGCAATTTTTCATAATGTATTGTCATGTTTGCTTTCTATCCTTTCTTTCATATACAAATCTCTCGGCAAAAATTCACAATTACACCTGCTCCAATACTTAATTAACAGAGACGAGATACGCTCTGCGAATCTCGCTCTGATTAGCGGTCGTCAAATGCACCGCATAAATGCGTGCATTTTCCTCGTCGCCATAACAAAAAACGCAGAACCAATCCATTTTTCTTTTTGGATCAGCTCTGCGTCTTAGCGTCTGGCTCATTTACAATTTGAGTTTTAAATTGTTTTACATTTACAAGATACTCTCTCTTGCATTTCGGACAAAACAATCCCAGAGACGCCAAAACGATTGTCTGGCTGCCGCTGGGATCATAAGTTTTACACTTTTTTTATTCATGACAATCGAAAGGTGCGCTATCTTGTTTCATAAACGCCCTCCTTGCTGTAGGTAATGAAAACATCCCCGTATACAGCCACCGTTTTCGTTACATTCCTCTGTAATGGATCTGGAATCTCCCTGATTTCTGCAGTCCCATCGACAATTTTCTTCATGCATTCCAGCGCCTGATCGACCACATAATCCGCCAATGGTGCGCCAAAGCCCCGATAATCATGATGAGAATTGATCACATGATCATACTGGTCTTTCATCGACACAATCCGTTCCATCGCCTTTGCAGCTTTTTCCACACTGACATATCTTCCCTCCGTATGGTCACCTGACTGTATCAGCAAAAGATTACGGTTACACGCATCGGCACAGAACAGATACCTGGTTTTCGAATCGATAAAAACCATTTCACCGGGGGGTATGTCCGGGACAACTGTATGCCGTAAGGATACGCCCTCCAAGATCGAATGTCTGACCGTCGGATAGCGGAAGCAGCTTCGGTTTTTTCTCCCAGCAAAGCATATCGTTCTCTGTGCTGTAAGGATAATATTTATCCTCCCGCTTCCGGATAAAATCTGCATAATTTCTCCGGCTTTCCAGCATTTTTTCGAAGGATACATCCAGAAAATAATTGTCCGCCGGATTGATATACAGCTCGTCAAATGCGCCTGCCCCGCCGATATGATCCATATGTCCGTGGGAAGCAATCACAATGTACGGTTTATCGGTAATTTTTCTGATAACGCCTTTCAGATCACCGATTCCGCAGCCTGTATCCAGGAGCAGCGCACGCTCTTTTCCTACAAATAAAAAGATGGACGAGCAGTCAAATTCATCGATTTCATAAGTATCTTTTTCAAATTCATAATAAGGATGCCTGTCCGTCATAGTAATCTCCATTCCGCAGGCGCTTTGCGCCGAAGGAATCGCGAGCAGAACTTCCAGTTCTGCTCTGCGATCATAGCTACTTTGTGGCGCCTGCGGCACAAATAGCAGTGTGAAAAATAAGCGATCACGCTTATTTTTCACACTACTCCCCATCCTCAGAATTTCATCTGTTTACACGTTCTGACACCATTGACATAAATATCGTTTGCCAGCTCCGTAACCAAACGAAGATCCTGCCAGGTTTCACATTTTTGCCCCATAAAGGTAATATTGTCAAAGTAAATATCATGGACACGTACTTCTTCTGTCGGCGTCTGGTATCCTCGGATCAGCGAAACCGGAATATCGCCGTTTAATACCTGAATGTTGTCAAAATGAATATCATTGATCTCCCCTTTGGAAACCTGCTGTGTATACTTGCAAAGCAATACCTTGATATCAAACAGCTTCTGCTCCGCCTGCTCTACCCGGATATTTCTGTAATGGACGTCATGCACATGACCGCCATCCGCCTGATGGATGGAGATTGCTGCGCCGCCCATATTTCCTTCGTACTGACAGTGAATGATATCACAATCCTCAAATACGAGATCGTGGATCTCACTCTGAAGCCCATAGCCTAATTCAATTGCATTGCCCGGCTCCGCATTCCAGAGCACATTATTATGGGCATATACTTTCGTCACATCCCGAACCGTCGAAGTATCCCCAATCAATCCATGTGCCTTAATACAGATACTGTCATCCGTCGAACGGATAAAGCAATTCTTTATCTCCACATCCTGGCTGCTCGTAATATCAATACCATCTCCTGTTACAATTCTGGACATGATATTCATATCATCAATGACAACATGATCACATGCTGCCGGAACCACATGCCAGGAGGGCCCGTCTACTGCCGTAAAGCCTTTTAAGAGGACATTGTTGCACCACTTGATATAGATAAAAAACCGATGGGCATTACTGTCCGGCAGATGCCAGCAGGCTCCATTGACGATTCCGTTTCCTACAATGGAAATGTTATCGCAATGATCCGCATAAATACAGCCGGATACCACGGCACCCTCTTCGATATAGACCGTATCATTCGGTTTTAAGGTAAGAATCCCGACATTGTATACCTTTCCTTTTTCAAAGCAGATCGTTGTATTTTCCGGTTTTTCGATTCTGTGCGAGCAAAGCACAAATAATGCGTCATGCAGACCGCCGTCTGTCTCTACCGTAAATTTCTTCGGCTCGTCGAGATGAATCTGAACAGTCTCCCCTGTTACCGAAGGAACGATTCCAAAGCTGGTCGGACGAATTGCCAGCTTCTCAAAGGGTGTATGAATCGAAATTTCCAGATCATAGGCTTCGTCATCTACTACAACAACATAATCAAAGGAGTCTGTATGATATACCACGCGCTCCGTTCCATTGCAGACAACGCTGTATTTTGTTGATTTTTCCAGTTCCTCTACGGAATTCAAAATAAACCGCGGCTCCTCAATCGGATCCGGATTGTGATAATAAATTAAATCGTTTTCAAAATCCTTCATGTCTTTTTTCTCCTCGTATCAATTTCTACAGTCCATCAAATTTATCCCTTAACTGCACCGGCTACCATACCGCCGATAAAATAAGAGGAACACTTCAGATACAACAAAACCACCGGAATGGTCGCGATACACAGACCTGCACACAGTACACCATAATCCGTATTGTACATGGAATTAAAGTTCATCAAACCAAGCGGAAGCGTTTTTAAGGAATCCTTTTTAATTTCAATCAGTGCCCAATAGAATTCACTCCAGGTACCTTGGAAGTTAAAAATCATTACGGTAGCGATAACCGGTTTTAACAGCGGAAGCGTAATCCGAAACAGGTTCTGCAGCAGGGAGCAGCCGTCCAGCAGTGCTGCTTCATCCAGCTCTTTCGGCAGGCCTTTTACATAGTTAATCATAATAAAGGTTGCCGTCGGAAGCCCCAGCGTAACATACGGAAGCAGCAACGCAAGCCGCGTCCCGTTCAGTCCCCACGCTTTCAGCGTCGTAAAGTTGGGGATTGTGAGCATTTCAGATGTGATAAACAGTCCGGACAAAAACAGTATTTCAATGAATCCACTGCCCCACGGTCTTAATTTCCCGAGCGCAAAGGATGCGAGTATAATAACGATCAACTGCACTGCCAGCGTCATAATCGTAATAATAACACTGTTCATGAAAAAGCTTCCAATTTTACCAATTTTCCATGCAGAAACATAGTTTTCCGGTTTAAAGGTCGTAATGCCAAAAGGGTTCGTCAGAACATCCAGATTGGATTTTACGGATGTCAGAAACATAAACACCAGCGGATACAGCACAATCACTGCCAGAATCAGAAGAACGATCTGACTGAATATCCCTCCTATTGTGAGTTTCTTTTTTTCTTTCATTATTTTCACCCCTTCGCTTATTCGTAGTTATACCTGCGTCCAATCAGTCTGCTGATCAGCACCAGTGTCAGAATGATGATAAACAGCACAGTAGACATTGCCAGTGCCCTATAAAACTTGAAATCAACGAACGCCGTAGTATAAATCAGCTGTGCAACTACAGTCGTCGCCTTGCCGGGGCCACCGCCGGTCAGCATATAGAACAGAGCAAAGGATTTCATACCGCCGGAAATGGAAAGGATGACGTTTGTTTCCGTCGTTCCCGCAGTAAGCGGAAGGAAAAAATTGAAGAACAGATCTTTTTTGGTCGCGCCGTCAACCGCTGCGGATTCCAGAACATCTTTGGAAATATTCATCATCGCAATATAGAATAAAACCATTGTAAAACCGATATACTGCCAGGTATTTACCGCAATAACCGTGCCGAGGGCAGTGCTCTTCTCCCCGATCCACGCATGTGTCAGATTGTCAAGACCAACCAGGCGCAGCAGCGTATTGACCAGACCAATATCCTTGTTCAGCATAAACTTCCACATAACCGCCACTACAGAAGCGGGGAGGACGACCGGGATATATAAAGCTACTTTATAAAACTGCTGCCACTTCGGAGTCATATAATATACTGCAAATGCAAGCAAAAAACCGAGGGTTGTCTGAATCAGTGTGGAAACCACTGCAAAAACCAGATTGACCTTGATCGCCGCCCAATATTCGTCATTATGAAACAGCTCAATATAGTTTTTCAATCCAACAAAACTAAGATTCGAACCGAATGCATTCCAATCCGTAAAGCTCCTGACCAGGCTCTTAAAAAACGGGAAAACAAGAAAGCATCCCAAAAATACAAAACCGGGAATCAGAAAAACATATCCCATGAGCTTTTGCCTTGTTTTATAATTCATTTTGCTCTTCATATCTTCACCCTTTCAAATAGGGCTGGCAGTCAACTTTCTGCCAGCCCTATTTCAGTCTGCCGCTATTTATTACTTACCGTTTTCTTCCAGTAATTTGACGTACGCATCTTCGATTTTCTGACCGAATTCTTCAGGAGTTTCGGAAGGATCGGAGAGAAATTCTGCTTCCAGATCACCAGTATCTGATCCTATATCGCCGGCATTGTAGTCATAGTTTTTTCTATAGCTCTCTGCGCTGGAGAAGATTTCTGCAAATTCGCTCTGGTTTGCATTGTCATAGGTGCAGTCCTTATTTGCCATTACAGACAGTGTCTCGTTACCGAATTTCTGCTGTACATCTTTGCTTGTGATATATTTTAAGAATCTTGCGGACTGTTCCGGATACTTGGTACCGGAATAAACCATGAATCCGTCAACACCAAAATTGTGAAGCAGGGTAGGCGTGCCTTCGGGTGCAGGGAACGCCATAACGCCAATTTCGAAACCGGCTTCTGCGGAGTTCTTTTCAAGATCTGTCAGTTCATTGTTGTTTACGAATGCAAACAGACCTTTCTGCAAATAGAACTGACCGGTAGAATCTTCTCTCGTCATAGCAAGAGAATCCGCATCAATGTAACCTTTGTCAACCCAGTCTCTTAATCTTGCTCCTGCTTCAGCATATTCTTTGGCAACATCAGTATAGTGACCTGTCAAATAGTCATTGTTTTTGAGATATCCTGCATCGTACATGTAATGCAATGCAAAAGTCTCAACCAGGGATGCAATCTGAAAGCCGTGAGGATTACCAGGCGTCAACAGAGGTGTTACTCCGGTCTTTGCAGCTTCGCCAAGCAATGTTTCAAACTCTTCCAATGTGGTGGGAACTTCCCAGCCATTCTCTTCCATCATCGTCTTGTTATATGCAAGCACGGTGCAGGTTGTTCTGAACGGTATGCAGAAGACCTGATCGTTAACAGTACCGGACTGTACAGCTGGTGCCAGCAGGGAGTCTCTCCATTCATTGTTATTCTCTTCCAAATAAGGAGTGAGATCGTATGTAGCGCCTACGGAATTGAACGAACCCATCTGGTTCGCCCAGCAGCATGCTACATCAGGAGCTTCGCCTGCAGCGAAAGCTGTTGTCAGAGTCTGTGTCAGAACGTCCCAGGTGATTATCTGTGTCTCAACCTTGACATCCGGATTTGCCGCTTCGAAATCGGATATCATCTGTTTGAATTCCTCTTCGTACTCCGGCCAGTCATGCATGAAAGTGATGGTCACCTGTTCGCCGTCAGTAGTCTGCGCTGCTTCCACTGTGGCATCATCCTTCTTTTCCGTCGTGGCAGCGGTATCCGCAGGAGCTACTGCATTTGTAGAGCCGCAGCCTACAAGGGCGGATGCAGCAGTCATGACTGCCATCACAATCGCCAATACCTTTTTGTTCCTCATACCATGTCCTCCTTTTTATTTCCGACACAAGAACGACTCGTTTTGTGTCTATCTGCTTTCTGCAGATCATTTACCTCATTTTCCCCTGATGTCTTCCCCTTCCTGTCAGTCGATATCCATTTGCTGAATGTAAGCCTGCTGCCGTTTCAGCATTTTCTTAAATGCATGATACACGCCATCTGCATTTTCTTTCAGGGTTCGTTTGGAATTCGTATGTGGATTGATGCTCGTGGCGTAATCCAGCTGGCTGATCCAGTCTGCCGGAATCGATTCACTTCCGGAAAGTGCACCGGCAATTCCACCGGCAACTGCCGCAACACAGTCTGTATCACGTCCCATATTTACACCTGCAAGGATCGCTTCCTTCGTATTTCCATGAACCATCTTAAAAATAACGACGCCCTTTGTGACAACTTCATTTGCATAGCTGAATGGATACGGCATTCCAAATCCATTATAAATGGAATCAAAATGCTGTCTCAGCTGAAGAATATCGCTGCAGCCTGCCGCTTTTTTCAATTGCTCGTCAATCTCTTTCACAACGACGTCGGGATCACAGTGATCAAAAATTGCCCCGATCACAGAATCCACAGTTGCGCCGGGCTTCGTTCCCTCCGCAATTGCTACGCCAGTAACACATGCCCATTTCAGCCCACGGCTGTTCGTTGTCTGATACAGCTGTCCGACCTGCAGGATATCCTCTTTTGCGCCTTCTACATTGCCTGCGTTGATCAGACCGATCGGATGACACGCCCTTGCAAAGCTGTTGAGTCCGGCGTAATCGCAATATCTGCCAAGATCGGTTGCCGGTATTCCGGTTTTGGCCATTTTCAGAAGAACCCCTTCAAACGGTTCGGATACCCAGCCTCCTGCATTCGGATTTGCGTATTTGTTCCAGGCAGCCCTGACATCCTCCGCTGTGACTCTTCCCTCTTTTTCCATAATCGCGGAAATCATCAGCTTCTGTCGTTCCACGCCGTCCTCTGTCGTTCCGGGTTCCCTGTCCCAGCCATTTCCGTAATGCTGGTACGGAAGATACCCGTCTACATAGCCGTACTTCCTGTCAATTTCTTCATAAGTCATTCCCTCAACAGGAGCTCCCATTGCTGAACCGATATGACAGCCACAGATACAGCCAAAAAACTTGTCCTGTAAAATTATGCTCATACAATCTCCTTTTTTGTCATAATTTCTGTTCAATCGTTATAAATATATATTACTTCCGCTTCGTATATTTGTCAATATATTGTATTTTCATTTATTTTTATCGAATATATTAGTAAAATTATACCATACCCATATGCTTGCAAGTAAAAATACCGTTCCATCATCTTTTGACAATGGAACGGTATCTGTATTTCCTTATTCAGTTCTGCCCCTTTACTTCCAACTCAGCGCTGCAATTCCAAATTTATCCCTTTTTCTCGTCAATTCTTCATCACTGTATTTTTCAATTGCAATCTCTGCAAGATACAGTACTCTGCAGCCTTCCTCCAGATGTCCCAGATACGAAGTCTCCGGTGTTGCCATGCAAATATGGATATGCGGCTCCCCGTCTATAATCAGCCCCTGCCCGGCCGCCACTTCAATCGGTCCTTCCACGGTATAAAAACCGTTGGTCGGATCCTCCTCGGTGGTCTGGATCATGTGATATCGCGCCTTATCCAACGTTCCAATCATAGATACAACCGCTCCGTTTTTGATCTTGTGTTCGGTAATGGCCTGGTTCAGGCACTGCAGCATATCATCGCCTTTTCCCAGATGAAGCAAAATAACGTCTCCTGTTTTCCTGACATGAAATGTGTTCATCTTACATCCTCCTGTTTTATGAAACCCTTCCTATGTTTTCTGTATCTGTTGCGTTTTCCGGCGTTTGTGTCCGGAGAACTTTACGAAACAAAATAAAGAATGAGCTCCCGAGCATAATGCTGACGCTGATCCATGCAGAGGCTTCTGCAGCGGCAATCCCCATAAAGCTGTGCCTGCCAAGCCAATATCCAAAAATCAGTCTGCTGATGACTTCCAGTCCGCCGGAAAGCATCGGAATCCATGTATTGCCCATTCCCTGAATGCAGTTTCGAAATACCATCAGAAATCCCAGGAAAAAGACGAAAATTCCCACAATCAGCAGATATTGTCTGCACAACTCAAGTACTGACGGATCTGTCACCATCAGCGACGCGATCCTTTTCCCGCCGAAAATCTCAATGGCAGACAGCGGAATATGAATCAGGATAGAAAGAATCACTCCCATCCGAACACCGTCTTTAATTCTGTCATATTTTTGCGCACCGTAGTTCTGACCGACAAATGTCATAAATGTCATTCCCAGCGCATTGCTGAATTCTCCGATCACGCTGCGAATTTTGGTGGACGCCGCATAAGCCGCCACTGCAGACGCACCGAGATCGTTTACAAAAAACTGCAGGATCATTCCACCGACTGCCGTTACCATACTCATAATTCCGACCGGCATCCCGGTTTTCAACATTCTGACTGCCAGCCGTGCATTTTTGCTCTTACAGCCGTCTAAAAGACTGACAAATTCCAATCTTTTCAAACCTGCGGCACAAATCGCAAAGGAAAATACCTGAGACAACACCGTTGCCACAGCCGCTCCCTGCACGCCCCACTTCAGTATGAGTACAAATACGCAGTCCAGACCAACATTTGTTATAGAGGAAACAAGCAGCGCACAAAATGGCGTAGACGAATCTCCCAGAGACTGCAAAACGCTCATAAACAGGTTATTCAAAACGGTAATCACAAACCCCAGCAGGATCACTTTGATGTAATCCAGCGACTGCTCCAGAATTTCTCCGGGCGTATGCATCAGAATCAGGAAATCTCTGATCGCCAGAGATCCGACAATTGAGATCATCGTTCCCACAATCAGCGACAAAACGGATGCAACAAAAAATCCACGGTTTACCAGATGATAATCCTTTTTCCCGTAGGCCTGTGAAATATGGATGCAAAATCCTTTTGTAATCCCCATTGCAAATCCGAGCGTCAGCCAGACTACAATGGATGTCGCGCCGACTGCTGCCAGCGCCTGCGCTCCGATTCCCCGCCCGACAACGACGCTGTCCACAAAGCTGTAAAGCTGCTGAAACAGACCGCCAATTGCCAGTGGAATATAAAACAGAATGATATTTTTGGCAATGCTGCCTTCTGTCATGTCCCTTGCCTGTGTTTTCATAAGTTTACCCTGCAAAATTTCTGCCCTTTCTTTTCCTATCAACGATTGTTCAGGTTCAAGCAAAGTTCAACAGGCAGGATTCTTCCGTCGTATGCCCCGGCAGCTCCACAATTTCAACAGGCAGAGTTCCCGGATCAATACCGGCTCCGCCCTGAAATAGAAATTTGCTTGTTAAAATAATTTTACTCTATTTTCGTCTTTTGTACAGAATAATTTGCTTTTAGAAATCTGAAAACCGGTATATGAAAAGGATCAGTCCTTTGAATGCTAAGGGATCTGTTGAAAATAATGTCTGCCCTTTCATCAACAAGAAGAACAGCTCACCAAGAGTTCTTTGTCTCTGGTTCTTTCGTCTGATCCAGCTTATGTCTTTTTTCTTGCAAGGGTTCTGTTATTAAAGCCCTTTACCGGACCTATGATATTTATATTCTTTGCAGATGCTAGCAGTCAGCTGTTTACATAGATCCGTGTATTCCCATCGCGCAGCATTTTAGTTCAACCGGAAATTGTCTAATTCTTTTTTAAAGGATTATCTAATACATAATACAAAGAAATATGCTCCTGTCCATCTCTTGTAATTTGGATATTTTCCTTTACAAAGCGGAAACCACTTTTTTCAATAACTCTTTTTGATTGACTATTTATAACAAAATGGCTACACATTAAGTAATCATAATTTTCTTGTTCAAAGCAGAATTTAATTACTCTATTAACAGCTTCTGACATTAAGCCTTTTCCCCAATAATCTTTACTTAATACATATCCTATTTCTTTGCTATTTTCTTTGTTTCCTCTATATCTTTACGTGCATATCCCATACACGGCACCTCCTTTTGGACATGAAAAAAGCAGCTACCCTATTTTTTTCATAGACTAACTGCTTAAACCTCTGGTTCCATATTAAATTTTAATTTTCTGAAACGTCTTCCGTCCGACTTAACTGCTTGCGAACATCACATCCACGATACATAATTCGCACTATATACACTGTTTCTGTTTCATCATTCGTCTTATAAAACACCAAATAATTGTCCACCGGAAAGAACCGAAGTCCTCTGCTGTGCCATGGTTCTTCCTCATAAAGCCGGTTTCTATTCGGCATGGTGACCAGCTTTCGAATAGCAGCCATAATTCGGTCTGTCTGTCCGGCAGCGTTCTCTGGAGCTAACAGTTCCTCTGAAATATATCTGAAAATATTTCGCAGATCTCTTTTGGCTCCTGCTGTATACACCACTTTATATTTCATATACCAAATTCCCGTTTCATTTCTGCTTCAACTTCATCTGCTGAATACACTCTGCCAGCCTTAATATCTTCCATGCCTTTTTCTATTTCTGCATCAAACTGTTCCTTTGTAAGAGAACCATATGCAACAGGTTCCTCATAAGCCGGAAGTTTCATTTCAAAAGGAATTCCTCTCTGGAGTACAATCTGTCTCAGAAACATTCCCACCGCATTGGACATTGGAATACCAAGTCGATCAAGCACCTGCTCTGCCTGTTCTTTCACTTCAGGCTCAACACGTGCAAATACATTTGCTGTTCTTGCCATAGATATCGCCTCCTTTTTTTCTTCATTATATTTCGTTTGATTGCAAATTGCAATCGGTTCGCAATCTTTTTTATCATTCATACGCTGGCAGGTGGCAGATAAGGTATCTATAAATGTGATCATGATTTTTCTCCCAAAGTACTTATATCATCACAAAGAAAGACCGTATCTCCCTCTGTAATACCTGCCGTGTTAAAAGCATCTACCCGTACATAATACTGTTGTCCTTTTACCAGTGCTCCAACCCGGTGGTTTTTGCATTCTCCCATGACCATCCAGCTATGATAAAGTTTATCCGGGCTATTGCCCCAAAGGATTTGATAGCCTACCACATTTTCTAATGGATTTTCCTTCCCTTTCACATCTATCATCATATCTAGTTCCGATATTCTTTTGATTTTGACTACCGGTTTCTTTGGTCTCTCTCCATTTCCAATTCCAAACACCCGAAAACCGGAAATACTCGGATTCTGTTCATAGGGCACCTTTATCACAGTAAGGCGCAGTTGGCGGATCTTTTTGCCCTCTTCCCAAACCAGGAAATCATGAGGCATATCGCCCTCAGTCTTTCTTTTATCCTCCAGCATAAACCAGTTTCTTCCATCCAAAGAACCCTCTAAATACCATGCTGTCACATGATTATTTAGATCAATATATCGCTCTGCATCCGGAGTCTGAATCATTTTCCCTGGACAAGGAATCTCATTCTCCATATCATCAGCAAAGTTAAGCTGGATAGCATGCACATCCATAATGTCGCCTAAGTCCATCTGAATCCATGGCTCATTACAACGATCTGCTTTCCACCATGTCTGTACATTTTCATCCACAGCATAGTTTTCTTCATGACCGGATACACAACCGGATGAACTTACCTTTGCACGGAAACTAAGAAGCATCCATTCCGGATTCTTCCATGGGTTCTCTTTTATGTCATCTGCCTTTAGTGGCCAGTCTCCATATCTCTGATTGCAATAGAGCGTTCCCTCCTCATCAAATCCACAAGGCCAGATTCCTACCCGTCTCTCAAAGACATGATTCTTACTTATGCGCATGGTTGCTGTATGCCACCATCTTCCTTCCTTATCCTTCATCGTTGAACCATGTCCCGCTCCGGGCAAAAATCCACCCGGTTTATAAGAAAATGGATTACTTTCTGCTGGTACAAAAGGACCCAACGGAGAATCACCTATGTATACTCCATCTGCATACACATTGATTTCTGCTCCCGGACAGGCATATTGAAGATAATATTTTCTATCATGCTTTGTCATCCATGCACCTTCTATATATGGCAGATTCGCAAAGGTCGTACGTATCATATCATAGTTTTCTTTTGGTATATCTTTTGCCCTTTCCCCACAATCTTCCAAAAATTTGGCAAAGCACACATCAATTTCCGCCTCGCTTCTTGGATTCTCACTGTGATTCTCTCCAAAACGCTCATAACCTCTGCTCCATGGGTTTCCCTTGATTAAATCCTTCTTTTCTCCAATGGGACTCATTGTTTGCGGATCCAGTTCCACGCCCCAGATTGGTGTCCGATTATCACAGCCCCAATAAAAATACATCCGTCCATCATCATCTAAAAACAAATTAGGATCCCAGTATTCCATGGTTCCTTTGATTTCCTCATAAGGTCCATGAATGGGGTCTTTCGTACGATAAAAGCTACATGGAACTCCACGATTTGAAGCCGTAAAATAAAGCCACTCTCCAATTACACGGACATCAGGTGCATAATCATAAATAGGCAGATTACCCGGCAAGCTATAAGCTTTCCAGCTTACCATATCTTCGGATACCCAAACACTTCCTGTCATAGAGGCAAAAAGATAATACTTTTCTCCATACATAACCATGGATGGGTCCGCCGCCTCACGATTCACGGTTAACTTAAAATTGTCTCTCGGCTCCTTTTTAAAGGAGTATGCATAAGGAACATTGATGGGATTACAATAATATTTCATCGTACCTCCGTTCTGGCGTAAAATGCTCTCCTCTTTCCGTCAATCCAGGCATCCTCTGTAACCTGTACAGTTTTACTGAAGCAGATTTCATCCGAGGATTTTCCCAGCATCACATCAAATTGTCCTTTTTCAATTTTCCATCTCATATCTTTATCTAAAAATGCGGTTTGAGATGGTTCAATGAAAAATGTAACTGCCCGTTGTTCTCCCGCAGGAATCAGTACCCTCACAAATCCTACCAATTCTTTTACCGGCCTTGTCCTAGACGCAAACCGATCACTGATATAGCACTGCACAATCTCTGTAGCATCTGCATTTGAGACATTCGTAACCTGACAGGATACGGTAATGAGTTCATCCGGCTTTACTTCAGGCTTCGAAATTTTCATGTCAGAATAAACAAATTCTCCATAACTAAGTCCATAGCCAAAGCAGTAGCGTGGTTTATGACTTGTCTCCAAATAATTAGCAAATCCTATACTTTCTCCTTGATGACTTGCTGACCCCCAGGGGTGATTGTAGTAAATTGGAATCTGACCCGCATTTACAGCTACCGAAACCGGAAGCTTTCCACTCGGTGACACCACTCCATAGAGTATATCCACGATAGCTTTTGCTCCGGCTTCTGCAGGTGCCCATGCTTCTAAGATTGCAGATAAGTTCTTATCCGCCACATCGCTGGAAATAGGTCTTCCGGAAAAATGGATTCCTACAAGCGGTTTATGGAATTGAGCAGCCCTCTCTATAAAAGCTTCCTGACACTTCGGCAAATTAATATAGGTACTGTCGATCCCTTCCCCCATGGATGCCAAAGAACATGTTCCGTATTTATCTCCCAATGTAAGAATTACCAAATCTGCTTCTTCCACAAATCTTAAGCCTTCATCCATAAGAGACAAATCCTCTCCCGCCACATGATATCCCCGCGCATATATGAATTGTGTGTCTGGGCAGCGAATCTTTAATTCCTCCAAGAGGGATCTGCATCCCGGCTTCTGTCGTTTCAAGATTGCATCGTACTTATCCCCTTGGTCTAACTGAATATTGGTGCCTGGAACAGTTGGAATCTCCTCGCCTGATGTATTTTCAATTCCCGCTACTCCCGCAATGCTATTTGCTACGGCATAGATAGACTCCATCATGGATAAATGAGTATATCCTCCAAAGAACATTCTTGCGTTATCTGCATGAGGTCCAATCACCGCAATTTTTTTATTTCGCATCTGTTCACCAGAAAAAGGCAGGATACCATCGTTCTTAAGAAGAACCATGGATTCCACTGCCGAATCATAGGACAGTTTCCCTTCTTGGTGTACTTTTACAAAGGATTCTTTCAGTTCTTCTCCCTCCATCGCATATGGATGATCAAACAACCCCATGCGATACTTTTCTGTGAGAATACGCAGAACTACGTTGTCCAATGTTTCTGTGGAAAAACGACCTGTCCGAAAAGCTTCATACAGATCTTGTCCATATCCTGCAGGACTTGGCATCTCTATGTCCATACCAGCCTCAAGTGCCATCATACCTGTTTCTGCAAGGTTTTCTCCAATGTGTTGCACCGTATGACTATTTCCAATTCCACCATAATCACTCACACAGATTCCATCAAATCCCATCTCTTCTCGTAACAGATTCGTAAGCAAGGACTTGGAAACAGACGCGGGCTCATTATCTATAGAACAATAGCACGGCATAATTCCCTTTAAGCCACTTTCTGTAATGGAGGCCTGAAAAGGTTTCCCATAAATTTCTCGAAGAGTGCGTTCCGTAGTTTCACTATGTGTTCCGTGGATTCCACCCTGAGAATTATGGAAAGCAAGAAAGTGCTTTGCAACACTCTCTGGTCTTCGTCCGTCAACAGAGGTATTTTGAATTCCTTTTGTGTAGGCAACTCCCATTGCTGCCGCAAGGGTTGGATCTTCTCCGTAAGTTTCTCCCTGTCTTCCCATTCTGGAATCTCTGGATACATCAAGAACCGGAGCCAAAATATGCGTAATTCCACAAGCAGCTTCCTGCGTTGCAACACACTTTGCAATTTCTTCTTCTAACTCCACATCAAAGCTTGCACCTCTCCCAATTCCGGCCGGGAAACTGCTGGCCTCCTGAATAAAAGCTCCGCACAGTCCTTCCATATGGAAAATAGCAGGAATATGATGAGGGCTTTGCTCCATTACCATTTTTTGTACATTATTAATCCATTTTGCAGCCTCATCCAGCGTTTCCATTCTGCGCATCTCTAAGGTACTGACTTCTCCAATCCCATAAGGAATCTGATTTCTAATCCAGTCCATATCCAGATAGGTCTTGTCAAATGGGAATACGCAGTTGATTTGTGCCATTTTTTCTTCCAAAGACAATTCTTTTATTAACTGTAATGCCCGTTCTTCCGGTGTCATATCATGCTTCTCTCCATTCAAACTCATACGTTCCACTTCCAATCCTTTCCTGTAATTTGTTGCATATCACGTCACAGTGCGCCCCACCGGAACTGTCACCTGCAAATGATACAATTTTTCCTCCACAGCATCTCTTTCCCAAGCCACTTCAATCTGACCGCAGGGACTTTCATGGATACATTTTGCATAGGATAAATCTCCTCCCACCATTGGTTTCACTTGAAATTCTTTGAATCCCATTTGCTTCCCAGCTTGGCTGTTTGAAAGGAGACCGTCTTCGCGCAGTATTCCCTTCATCATCCTCCGCGGCAATCGTAATCTCATAGTTCGAAAACGGATGCAGCGGCTCTCCTTCATAGACAATCTCCCGTTGCTCATCAGTATTTTTTCCCACTGATTCATCTTTATGCAGGCAGACCGAAGGGAGGTATCCCTTCGGTCACTAATCACCTGATATGAAATAATAGGTTTCAATAAATCTGTGACAAATATGTAGTTTTCATCCATCGTAAGCGAATGATAATCTACAGATATATCACTTATTTCAAACATTTATCTTACTCCTTTATGATTCCTGTGCTTTTTTCTGCTTTCTTTCTGCTACTTCCTTTTTCATATCCGGAAGTTTTTTCTCTAAATCAAAACGTATAAAAATTACAAACATTACAAGATTTGTAATAAGCGGCATATAGTTTGAAATTGCATAGATAGACCATTTCATAGAACTGGTTGCCACAGCAAGACTGGCATCATAGTTTCCTGCCTGAAGAAGTAATGCGAGGATTGCGGCCGACAAACCTGCACCTACCTTGCTGCCAAAGCTGATTGCTCCACCTGAGGTTGCTACCAGCCGCTTTCCATATTTCCACTCATTATAATCGACTGTCATTGCAGTAAGCACACCATATAAACACATAAGCGGAATCTGAATAAAACTTCCCACAAGGCTTGTCACGATATAAAGGATAAAGTTCTCCGGCATAATGCAACGAATTCCTGCCATTGCTGCTGCGCCAACGAGTCCAATATATATCGTCCACTTAATTCCGATTCCTCGAATAATCGGCTGGGAAATTGCAAAACCGATAAACGTTGCCAGTAAACCAAGTGCTCCAATAATTGCCACCAAATTATCATTACCAAAAATCCATTTGCAGTAGTATGTACCTGCGGAGCCTGCAACTCCGGTGGTGACGGAAGTGATTAAATTGAATAATAAAACAATTATCCAATATTTATTGCGGAAAAGCATTCCAACTGCTTCTTTAAACGGAACCTTCTCTTCTTCAACCGGTGCTGCGTTCTCTTCTGCTTCTAACTCTGATGCAAACTTCGTCTTTACTCCATTTTTATAACAAATAAAGAATAACAACAAGCAGATCAATGCAATGATAACACCATATTTAATCCATGCAGACTGTGTTCCGCCAAGAGCATTTGTGATTGGAATGGTAAGGATTGCAATCAGCATTCCCGCTCCATAATTTCCGATTGCGCGGAAAGTACCCATAACGCTTCGCTCCTGGTTACTGTTCGTACGGACTACCATGACTGCAGCAAACGGAGTAGCAATCATCGTGTAAATTACGGCTGAAATCAAAATATTAGTAATTAATATATACGCAAGCTGGCCAATGTTCCCTATTCCGCTTGGCACGGTAAACATAGCAATAATCACAATCGCTGCCGGGATAGCGAGTCGAATCATCCATGTATAGTATTTTCTGTCACCACCCTTGGAATGGTCCACCATATTTCCAACAAGCACATCGGTTAATGCGTCCAAAATCTTGGCAATCATAAGTGCAAAACCTACTCCGCCAACAGCAGCTCCTACCTTATCCGTATAAAAGTAAGTAAGCTGACCTACCAGGTTTGCCATAAGACCTAGTGAAAACTGGCCTCCCAAATCAGCAAAATAATCTCTTTTTCTCATAACCATTCTTGCGCCATTCGAATCAAATCTTGGTTCGTTTGTTTTCTCTTTTCCCATTTTCCTACTCCTTTTTCTCTTTGATTTATCTCTCCACAACTAAACGATACTGCGTGGAAGGAATTTCTCCACCTAAAACAAATTTCACATTTCCATCCTGAGATTCGCCATCATATGTGGCAAGTACCTCGCCCTCCTGTGAAAGAAGTTCCAGCTTCGCAGTTCTTCCCGGAAGCCATAATTCCCCTTCCAAGGTGTTCACATATAATTTTCCTTTCATGGTAATGTGTGTGACAGGCATTCCCATCATCATATCTCCCTGCTCAGATTTCGTTTCTGTCATACCGGTATCACTCAAAGCAACTAAAAGGTATTCTGTTTTTCCTTCTATTCCAGATTTATTTCTCTTTAAGCTTGCTAACGTAATTCTTTCATTTTTCGGCTTTACGCAAATATCACCTGAAAGGAGAATATCGCCACTTGGCATCCCACTAAAGTATGCAAAGTTCTCTGTGGATATCCAGAATTGCTTTTGGTCTGGTGAAAAAGTAAGTTCTCCTGTATCCGAAACAAGGGAGCCATCTACAAGGCCTTGCTTCTCATCTAAAATATTCCAGGTTTTCAATGCCTGATCTAAATAAGTTGCAAATGCAATATAATTCCCGGTTCCGGCCAATTCCTGCATATGATCAATTACAAGATTTTTTTTGCCTAAATGGATACCATATGCCACTTCTTTTGTATCTTTTGCAGCTCCTACTAAGCGGTTTACATCTAATCCGTTTCGATAGATATCTGCGTAATCTGACCACGCATAATATACACCATGTTCTGCGTTTTCCAAATTGCCATCATTGACAAAGCCTGCATTGACAGCAACCTTTGCCTTTCCGCCATAGGTATCACCATCCAAAAATACATTTCGCATACGAGTCACATATGGAAGATACATAATTGGAGCTGCCATCATATTTGGAAGTGTCTTCAAATCATTTTGGGTATATACCAAATCCACCTGATTTCTTGCTGGGGAAACCAGTCCTTTTAGAAATACCTCTGCCATCATCCCCCACTGACAAATTAAAGAAGGATCATTGTACGCATCAAATACGCTTAAAATTTCATCTTCCGGTTCATTCTCTTTTTCAGAGGTCTGATAGTTGTATAGAATCAATCCATCCCAGTCATTTAAGCATGCGTATGCAACTGTATGCATAAATGCGGTAGAATGAAACGGAACTAATCCATACTCATTCCATTCACTCACCATAAATGGCTTCCCCTCCGTAGCAGCAATGGCTCCCATAGAAAGGATGGTATTTGCCATGGCTCCCACATAGGTCTGAACCGTAAGTGGATTTACTCCGACATACTCATTCGGGAATACAATGTTATAACCTCCATCTACTAATGGAAAAAGTGGATGATTAAAGTAGCAGTTGTTCTCCATGATGTCCCCATCTATATGACCATACACATCTGCGGCTCCTGCCACCAGATTACTGGCTACTATCGGTACCTTAACTCCAATCCCTTTTAAAAATGCTTTCATCCGGCTATAGAATCTACGGTTTTGAGCAATACCAAATTCCATGTAATCTGCATATCTTGCAGGAGACACCTCTGCATCCCAATCTGCGTTGGGATCATTGGCAGGCTGATAGAAATTACCATGAACAATCTCGACGCTATTTTGCGTAGGATCTTCTTCCTCTTTCAAACCACATTTTTCATCCCATGTCCACGCCTTTTCTAATCGGTCTCTTGTATCATATTTAGACAAAAGGAAATGATTCCATTTCCGTTGCACTTCATCACGGTATGGTTGCATTGCCGGATTCCAGTCATTATCCATAGTCCCTTTTATTGCAGATTCCTCGTTATTTATCTGCACGGTAATCACAGCCGGTTCATCCACCAGTGCTAAGCCTGTGTACGGATTCACATGAGTTAAAAATTCTTTGGCAAATTCCTGCTGCAATTCAATTAAACGTTCATTAAACATCGGATAGCATTTAGAGCAGCTTGCCACCTTCGTGTCATAATCTAATTCATCTCCCAAAAGAAATTCTCTGGCTACGATAAGATCAATATGTATGTAGATACCTTTTTCTTTTAGCTTTGCCACAAAGTAGTCAAATCGATCTAAACCCTCGGGATGAAAGAAACGACTTGTTCCTTTTTCATAATCTAAAAGCGGTGCTTCCTTACAGCTGGACCAGCTTCTCTCCTGTTCTCCTATTGGTGCATCCGCAGCATGCAATCGAATGACATTCACTCCAAGGCTTGCGAATCGGCCTGCAAGCTTTTCGGCAAGCTCATGGTTTACCGCATTGGACCTGGTTGCCATATTGAATCCAAGAAATCTTGCTCTTGTCCCGTCCTCATAATACAAATGTCCGTTCTTTGCCTGCACAAATCCATGTTTTCCTGCCGGAGCATCCAGTAAATACGAAAAGTCTAATGCTCCCTTCGATGGATTTACCTGATTGATTTTGTATTCTTTCTGCATCTTCTTCCTCCTTTTCCTATGATTGCTCGTCTTGTTGCTGTTTGATATAATTTGCGAACCAGATTGCAGAATCCTTCTCCATTCGCTCCTGGTTTTCATAATTTACATAAACCAATCCGAAACGTTTATCATACCCTTCCGCCCATTCAAAATTGTCTAAAATGGACCAGTACATATATCCAATGATTGGATAACCCTCGTTGGCGGCTCTTTTCAGACCGGCTAAATAAAGCTTTAGAAATTCAATGCGCTGCTGATCATGAACCAGCCCATCGCTCATAATAAAGTCAACATTTGCCATCCCGTTTTCTGTAATCATAATAGGCTTCTCATATCGTGTATGAATAAACCGAACGGCCCAATACAAGGCATCTCCGGTAATTGCCCATCCCATGGCTGTTCTAGGGATACCCGGTTTCACATCCGGATTTGGGCCATCATCATCATCGAAATTATTTGCTTTATAGCAATTGTATCCAATGAAATCTATTTGCTCAGCAATAACCGCTTTCTCTTCATCATTTACGATATTTTCCAACTGTGGATGATAGGTTCCTTTACAAATTGGATCTAACCACCAATTAATTCTATGGCAATCTAAGATGCTCTCATAGGTTCTCTCCATTGCAGTCGCTATAGCCTCATCGGTATTATCGTTAGGCATAAAGAATTTCCCATCCATAGCAATCCCAATCACCGGTTTGGTCTTTGCACGCTCCCGAATGATTTGTACTGCTCTTCCATGGGCAAGTAACACATGCTTTGTAAGAATGCAGGTTCGCTTTACGAATTCCTCTGTTTTTGGTTCTACCCGCTCAAAAGGAGCATGAATTCCTTCCAAATAACCAGCCCCCACAAAGGTTGCCGCCTCGTTCATCGTCATCCAGTATGTTACTTCATCTGACAATGCATCTACTACGACTCTGGTATACTCTGCAAAGGCTTCTACCACATCACGAGACTTCCATCCTCCCTTTTCATGCATCCACATTGGCAAATCCCAGTGATATAACGTTACCATTGGAATCATCCCCTGCTTTTTAATTTCCTCCACCAGATTTTTATAATACTGCACTCCAAGAGGATTTATGACTCCTTCCTCTGGCATAATTCTTGGCCAACTGATTGAAAAACGATATGCCTGCAAATTCATCCGCTTCATCAGTGCGATGTCCTCTTTATAGAGGTGGTATTGGTCACAGGCAATATTTCCGTTATCGTTATGCTTTACATGACCATCAGAAAGTGCATCCCAGATACTTAACCCTTTTCCATCCTCATCGAATGCACCTTCTACCTGATACGCTGCACTGGCAGCTCCCCAAATCATATCCTTAGACCAACTCAAAATACTTCTCCTTCTCTCTTTATTATCTTTTGTTAATGTAATTGTATTCAAAAAAGAGCGCAATATATTGTATTATTCTATTTAATATTGTAAAATTCTATCAGAAATTATTTGCTTTGCATTTTATTATTCCATTTTGCCATCTTTCAAATTCATAAGGAGCACTATGTTTACAGAGAAAAATTCCAATTACTTCATCAACCTTTGCAGGCAATATTCAGATGCCACATTGATTCCAACTACCCTTCGTGATAACTCAGTTGTTCTCTTTTCTTATCAAGGTGAGCAAATGGGGCTGCCGCATAGCCAAGAGCCAGATGCTTATATTTACAACCCTTACCCAAATGGTCCTGAATTCTGTGGAGAAAATCCGGATATTTTATATGCCCAGATTCCTATTGAAGGCACAACCTTCAAAATATATCTTGGTCCGGTATTTCCCCTCGGAGTAACGGAAGAGATGCTCCGCAACCTTATGCGTGAACAAATTGTGCCATTAACTCATAAAGAAGAACTTCGGGAATATATTATGCATATTCCTACTATTACCAGAGCGCAGCTTGCAAGGCATATGATTCTCATGAACGCTTTTGTTAATGGAACAGTTGTCTCTTATGAGAGCATATATGGAATTAAAGACAACGAAAAACCGTCAAGAAAAGTTGACTATTTTAATGAAAACCATATTGCTTTCGAAGATCTTCAAAAGTTTGAAGCTCGTTTTTATCACCTCGTTGCAACTGGAAATAAAGAGGAACTCTTTCGTTTTTTAAATACCTATGCTGGAAATATAAAAGGCGACCGACTGGCCGCCTCAGAATTAAGACATATGAAAAATCAATTGATTGTAAATGCTACTAAACTATCCTCTATCTCTGCAATTCCTGCAGGAGTAAGTTCTTCAGAAGCCAACAAATTAGCGAATTTGTATATTCGTGAATGTGAAAACAGCAAAACGGTGGAGGAAGTAGCTGCATTGCAGTATTCCATGGTATTAGACTTTTGCAACCTCTGCGCAACAGCCATAATTCCCTTCGATGGAAATAAAGAACTTTTAGATTGCATCGGCTATATTCGAACTCATGTAAACACACCTGTTTCAGTCGCAGATGTAGCTCATGTAATTCACCGCAGTGAATCTTATACCATGAAATTATTTCATGACGAGTTGGGAATTACTATCAGCCATTTTGTAAATCGCTGCAAATTAGAAGAAGCGAAAAGTCTCCTGTCTCATACAGAAATGACACTTTCCGAAATCAGTAACTACTTATGCTTTTCCAGCCAATCCTATTTTCAAAATTTATTTAAGAAAAAATATGGCGTGACTCCAAATGCATACCGTAAAAAATTTCTACATGTACTTCCTTAACAGTCTTTCTGTCCGGTCTTTCAACCACAATCTGTCCTACAGAAATGTTTCTTGAAAACTTATTATCAGCTTCTACTATAGACACAAAAAGCTCGTCCATGGGATTCTTACAATCCGTGAAGCCAAAACTGACCGTGACCGATATATCCCATTATCAGATTCCGTGAAGGAAGCTTGTATATCCTATACAGATAAAATCTGATGGGAAAAAGACAGTGACTTTTTCTTTCTCGCCCCTGACAAGACCATGATCAGTCCCATGACTGTATATCAAAGATATCGTAGATATCTGGAAGTTGCAGGTATTTCACATGGTGGAAAAGGGCAAGGACCTCGCCTGCATGATATTCGTCACACATTTGCAGTTCACGTTTTGCAAAAGTGGATTAAAGAAGAAGCAGATCTGACTGCTATACTCCCGATTCTCTCCACATATATGGGACACAAAACAGTACGCTCAACCAGTTTTATTTATTGTCCTGCTCTTAACGGCAGCTTCCCACTCATGTCCTTTTTCACATCTCCATATCACTTTCTTATGAGAACCAATAGAAACTTCTGTCGGTTTTATCTTATTCTTTTCCGACCACTCCGAAACAAGCTCCGGATGTACTTCTGTTAAACTGTTATTCATAGCCAAACCTCAACCTCCTTGTGCTTAGAGTATATGAAGTTTTGGCTTTATCTTGTAGTTTGTGAATATACGTATAAATAGAAAAAGCCCTTTGAGAAAAGGATTTCTCCTCCCTCAAAGGGCAAGATGAAAAACTTGAAGTTGACGAACTGTTGATTATATTGCGATGCGTAATTACAATGCAATTCCAAGTTCTTTGCATTTCTCGATTGCCAAATCATCGTTTTGCAATGCAGCAAGTCGATACCAATGCTTAGCCTGTTCGATATCTCGTTCCACTCCGATTGCATCTTCATAAAACTCTGCCAAATTGTATTGTCCATCTCTATCACCATGCTCTGCGGCACGGCGAGTCCAATATAGTGCTTTTTCCAAGTCCTTTTCAACACCAAGTCCCTCGTAATAGAAATAGCCTATTTGACATTCAGCAAGGGGATAGCCCTGCTCTGCCAATACCAAATGACCTTCAAAGCATTTGTCATATTGTTTTGATTCCCAATATTTTTCAATCAGCTCATTGCAAATGTCAAATTCCTTGCAAGGTTTGTAATACGCATCTGCCATATATTCATACCTCCATAAATTCCGATTGAGATTTCACCTGTTTTAAGAAATTTAATAACTGTTATATTTTGTTATTAAATTCTCCGCAAACCATTGAAAACACTGGATTTGTCGCAGGTGAGCTTTCCCTTATTGTTTCCCTTGTGTTATATCGTCCCACCAGTGTTTACGAACTCTGATAAGGGAAAATACAAGGGCACAAGAGGTCCGGTGGACCTCTGCTCTGTGCCGACCGAAGCGGCAGCGGAGACCAAAAAAATTATATAAAACAGTATAACACAAAATAAAAGTGACATGGTGAACTGATTGAAATGCTTCTGATTTTTGTAGCAAATAATTGATTGAACGATAAGGAGATAAGATACGATGAGAACAATATTTGCAGAATATAATCCCGGACAAAACAGCATTGATGTTTATACCAGTGCAGACTATATGCTTCGCATTGACTGCTGGGAAGCAGAAAAGAATTTGAGAACCACACCCGGATCAGATTGTGCATTAAACACACTTGCCATTGATGAACCACTAGAATATGCTAGACTGTATCTTGATGGGAATTTACAGATGGTTACAGTTCAGCCTTGCGGCTGAAACAACACATTTAACACCGGCTAGAAAATAGCCGGTGTTCCTATAAAGATCTGTTTGATGTTCTCCATTAGATTCATTTTACGCCGTTTTAAGGTTTCTACGATGCTTAGGATTCGGCAATACATCTCCTTCCCCTGTTTCTTACGGAATCCGCCTGCCATTTTTTGACGGTTCTTTACTTTCCTCAGATCCCGTTCTGATATATTATTATCAAATGGTACCTCAGAACGCTTTATGAACAGCAAATAGTTTTCACGGTATTTTTCCAGACGGTTTAACAGGGCCTCTTCCTGCTTCGCGTATTTATAAAACACTGCCGTCCCAAAGGCTCCGGCTTTCATATGCCTGTAGGTATCCGTCCCCGGCACATCCCCTTCAAATTCATGCCCGTCGTGCTTGACAGTGGCAACCTTCAAGCCATAGTCGGTCAAAACAGGCAGCAAGCGAGTGATCAGGGTGGTTTTTCCGGCATTTACAACCTTGTTTTTACACATTTTCCGATCACCCTGAAGATAACCGAAAAAGACCTGGCATACCAGACTTGGAAATTCCGGTACGGCAGGTCTTCTTATCTTTTTATCCAATCAGTTTCCTGGATGGTTGATGCCCTTTTAACCATCTCAGAATTTTGCATTGTCCGGATCAGAGCCTGTCCGGCCTACGCATTCCAGCTTATCTATCACTGCCATGTCCTCCTGGGATATCTGAAAATCAAAAAGCTGCAGATTCTCCTTAATCCTCACAGGGGTAACGGATTTGGGCAGAGGAAGATGTCCTTTCTGCAGGCACCACCGCAGACAGATCTGGGCTGTGGACCGGCCGTATTTCTGTCCAAACTCCTTCAGCTTTGGATCTTCCAAAAGCTTTCCGGAACCAAGGGGACTCCACGCCTCCACCAGGATGTCATGCTCTTTGCAGAAGGCCGCCGTTTCCGGCTGCATCCAGCCGGGATGGAACTCAATCTGGTCTACCATAGGAATGACCTGTGCTGTTTTCAGCAGCGCCTCCATATGCACCGGGAGAAAATTGCTTACACCGATGGCCCGTACATACCCTTTTTCCAACAGATATTCAAAGGCCTTCCAGGTCTCCCGGTTTACCTCCTGGTAGGTATCCCTGAAAGCCAGGGGACGGGGCCAATGGATCAGGTACAGATCCAGATAATCCAGGGCCAGCCTTTTTAAGGAGGCATCAAAGGCTTTCAGGGTTTCCTCATAGCCTCTCACATCGTTCCACAGCTTGCTGGTCACAAACAGCTTTTCTCTCGGCACTCCCGACATGCGGATTCCGGCTCCCACCCCAATCTCGTTGTGATATACCGCCGCCGTATCTATATGGGTGTATCCTGCCTCTATGGCGTGCATTACCGCATCTGCCGCTGTCTCTCCGTCCGGCATCTGCCATGTGCCGAAGCCCACCTGAGGGATCTCCACTTTGTTATGCAACTGAAATGTTCCGTTTTCGTGTATATTTTCCATTATATTTTCTCTCCTTTCTTTACCTGTTACGTCTCTGTCCTTTCCCGTCTAATACATCATTGCATTAATCTCGAAGTAAATAGTGCTTGATATCCGTGTCAGCTGTGCGTCTGCGAATCGACGGCGCAGCGGTGCCTGCGTCTAGCTCCGCAGGCGTGCAGAGGATGCGGATAGCGAGTACTATTTACTCGAGAGAATCCGTAGACAGCTTCAGATTAGAATTCAGAGCCGCCATGGGACCTGATACATCCCTGGACAGAACCGGAGACATGTTAGCGGCAATGGGATCCTTAGACATACGGCCGTCTGCGGAGGCTCCTATCCGCTTTCCGATGTTCACAATCCAGGAAAATGTAGCGATACACGGGGAAAAGATAAGATCGCCATACCGGCTGTTGTATGCCTCTACCCGTTCCACAAAATAGTTTACCATCTCGCAGGCCAGATTGCCAGCTTCTTTTTGTCCGTTTCCGAATTTCGCCCCTTCATTTATCATCTTCATCTGCAGAACCTGATTTCCCTCCCAGTTATTTTTCAGGATCTCCACCAGCTGCGGCAGTGTCACCATCTCTTCTTCAAATACGAATTTCTCAATGGCTGCCATGGCATCCGCCGCATTGGAAACTCCCTCGGGTTTCAGCCGCAAGGCTGAACTGTAACTACAGATGTGGGTAGATGCAGAAGATTCCTTGACATTATAGTAATGTTCAAAAAACGCTGAGAATAATTTCTTCTCAGCGTTTCCGACAACTATTTTCTTTCCTTTGACACCTTCTCACTTATTCTCTGATAGATTTCCTTTGTCTCTGCGTCATTTTCCCCATTTACAACTAATATTTTTCCATCTATGTTCACGACAACATATGAATGGCAGGAGGCATGAGTGTAGCGGATATAATCTCCGAAGATATCGTTTTTGAAGTTTCCCATAGCATACTTCAGGTTTCCAAAACCATTAGTTCTGTAATCATTATCGTTCTGCAATACATTTTCTTCATAAGAAATGCTGTCAATTTGCGAATACTCCCCTGTATAATCATTCCATCCTTTTGCTTCAATGTTAAAATCACGATCATTACAACGAATCTGAATGCTTCCACAAAACAAAGTCCATATAGTAAACACAATAGTGGAAATTGCGATGATCAGATATATCACACTTTTTTTTGTATTATACTGAATTTTTAAGCCTTCTCCGGTTGCCAGCTTTTTCTTATAAAAAAGGTAGGAGTAGAGAATGCTAATGATTGCAGCTGCCATAATGCTTATAATATACACAACCAGTGCAGCCATGCTTTTCCCAAAAAGTCCACAAAGCATACATAAAATACCTGATGCCATCCATAATTTGCCGCTGAATCTATGTGTTGCATTCCAGTTTTCTTCATCCATTAAAGACCATACAACTCTTATTCCTATGGTATTATTCTGTTTCACTTTTGGCAAATAATTTCCAATAACCATAAACAGCAGTCCAGTTCCATAGTAAATTACTGCCATAAACAGATTTTCCATATCTGCACCCATATTGACCAGTCTTGCAATACCATTATAGAGTAATGTTATAATTGGTATAATCCACATCGTCATTCCTATAATCTTGCGGCTCTGCTGTCTGTTCCGGTTATCATAAAATGTTATTGCCACCAGCGCACAATCCGTCACTACAAAAAACACATTTACCCACATGCTCTGTGTACTAGTGAATCCTACTAAAACCCCGATGAGCATTACCAGAACAGAACAAATTAATGAACCTCTATATTTTTTTATCATTTCCTTCATCGTCCGATACTCCTTTCAAATCTATAATCCACAACATGACATCTTCCAATACGGAAGTGTTTAATTCATAATAAATAAATTTTCCCTCTCTTTTATTTCGGATTAAATCAGCCTCCTTTAATATTGCCAGATGTCTGGATATAGAAGCTCCCGTTACTGAAAAATGTTCACATATCTCTCCAGCAGAAAGCCGTCCATTCTTCAATAAATTTAAAATCTCACGTCGTATTGGATCTGCCAGTGCTTTTAATGTATCTTGTATACCCAAGAATTCATCACGCTCCTTGTTTAACATTTAGTCTAATTGTTAAATGTATTATAATGTAAGATATGTTATCTGTCAATGACTAGATTTTTCTAAAAGAACGTGCTTTGTTCATTAAGGGCAGAGAGGCTTTTTGTCCCTCTGCCCTTAATAACAGATATCTCTTATAGCACTCATCTAACATATCGAAAGACTCTTAAAAATTTAATTCTCCATATCAACAGTATCCTCTTTCTTCCATCCAGTCTTTCACATAGCATCTGATTCCAATATAAACCACATGCACCAGTAATAATAGTGTAATGAGATTTATAGAAATAACAGATTTTATCCAATCTCCAAAATAAATTGCAATGGCTGTGCTTGTAATAACTTCCACAATGCTGATGATATCCCAACAATATTTCCGGTAGATTTTTCCTACCTGATAACCAATCCCAACTATCAGTAATCCGGTTATTATGAATAAAATCCCCATAACGACGAAGGCACACAGCCGATTTCACACGAGGATTATGAGCGACTTATCAAGTATATGGAAAAGAAAAATCCACCTGCAATTCTGCCGATCCAGATCGCATATTATGCAGGACTTCGTATCGGGGAAACCTGTGGTCTTACATGGCAGGACATCAACCTTGAAGAACAATGCCTGACCATAAAACGCAGTATCCGTTATGACGGTACGAAACACAAAAATGTGATTGGTACAACGAAGCGAAAGAAAGTAAGGATTGTTGATTTTGGAGATACGCTGACTGAAATATTAAAAGCAGCAAGACGGGAACAACTGAAAAGCCGGATGCAGTACGGAGAACTTTACCACCGCAACTACTACAAAGAAGTTCATGTAAAAAACAGGGTGTATTATGAATACTATCACCTTGACGGAACACAGGAAGTCCCGGCAGATTATAAGGAAATCTCCTTTGTCTGCCTAAGACCGGATGGCAGTCTGGAACTGCCGAGTACACTCGGCATTGTTTGCAGGTCAGTGTCAAAGAAGCTGGAAGGATTTGAAGATTTTCACTTCCACCAGTTACGTCACACCTATACCAGCAACCTGCTCTCGAATGGAGCGGCTCCGAAAGATGTACAGGAGTTGTTAGGACATTCCGATGTCAGTACCACAATGAATATTTACGCTCACTCAACAAGAAAAGCTAAACGGGATTCCGCAAGACTTCTTGATAAAGTAGCGAGCAATGCTTAAATGCAGAGAACTTGCCACTGGCAACTTCTCTTACATACTTTGGCATAAAATTTCCATTATTTCCCTTGCGGATTCCTCACAAGGGCAAAAATAAGGGAAAATACATATCATTTCACTATCTAAGGGGCTGGAAAGCCTATAAAATAAGGAAAGTTCAGGAAATTTCTCCACAACTTCCGATTTGTATTTCTGTTTGTTTTAAAAATGGGCAACTCCGATTGGAATTGCCCACTCTTTTATCACTCCAAAATCCAACGGCTTTGCCGTTGCCGTGCTTCGCACTCCTTGATTTTGTCGTTGTCACATCAGGTGAAAACAAATACTCGCTTTGCTCGTGCTTGTTTTCCTGCTGATGTTCCAAATTATGCGATTTTTTCTTGCTTGCACCGATTTCTGCATCAATTGATGTAAGTTTGATGTAAATCGCTGTTTTTTTAGTTTTTTATCAAATGAAGTACGTCCCGTCTATTTGGTAAAACGGTACATCTTTACATCACGTCGACTGCCGTCTCCGTGTGTTTTTCGCCTTATGTCGGTGTTCGCAAGCGCACACCGCCGCAAGGCTCAGTTTTCTCATCTTAATAGAGCTTTGCACCTGCCGGGATTTTGTCATTTACCATCAGAAGGTTCAGTCCTTCATGGTCGTCTTCCTCGTGTACTGCTGAGATCAGCATACCTTCAGAATCAATTCCCATCATCTTTCTCGGCGGCAGGTTCACGATAGCGATGGCTGTCTTGCCAACCAGCTCTTCCGGCTCGTAATATTCGTGAATACCGCTTAAAATCACACGGTCTTTGCGTTCTCCGTCATCCAATGTAAACTTCAGAAGCTTCTTGGATTTCGGAACTGCTTCACAAGCCAGGATCTTTACTGCACGAAAATCTGATTTTGCAAAGGTATCAAAATCTACCATTTCTTCAAAGATTGGCTCGATCTTCACGTTGGAGAAATCAACCTTCTCCGCCAGATCGGTTGCAGCAGCCTTTGCCGGTGCAGCCTGTGCTGCGTTATTTGCGGCATTTTTCGCTGCGCCCTGGCTCTTCATGGTCGGGAACAGTAATACATCTCTGATCGCAGGAGAGTTGGTCAGCAGCATTACCATTCTGTCGATACCAAAACCGATACCGCCCGTAGGAGGCATACCGATCTCCAGTGCGTTCATAAAGTCTTCGTCCGTTGTATTTGCTTCTTCATCGCCCTGGGAAAGCAGTTCTTCCTGTGCCTTGAAACGTGCTCTCTGGTCGATAGGGTCGTTTAATTCGGAATAAGCGTTTGCCATTTCCCAGCCGTTCATAAACAGCTCGAAACGCTCTACATAATCCGGATTCTCCGGCTTTCTCTTGGTCAGAGGAGAAATTTCTACCGGATGATCCATAACGAAAGTAGGCTGAATCAGATGAGCTTCTGCATATTCTTCGAAGAACAGGCTCAGGATATCGCCCTTCTTATGGCGCTCTTCGAATTCAATGTGATGTTCTCTTGCAACCGCTTTTGCCTCTTCATCGGAATGGATTTCGTTGAAGTCCACACCTGCATATTTTTTAACAGCATCCAGCATGGTGATGCGTTCAAAGGGCTTGCCCAGATCCAGAACATACTCGCCGTAAGGAATCTGTGTTGTGCCCAGAACCTCCTGCGCAACGAAACGATACAGGTTCTCTGCAAGATCCATCATGCCGTGATAATCGGTAAATGCCTGATACAGCTCCATCAGAGTAAATTCCGGATTATGTCTGGTGTCAACACCTTCATTACGGAATACACGGCCGATTTCGTAAACACGCTCCAGACCGCCTACGATCAGTCTCTTTAAATACAGCTCCAGGGAAATACGCAGCTTAACATCCTCATCCAGCGCATTGTAATGCGTCTCGAAGGGTCTTGCAGCAGCGCCGCCGGCATTTGCAACCAGCATGGGAGTCTCCACTTCCATAAAGCCCTGTCCGTCCAGATAACGGCGGATGGCGCTGATGATTCTGGAACGTTTTACAAAAGTATCCTTAACATCCTGATTCATGATCAGGTCGACATAACGCTGACGATAACGCTGGTCGGTATTGGTCAGACCGTGGAACTTCTCAGGAAGTACCTGCAGGCTCTTGGTCAGCAACTCCACTTCGGAAGCATGTACAGAAATTTCACCGGTTTTGGTTTTGAATACTTCACCCTTTACACCGATGATATCGCCTACGTCATATTTTTTAAAATCTGCATAGGGCTCTTCCCCGATGTTGTCGCGGGCTACATATACCTGAATGCTTCCCTTTAAATCCTGAACATTGCAGAAGGATGCCTTGCCCATCACACGCTTGAACATGATTCTGCCTGCGATGCTGACGGTCTTGCCTTCCAGCTCTTCAAAGCCTTCCACAATGTCCTTGCTGTGTGCAGTCACGTCATATTTTACATGACGGAACGGATCCTTTCCGGCTTCCTGCAGTGCAGCAAGCTTCTCTCTTCTTACCTTCAGGATCTGGTTCAGATCCTGCTGCTGATTTTTCTGATTATTCTGTGCGTCTGCCACCTTACTTACTCCTTTTCCAGCTGGTCAGATCGGACCTGTCCTTAGTTGGAACGTTCAATCTCCAGCACTTTGTACTTAATCACACCTGCCTGGGTTTCTACCTCTACAATATCTCCGATCTTTGCACCGATCAGCGCTTTGCCAACCGGAGATTCGTTGGAAATTTTACCCTTTAAGCTGTTTGCTTCTGTAGAGCCGACGATTTTGTAATCCAGCTCTTCATCGTATTCCAGATCCAGGATCTTAACCTGACAGCCGATGTTGATGCGGTCTAAGTCAACCTCATCTTCTACAACAACCTCTGCATTCTTCAGGATCTTTTCCAGCTCTTCGATTCTCGCCTCGATATCACGCTGTTCATCCTTTGCTGCATCATATTCCGCGTTCTCGGAAAGGTCGCCCTGCTCTCTTGCTTCTTTAATCTTCTGTGCTACTTCCTGACGTTTGACAACCTTCAGGTCATGCAGCTCATCTTCATATTTACGAAGTCCCTGATAGGTAAGGATATTCTTTTTTTCTTCCATTTTGCTTTTCCTTTTACCTCATGAAAAATCTCGGGCGCAGGGATATTTTCCCGCGCCCTTTCGTTTCTTTTAATCAAATCGCATTATACCGTGCTTTCAGGGCAGTGTCAAGGTAATTTCGGGCGGAGATATAGGAGATATCGGCTCTTTTTTCCCTGATTTGCCGCCTTTTTTCGACATCAGACGTCAAATCCACATACAGGCTTCCAAATTCCGGATGTTCCTTCAAAATCCGGGCATTTGCCCGAAGCTCCACAAGAACGGTTTTTCGTCCATCCGTTTCTGGTATTCTATTCACAAAACAGACCGGCAGACCGCTCTCCTCATACAGCCAGTCTGAAAAATGCTCCCACGCCGCTTCCTTCTGCCCCACCAGATACAAGCCGTTTAAATCCGCTGACACCAGTCGTAAAAAGTCCTCCTGCCAGAGACGAGACACGGGACGGATACCATTTTCGCGTCCACGGCTCCATTGTCCCGCCGTTTCCTCTACATCCGCAAGCAGCACCAGATTTTCCCGAAATGGCTGACCGCGCAAAATTTCTGCCGCCAGCGCTGCATCCGGCAACGGCGGCTGCCAATCCTCCCAGGCAGCTTCCAGCTCCGGCGCAAGCCAAAGCATAGTCCCCTGTTCTTCCAACGCGCTTCCAATCCGCTCCATCCACCAGTGCAGTCGCTTCGTGCCCTCGAGGCGGCAGGGAAACAGATACAGGCTGACCCGATAGCCGCGCCACAAAAAACGTTCCAGTCGAGGCGTTTCCCAGCGGAGTGCGCGGCTGCCCAAACGGATTGACGGCGCTTCCCCGGCACGCGGCTCCAGCATAAAATAAGCGATTTCTCTCATACGCCAGTTTATGCTTCCAGCAGCAGTTTCATTCCCTCCATCAGCTCTTCCATCGTTTCCATGCTATTGATCTGCCTGCGCAGCCCGGCCGCGTGGGGAAGGCCGGTCGTGTACCACGCCAGATGCTTGCGCATTTCGCGCACAGTGATATATTCGCCTTTGTAGGTGCAGGACAGCTGCGCATGCCGAACAATCATCTCGTACAGCTCCCGGCGGTTCGGGCGTGCCGGAATTTCGCGGTCTTCCAGCGCTGCCAGAATTTCCCGGAAAATCCACGGGTTGCCCTGTGCGCCGCGTCCGACCATAATGCCGTCGCAGCCGGTCTGCTCAAACAGCCGCAGCGCACTTGCCGCGTCCACGACATCCCCGTTGCCGATAACAGGAATTTTTACCGCCTGCTTTACCTGCGCAATGATGTCCCAATCCGCCGTTCCGGAATAATACTGCTCCCGCGTCCTGCCGTGCACCGCAACAGCCGCAGCGCCGGATTCCTGCGCAATTTTTGCCATTTCAACCGCATTGACATGCGCATCATCGAAGCCCTTGCGAATTTTTACCGTCAGGGGCTTTTGAATTGCTTTTGCCGTTTTTTCGATAATTTTTCCCGCCAACAGGGGATTTTTCATCAGAGCGCTGCCCTCGCCGTTGTTGACCACCTTCGGCACCGGACAGCCCATGTTCAGATCCATCACCGCAAACGGACGCTCTTCTATTCGCTTTGCCATTTCGCTGACGATACCCGGATCAGAACCAAACAGCTGCAGGGAAACCGCTCCCTCGTCCGGATGGATCTGCATCAGTTCTTCGGTATTTTTGTTATGATAAAGAATCGCCTTTGCGCTGATCATTTCCGAACAGACCATTCCTGCCCCCTGCTCATGGCAGAGCAAACGAAATGGCAGGTCGCTGACACCTGCCATTGGCGCTAAAATCACAGGATTTGCAAGGCTCACGTTTCCGATCGTAAGCTGTCTCATACTCCTCCTTTTTTGGAAGCACTTTTTACTTCCTGCGTTTTCCGACAGCAGAACACACCTTTCTGCTGCCCGAAACTTATTTTCCGCTGCAGTTTTTCTCGTACAGAATCCGCAGTCCATCCAGCGTCAGGGCGCTGTCGTAAATGTCGATGGTATCTGTTTCGTCGGCAATAATCCGTCCCAGTCCGCCGGTCGCAACGACCTTCAGATCTGTGATACCGGTTTCTTTTTTGACCTGATTGATGATATATTCGGTCTGACCGATCTGTCCGTAAACCAGACCTGCCTGCATACTGGAAATCGTTTCCCGCGCCAGAATGGAATCGGGCTTTTTGATTTCAACCTCCGGCAGGCGCGCCGTATCCTCCCACAGCGCCTTTGCAGAAATTCGAATGCCGGGTGCGGTGATGCCGACACCGAATCTTCCGTCCTCTGTAACGAGGTCGTAGGTCGTCGCCGTTCCAAAATCCAGAACCAGCACAGGACCACCGTACTTTTCATAAGCGGCGACTACGTCCACAATTCTGTCCGGTCCGATTTCCTTGGGGTTCTCGGAAGTGATCTTGATGCCGGTTTTGATTCCGCTGCCGACGATCAGCGGTTCGGTATGCAGATAGCGCACAACCGCGCCAATCAGCGCATGCATGACCTTCGGCACAACGCTCGCGATGATTGCGCCCCCGACCTTCCGGCGGTCGATCTGATTATTCTGCAGCATCGCCAGAATCTCCGTGCCGTATTCGTCCGAAGTACGCATCGTCCGGGATGTCATCCGAAACGTCGTAACCAGTTTTTTGGACTCATATACACCGAATGTAATATTTGTATTTCCTACATCAATTACTAAAATCATTCTTTCCTCTCATTTCTGCGCACGCTATTTGCCAATGCCGCGGGTGAACAGTAACTTATTTTTTAATCTTCTTCCTCCAGAAGCGCGGACACATCCTCACCGAGAATAAAAACCCGATAATACAAAGTCAGGGATTCCAAAAGCTCCTGACGGTTTCTTTTGATTTCCGCAATCAGAAGTCCGCTCGAAATTTCATCATATAATAAATCATCGTCCGCCGCATTGGTTTCAAACGCCAGCGTTCCGTCCTCTTCAAATACGATCGTAAAAATTCCTCCCACTTCCCGGGTAAACAGCACGCAGATAATGTGCAGTTCATCCTGGACGGACTGGGGGATTTTGCTGAATCTGGGATTAAAATAATATTTCTGCTCGTAGGCGTTCGCCCCGCAGAGTACGATTTTTTCTCCCAATTTTCCTGTTTCAGACATATCCATATATTCCTCTCACTGATACTTCTCCGGCATAGACCGCTTCCACGGAACTGTCCTTTCTCTGAACCAGCAGCTCGCCGGTCTTCTCAATGCCGATTGCCGTTCCCTGCCATTTTCCTTTGGGGTCCAGTACCTCCACAACGCGTCCTTTATTGACAAGAAAGCTCTCGTAAAGCTCTTTTTGCCCGCTCAAATCCATTGTTTCCAGAAAGCTGTCGTAGCAATCTAAAAAATGTCTCAGCACGGACGCAAGAAGTACTTCCCGATCCACATCGGTTCCCAACTCCAGCGCCAGAGAATCCGCTGTCTTTTTTACCTCTTCCGGAAATTCCTTCTGATTGACGTTGATTCCCGTCCCGATCACAAGGAAAAAGCTGCCGTCTGCAGACGGATACATTTCCGTCAAAATTCCGCAGATTTTCTTTCCGTTTACCACCACGTCGTTCGGCCATTTGATCTTCGCATCCAGATGAAGCTCCCGTACGCTCTGCGTTACGGCAATCGCCATCAGCAGCGTAATCATCGCCATACGAGACGCTTCCACCTGTGGGCGCAGTAAAATGCTGAAATACAGATTTTCTCCGGGCGGGGAAATCCAGCTTCTTCCCCTTCTGCCCCGTCCTGCCGTCTGTTCCTCTGCAACTGCGCTCCTTCCTTCTTCTGCGCCCTGCTGTGCCCAGTCTTTGACAATCAGATTCGTCGAATCCACCGTTTCAAAGCACTGAACCTTTTCCCAAAACCTACAGCCTGCAAGGAGACTGTCCAGCTTCTTTTGATCCAACATGAACTCTTCTCCTTTTCAGCAACAAAACACTTTGCGTCTGTGCTATTGTCATACACCGAAGCAAATGCTGCTGTCCTTCCGTTACGCCTCTGTCGGATTTTTCCAGCCCAGCGTCGCTGCCATCACTGCTTTGATGGTGTGCATGCGGTTTTCTGCCTCGTCGAATACAACTGATGCGTCGGATTCAAAGACTTCATCCGTCACTTCCATCTCATAGATACCGAAGCGCTCTCCGATTTCTCTGCCGATCTGGGTGTTGCGGTCATGGTATGCAGGCAGGCAGTGCATGAAAATCGCATTCCCGGCATTCTGCATCACCTTGCGGTTTACCTGATAAGGCATCAGGTCTTCGATACGTTCCATCCATACCGCATCCGGCTCGCCCATCGAAACCCATACGTCGGTGCAGATAACGTCCGCGTTCTTTGTTCCATTCTCCACGTCCTCGGTCAGCGTAATACTGCCGCCGGTCTGCTTTGCGATTTCCTGACATTGCTCGACCAGAGCCTTATCCGGGAAATAACGGGACGGAGCGCAGGCGGTAAAGTGCATGCCCATCTTCGCACATACGACCATGTAGGAATTGCCCATGTTGTAGCGGGCGTCTCCCATATAAACCAGATTCACGCCTTTCAGCTTTCCAAGATGCTCGCGAATCGTCAAAAGGTCCGCCAGCATCTGGGTCGGATGGAACTCATTGGTCAGACCGTTCCATACCGGAACGCCTGCATATTTTGCAAGCTCTTCTACGATTTCCTGTCCGTAACCGCGGTATTCAATTCCTTCAAACATCCGTCCCAGAACGCGTGCGGTGTCGCGGATGCTCTCTTTTTTGCCGATCTGGGAGCTGGACGGATCAAGGTAGGTACATCCCATGCCAAGATCGTGTGCAGCAACCTCAAAGGAGCTGCGGGTTCTCGTGCTGGTCTTTTCAAAAATCAGTGCAACATTTTTGCCCCGTAAGGTATCGACCGGAATGCCTGCTTTTTTGAGGCGTTTCAGCTCCGCTGCAAGGTCGATTAAATAATTGATTTCCTCCGGCGTATAATCCAGTAATTTCAAAAAATGACGTCCTGTCAGGTCCATGATGTATCCTCCTCTTCATAAAATCCTGCGCTGCAGAATTTGTTTCCTGATGAAACAGAATCCTGCGAAGCAGGATTCTCCGCCTGCAGCGGGTCGCGCAAGCGACATTCTTCCATTCCGCTGCAGTGCGATCCTCGCGGAGCGTTTTTATTTCATAGGACGCATTTTCCTATGAAATGATGTCGGGGTCAAAAGCCCCCGACCTTGATGCCTACGGATTGTTCCGTGCTGCGCACTCCCACAATCCTGCCCGATAGTCGCATATCGTGGGATTATCATCCCACTTTTATGCTCCTATCGGGGCGGGTCACAAGGTCTTTCACCCACCTATGAGCAAGCTCATGTGGGCTTAGACCTTTTGACCCTGGCATCATAAAATAAAAAACCGTACATCCATTATAGAATGTACGGTCCTTTTTTGTAAAGATGAAATACGCTGTCAGGCAGCGGATAGCATCGAAGATGGTACATGTGAGCTTATTTGTCGCTTAAAAGCTCCTTTGCACTGGTCAGCAGTCCCGCCATGTTCTGAATTTCGGACGGAATGATGATCTTTGTAGACTTGCCGTCCGCAACCTTTTCCAGAGCCTCCAGACTCTTTAAACGAAGTACAGAATCATCCGCTCCTGCATCCTTGATGAAACGCAGACCGTTTGCAGTCGCCTGCTGGACTTTCAGGATTGCTTCCGCTTCACCTTCTGCCTCACGGATCATCTTTTCTTTCTCTGCTTCTGCGCGCAGGATTGCAGACTGCTTTTCTGCCTCTGCTTCCAGAATTGCGGATTCCTTTTTACCTTCTGCTACCAGAATGGTAGATTTCTTTTCACCTTCGGCACGCAGGATCGCTTCACGGCGTTCACGCTCTGCCTTCATCTGCTTCTCCATCGCATCCTGAATTGCTGCGGGAGGAATGATGTTCTTTAATTCGACACGGTTTACCTTAATGCCCCAGGGATCGGTTGCGATATCCAGGGATGCACGCATCTTGGCATTGATCGTTTCACGGGAGGTCAGGGTCTGGTCCAGTTCCAGATCTCCGATGATGTTACGCAGGGTTGTCGCAGTCAGGTTTTCAATCGCCATGATCGGATTTTCAACTCCGTAGGTAAACAGCTTGGGATCTGTGATCTGGAAAAAGACAACGGTATCAATCCGCATCGTAACGTTATCCTTTGTGATAACGGGCTGAGGCGGGAAATCCGCTACCTGTTCCTTTAACAGTACGCGCTTTGCAACTTTATCGACAATCGGCACTTTAAAGTGAAGGCCAACGCTCCAGGTATCCTGATATGCGCCGAGACGTTCTACGACATAAGCCTGCGCCTGCGGTACGATCTTGATGCAGGACGCTACAATTGCAATTGCCAGAATTAAAATAATGAGTATTACCAGTCCACCTATCATAATTACCCTCATTTCCGCGGTCTTACCGCATGTTGTCAGCAGCTTCGCTGCTGTTTGTTACAGGTTCTTCTGTTTCGATCTCGTCCGGGACAACAATCAGCTTCACACCGTCGATCTTTTTTACAATGACGACGGTACCCTCTTCAATCGTCCCCTCAGTTTCCTGAGATCTCGCTGACCACTCCATGCCTTTGAGCGTAACCTGTCCGCAGCTGTGCAGGTTATCAATCCTGCCGGTCACGATACCGCGTTCCCCAAGCATGCTGTCCACATTGGTCTTCGCCCTTCCAACATTGAAATAGCGCATGGCAACCGGTCTTGTAAAAACAAGCATCAGCACGGACACTACCAAAAACAGGATGACCTGCACCAGAACCGGCGCACCGCAGGCAGCAGCAATCGTCGCAACAAGAGCTCCGGCTGCAAACCAGATTGTCGTCAGTCCCATCGTCGCAAGCTCAATCAGCACAAGTAAAATCAACAGAGCCAGCCAGGCAAATACTTCCGTCATGTAACTCCTCCTTTCCTGTGACTTATGACTATCATACTACAAAAATCATGCCCCGTCTACCAAAATACATGATGTCCGATCACAATACCTTCCCTGCTTCCTGCCCGTCTAAAATGCGTCGCTATTCCAACTGGGGTGCTTCCCGCCATCGCTTCCTGTGCCGCCTGCAGGCAGCTTGCCTTGATCTTTCCACTTGCGACAACGCGTCCAACCTGTCCGCTTCCCGCCGGTGTAAACTGTCCCGAAGCATAGATAACTCCCTTGACCGTATTCGGATAAGCGCCGCTTCTGACCCGATTCATCACGACTGCGCCGACAGCCACCTGTCCTTCGTAGGGCTCTTCTCCTGCTTCACACTGAATGAGCGCCGCCAAAAGCACGCTGTCGTCCGCTGCCAGTGCAGCAGCCTTGTTCGCTTCCCTTTCCGCCTGCGCTGCCTTTTCCTGCTTCTGTTTCTGTGCGGCAGCTTCTTTTTCCGCCTGCAGTCTCGCCGTTTCCGCTTCCTCGCGCGCTTTTACCTGCTCAACCGTCTCTCCGTAATCGATTTCAAAATCAACCTGGACATATTCCGAAGACACATATCCGGTCTTTCCGCCGTAATTGACCGCAACCCAGTCCGCCGTGATTTCCTGATCCTCGCTGAAACGAATCTGTTCTTCATCCACGACCTCATACTTTGCGCCTTCTTCCAGCAGATCATAAATTGCGGCATCTGCGGAAGGTTCTTTCCGGATTCTCAAAGCGCCTGTTTTGGTCGTTGCCACAATCCGTCCCGCGTCTTTTGCCTCTTTCCGCGCTTCTTCCCCAAACAGCAGATAATCGTTGTTCGCCCAGCCGGTCAGTTCGCCGGACTCAAGCTTTGTCCAGCCGTCCTTTTGTTCCAGCACTGTACCGCCACAGTCTGCATACAGATACCCTGCAAGCTCTGCCTCGCTGTCCGGTTCCGTCCTGACATTCAATACATTCCGGACGCTCGTCATCACGATTGTGCCGGTCAGGTCGTCCATTTTCGTTCCATCGCCGGACGAAGCTTTGGTTTTGCTGTCCGCACTGTCAGACGCTGCATCCGTTTCCTGCCCGCCGGCTGCACCGGTCGCTGCATCTGCCGCATCATTTTGGGATGCTGCGTTCGGACTGACCTGTTCCTTATCCGCTCCTGTCAGCCACGCCTCCACGCCAACGCCCTTGTGCCAGTGCGCGCTTTTGCTCGATTCTGCCTCTGCCTGCAGACTGCTTCCGGCCGTCCACAAAAAGACAACTCCCAGCGCTGCAGCCCGCAGCCAGTGCTTCCCCCTTTTCTCACATTTTCTGCTCCAGCCCATAAATCGATGATCCTTTCTATCCCCTCATATCCGCAGACAGCCTCAATAGATGGTTACAGTTCACCCGTACCCTTCCGAGTTCAGATTCCGTGCTTGCACGAAACGCTGAACTCAGAAGGGTACGAAGGGAGCGCCATTTTATGAGTAAAAAGAGCTGCAAAGCAGCGGAAAGCATCGAAGATGCGCTTTTGCGAATGGCGCGTGTGAACAGTAACAATAGCTGAGCCTCCATTGATTTTCCGCGCCTTTGGCGCTCCCAAAATCGGCTCATCAAATGTTACAATTATATTACATGATTAGCGTCATCATATCAAATCCGTCAATTACTGTCAAGTGTGCGCCCTGCGAGGATTCTATTGTCATGAACACAAAAAAGGCGTGTGAAAACAATCCTTTTCCACATGCCTTTTTTTGTTCTTTTTCTGTCAGAAGCAACGGATTTTTTCCTATCATCTTCTGACGATTCCCTTACAATGCTGTTGGGACAAATGTCCCGGCTATGATACTGTTTTAGTAAAAAACGTGATGTCCGATTACCTGTCCGGAACGACCGTTATTTCTTCTAAAAAACAGCTTGCCGCCGACCGGCTGTGCACCGGCTAATGCTTCGATTGCTGCCTGATAGCAGGCTGCATCTGC
>OGZF01000342.1_pt1 | contig 44499 bp, 33 predicted proteins | sample 1576771 | NCBI WGS metagenome assembly OGZF01 (sample SAMEA3541536, study PRJEB24748) | human gut metagenome | biome: human gut; feature: human-associated habitat; material: faeces | place: China | collected 2012
GCACCCTAAGGGAGCTCTATTAAAGTTACCCTTTTTTACCACCGATATGAAAAAGAAATTTTTTGCTAATTTATGGTTGACTTTTCATAGCTGGTCTCCTTGCATTTCATTCTTTAGCCATTTTACTGTCATAGTGATTCCCTCTTCAAAGGATACTTTAGGAGTATATCCAGTGTCCTGCACTAACTTGCTACAATCAAACACCTCAGCCGGTTGTGTTATTCCATTAAACGGGATTGCTCCCAAATAGAGTGGAATCTGTGGATCAATTGCATCACGTATTTCTTGAATAAAATATTTTAGTTTCTTTGGTTTTGTACTTCCAATATAATATCCATAATTATTTTTTCCCTTTTCACCCAACAAATATAATGCTTGAGCAGTGTCTGTCACATAAACAAAATCATACATTTGCTCTCCAGGTGTAAACTCCGCCTTTTTTCCCTCTAACATAGTTTTAGATGCAAAATTAACAAAATTAGAAGTCCTATTTCCAATACCATATGTATTTGAAAGATATGCCCATACATGATCTATTTTTTGAAGATTAGCCTCGGTTTTACTCATATAATGTGCAGTAATCTTTGCTGTTCCATAATTTGATACTGAATTTGGAGTTGCCCCATCCTCTTTAATGTAAGAATTACAATCTAATTCTGCCAAGGTTCCCGCTCCAACAAATCTTTTACAGCCAATGTTTGCTGCCAATCGAACAGCATCACATGTCCATTTTGCATTTTGAAGTTGTAAATTATAATCAGCTCTTAAATTTCCTGTTGATCCAGCCCATGCTAAATGATAAAAAACATCATATTCTTTTTTCACAAGTGTTTTTTCCAACTGTAACAGATTTTCCAATTCGCAATATACAATATTCACATTAGAAATATCTTTTATTTTAGAAATGTCTGATTTTTCATTTCTTACAATAACCGTTATGTTCTCTACTTTATCACTTAGTTCCTTTACTAACCAAGTTCCAACAAATCCATTACCACCAGTAATAATAACATTTTTCATACTTTTTCCTCTAAATTATTAATCATTCCATACTTTCCAAGGTGCTTTTCCAGATTCCCACATAGCTTCCAATTCCTGTTTTTCTCTTAGTGTGTCCATGCATTGCCAAAATCCATCATGTTTATACGCCACAAGATTTTCGTCTTTTGCGATAGTCTCTAATGGTTCTTTTTCTAAGACCGTTTTATCCCCTTCAATATAATCAAAGATTTTAGGCTCACATACCATAAATCCAATATTAATCATATTGCCATCGCCTTGTGTCTTTTCTCTAAATTCTCGAATAATTCCATTGCTATCAATATCCAAAACTCCAAATCTTTGTTTTGTATTATAAGCACTCATCGTCACCAATTTTCCATGCTTCTGATGAAATTCAACCAATTTTTTAATATTGATATCTGAAACTCCATCACCATATGTAAGCAAAAATGCTTCGTCCCCAATATATTCTTTTATTCTTTTTACTCGTCCACCAGTCATGGTATTTAATCCTGTATCAACAACTGTTACTTTCCAAGGTTCTGCCTTATGATGATGAATTACTAACTCGTTTTCATTTGTAAAATCAAATGTCACATCACATTGATGAAGATAATAATCTGCAAAATATTGCTTAATCACATGTTGTTTATATCCCGCGCAAATCACAAATTCATTATATCCATAGGCTGAAAACTGTTTCATAATATGCCATAAAATCGGCTTATCACCAATTTCAACCATTGGTTTAGGTTTTAATTGACTTTCTTCACTTATTCTAGTTCCAAATCCACCCGCTAATAATACAACTTTCATTTTCAATCTCCTTATCTTAAATAATTTTCCCAAAATTCTTCTGTCTGCATGTACGAAAATTTTTCTTTATATTGCGCACGAAGTTTTTTAAAAGATATTCTCAATTTTGACTGAATACATATATATGACCAACATACCTTAATTGCTTCTAGTATATTTTTCTCCGTTACATAAGCCCTTTCCGAAACCATATCATAATTTAGAATCTTTTTACTTCTATATATTGCACCCGGATGTGGTGCAAACATTGGTACAACCGTATATAACCGTTTAACTTTTGAAAAAAAATGTCCATTCAATGTAATCCATCTAAAAATTTTTTGTCTGAAACCTTCCGAATAATTTTTAGAATTATAATACATATCCCAATCAAAATGAATATCAAATTTTTCGGGTAAGTCTTTTTTATACCCCATTTCAATAATTTGTTCAAAATGGTCAACCGGATTTATATTTTCTAACCATCCAGGGCCTTTAGTCAAATCATTTAATGCTTTAATAACTATCCAACATTCTTTATATCTATATTTTTGAAGTTGTGCCATAACAGCTTGTCTTACAAATCTATGTAATTCTTTTTTTCCCCATTTAGGATAGTGTATAAAGTGTGTAATTATAATATTTCTTGTATCATAATATTGTGTATAAGAAGATGGCTTATTTTCAAAAGGTTCATGCCATACACATATTCCATTTAACAGAATCATTTTTTTACAATTTCGGATATCATATTCCATATCATCCATGTGAAAATACGATGGCCACGGTAAATTATCTTTTCTTATTACAGACATTGGAATACAACAATACCACCATCCATTAACATTAGGATTATCTTCTATCTCATTTTTTATTACATTAGAACATTCTTTTAAATCATACCATATCTTATGCATTTGATAACGTTGTTCTGTACTCCATGTTCCTCCAGATATATATTGCACATTTTGCCAATCTGTACGTAACACCCCCCCACCTATAAACGAATCCATATATTCTTTTTTCTGAATTTTAAGAAACATATACGTTTTTCGTATAGCTTCTGGTTCAATTAAAACATCATCATCCATCATTATTACGTTAGAAAATTTCTTTTTTTCATTAGCATGAATTATCTCAATTAATCCTCTAGTAAATCCACCAGCACTTCCGTTATCACCTTGCTTAACCAAATGAATCCAATAATTCTCAAGAGCACCTTCATCAAGTGAACTTCCATTATCTGTTATAAAAACCTTTAAATGGTCTTTTAATTCACTGTCTTCTTTAAAGATTTGATTTTCAAGAATTTTCATATTTCGATATACATACTTTTCTCTCTTATATGTACATATATTAATGGCCAAATTTATATCATTACATTCTTTTTCATCTATATCTGTTGCATATCCGCCTCCATAAAATAATGTTTCATCCGATAAACACCTAATTTTAAAAGCTAATATTCCCTTCAGGAAATCATCTTGTTTATAATCAATTCTTATTAATTGTTTATTTCTACATTCTATCCTTTGTGCATTAACAATCTTTTCAGTTACCCTTCCATTAATATACTGCATTTGGTATAAGTAAACATCTACTTGTCCTAATATTTCAATTTCCAAATAAACGTGTTTTAGCAATGTATATTTATTCCATTTATCCCATGAAAAAGAATTAAAATATGTATCTGCCCGCAATTCAGAATTCTTATTCATAACAAATGCATTTTTTTCATCTGAAAAATATACCATTTTTTCATTATATCTATAATACATTTCATTAATAGCGCACACTTCAGCTTTCGGTACTATTAAATTTTGTAATCTCATCTCTTCATCCCCATATCAGTTCAAATTCAGCTTTCTTTTCCATGTTTTTAATTCTATTGCCGTTGAAAAATCATTTTTATACATATTTTTTGATTTTTTAAATTTAAAATCTAACTCTACAAACATTTCCAACATTTTAAAAATATACTTTAAGGCTTCTTTATAACTGCGTTCTGTAATATACCCCCTTTGGCGTATAAAATCATAATTTATAATTCTTTTTGCCCGAAAAGACACAGAACTATTATAATTACTCATAGGCGCTACTACATTTTTATTTGCGGGAAGTAAATAACCATTTATAGTTAATATCCGAATTTTTTTTCTAAAGGATGTTTCCACAAAATTCAATCGTTCCTCATATATTTTATAGTCTAAAGCTTCATTAATTTCTTTTATTTCATAATTATTTAAAATTTTCTCTTCCAAATACTCAGCATTATCATATTTTCTTAACCACTCTGGCCCTTTTAAATAATCTTTATACGCTTGAATCAAAAATTCGCACTCCTTATATCTGTAACGCACAAGACTTGTAACCATATTCCTCAGCAATATCTTTTTTGCTTTCTTTTTATTGAACTTTGAAAAGTGTAATGAATCTAATATCAATTGATTTCTCACATCATAATATACATGCCATGACGGTTGTTTATTGAAAAAACTTTCATGCCATACGCCAATTCCATTTAACAATATTACTGATTTTTTGTTCCTATATGAATATTCCATATCCTCTCTGTGAAAAAAGAAAGGATACGGTAAATTATTCTCTCCAACATAATTGCTAGGAATACAACAACACCACCATGCACTTGAAGTAGCATTTCTATCATACTCATTTTTCAGCAGGAAATATGGTTCATTTAAATCATAAAACTCACCACAAATTGTATACTTAAATTCATCAAAAAAACCACCAGACTCATGCTGCATCCAAGGCGTATTCAAATCCAAGTTTCCCCCACCAATAAAATTGTTTTTATACTCCCTTTTCAGAAAAGCGACAAAAAAACAAATTCTCTCAATCACTTCTGGTTCAAATAAAATATCATCATCCATTAGTAAAATACGATCATATTTTTTTTCTTTGTTATTTACTATCTCAATTATTCCTCTCGTAAATCCTCCCGTGCTTCCACAATCTGGCTGCTCTATAATTTCAACATTAGAAATTTCTATTCTGCTTTTGTCCAATGATTCTCCGTTATCAACAATATAAAAATCCACTTGTTTTTCCAATATATTTTCTGGATTACAATCAATATATTTTTTTATATTAAAAAAATTTCTATATACATATTCCTCTCGATGATATGTGCAGATATCAACTCCAATTCTTGGCAAATCAATTTTCTGTTCATTTTTCGTAAAATATTCGCCTCCATAAAAAATTGAATTCGAATCCAGAGCTTTTAATTCAAAAGCTATTTGACCCTTATCATCAAAGGCACAAATTTCCAACTCCAATTTTGATTTTTCCATACAATCGATTATACAACGTTTCAGTGTTCTTTTCATCACCACATTATTTATCAATTCCATTTGATATATATGAATTTTAAATTTTCCCTTCACCTCTAGTTTTAAATTAATATTATCTATATCCGAATACCTTCTCCATATTCCATATGAAAAAGAATTAAAATATGTACCAAAATCAAGCGTATCTTCTTTGTCTAATTGAATATTTCCATCAAATATATATTTGTTTGTTTCATTTTTTTCTTTATCATTATTTCTAAAATATAATCCCATTTCTGTACATATTTCCACCTTTGGGAAAAGTATGTGCTGTAAGCATTGTTTATTCATCTCTGTTCTCCTCATTTATTTTACTTCTTTATCAAGTTCCACCAAAATTTTTCTTGTGTCCATTGTTCCTTTTTCAAATACCACTCACATGATAATTTTCTATATCTAATTAACAGCCTGATAATATCCTTATTCATTCTTGCAATACTTTTTAAAAACATTTTTCTACTCTTTAGGCAACAAAACACCTTATTTGTATATTCATTATAATAATAAGCGCATTGTACATCCCAGAATAGAGAAGAATCAAAATTATGTGCTGGAACCAAAATTATTTTCTTTGATTTCTTCAAATTTCCATTTAATAATAAATACCGTACCCATTTAGTCGCTTTTTCCGATCTTTCTTTGTATTTTAAAAAAACACCATCTATGTTAACATCTTTTAGCACATCAGATTCTTTTTCTTCAAAATCTTTTTTCTTTAATACATTATAATAATCCCCACTATCATTTCTTACTATCCAATCCGGTCCCCTCAAAAAATCTTCTACTCCGCATAACATCAAATCCACAACATTATATTTTAATAAGAAAAGATTAGCTAAAACATTTTTTATAATAAAGTAACAATATTTATAGCATTTTTTTCGATAGACAGCTAATACAATTCCTGTATTTCTAGCATTATAATATTCGTTAATAGCATTGATCTTAGATTCAAAGGGTTCATGCCATGTACATATTCCATTTAGTGTTATTTGCTTTATATTCCGGAGTCCATATTCTATATCATCCCGATGAAAATAAACAGGTAACGGATATCCTCTTTTTTTTATAGCTTCAATTGGAATGCAACAAAACCACCAGCCCATATACTCTGTTTTTTCTTCCAGTTCATTTTCCAAAACAGAAGTATATTCCAAAACATTATAATTACCTTTACAATTTTTTATCCATCCATCATTCCATAACGCTCCGGATTCATGTTGAATATAAGGCACGTCCATCCTCATCAATGCCCCTCCAACCAATGCATCATTATATTCATTTTTTAAAAATTTTAAAAAACAATATAAACGTTCAATAACTGCCGGATATAAATAAACATCATCATCCATCACTATACAGTGCGTGAAATTCTGCCTTTTTGTAATTTCCAGCATACCTCTGGTAAATCCCCCTGCACTGCCTTTTCGGTTCTGCAAAAATACATGTATTTTATTTTTTTGCAGCTGTAATGTTTTTCTATCATTTGCGTTATCTACTATAAACACTTCCATCTGATTATAAAGAATGTTTTCCGGATTATTGAGTATATCTTTTGTCAAAATTTCAACATTTTTTTCTAAATATTTATACCTATTATATGTGCATATATCTAATGCGATTTTTATATTATGTTCGCTTACTGTTTCTGTTGCAAATCCTCCACCATAAAAAAACACCTTTTGACCACATGCACATATTTCAAAAAATACACAAACATAATCACAATCTATACCTATATTTATTTTATATGTTTGCTTATTTTTATATTGTTTCGTATATATACTTGTAGCTTTTTCTGTCGTTATCTTTCCATCCTGTATTTTACTTCCATATACATTAACTATAGCTTCACCCTGTAATTCTACATACAACTCTAATGTCCTTATTATACTATATTTTTTCCATTTTCCTATTGAAAAAGAATTAAAGTATGTATCGGACGTTATTTTTGTATTTTCATTTAAAATAATACAGTCCTGATTCTCTATTATTTCATTTCCATCTAATCCTCTAAAAAACATTTCTCTTTTTAATTTATTATCCGTTGGAAACAAAATTTTCTGAATAATCATTTCCGAATTGTACCTTTCCCTCAATCTATGGCCTGACAACATTTGAGCTGACTATATATTCTGAGATTCTCCCTGATATTTATTACATACATTCTGTGTACTCCCCATCTCTATAACTTGCCCATGTTCTAACCACAACACCTTATTACACATTTCCTTAATTTGCTCCAAACTGTGTGATACAAAAAACACCGTGGTTCCCCCTGTCATCAGTTCCATCATTCGTTTTCTGCTTTTTTCCTGAAAATCAGCATCCCCTACGGAAAGTATTTCATCCACTATTAAGATTTCCGGTTCCACAACACATGCGACAGAAAATGCTAATCTTGCTAACATTCCGGAAGAATATGTTCGAATAGGTGCTTCAATAAAATCTCCTAATTCCGAAAACTCCACAATTTCATCATATTTACTTTTTAAAAATTTTTCTGTATATCCTAAAATTGCCCCATTTAAGAAAATATTCTCTCTTCCGGATAATTCCATATCAAATCCCGATCCCAATTCCAACATTGGAACGATATTTCCTTTTGCCTCTACGGTTCCTTTCGTTGGTTTCATAATTCCGGAAATCACTTTCAATAAAGTACTCTTTCCAGCTCCATTATGTCCAATGATTCCGAGTACATCTCCTTTTTCCACTTCAAAACTAACATGTTTCAAAGCCCAAAACTCTCCATGCTTTAAATCACGCTTTAACCAACGGACACAAAATTCTTTTAGCGATGTGGCTCGATTATTATCTATATTAAATTTCAACGAAATATCGTCCAGTTTTACAATTGCTTCACTCATATCTTTCTCCTAAATATAGAAAATAAATTTATCCTGTGATTTTTTAAACACACAACTTCCCACAATAAACATTGCCAATGCGCACATGGTACATATTGCAAACTCTACCGGTCTTGGCGTCATTCCATTTAGAATAATAGATCTTATCGCATCTACATAATGATACATGGGATTAATCACAAAATATGTTCTGACTTCTTTTGGAACAATAGATAACGGGTAAAACAGGGGGGTAATATACATCCAAATCATACTTAATACTCCCCACAAAAACTGCATATCTCTAAAAAAAGTCATTGCAGAAGCCATAATCATTCCCATTCCCATGGTAAAAATCATCAAACAGATCAAAATATAAGGTAACATTAAATATGATTTTGTAATTTTTTCTCCTGTCAAAAGAGCAACTATGACCAACGGAATTAAAGACATGAGAAGATTTATCCCAGAAGATAGCACTCTTGTTATCGGATATACATATTTTGGTAAATAAACTTTTGTAATTAACGATGCATTTCCAACAATAGAAGTTAATGCCTGACCAACTCCTTCGTTAAAGAAATTAAATGCAACTGTACCACACAATAAATATCCGGCATAGTTGTCAATATCAGACTTAAAAAGTTGTGAAAATACTATATACTGAACTATCATCATTAACAACGGATTTAAAAAACTCCAAAACACACCCAAAACGGATCTTTTATACCTAGTTTTAAAATCTCGTGATACCAACTGCTTCATTAAAAAGCCATATTTTTTCAAAACATCGAATATTCCAAAAAAATAACTACTTTTTCCTCTCAGAACTCGAATAGCCAAGATCCAATAAACTACTGCAACAAACAATACTGCAAAGCAAACTAACTTCCAATAATTAGGTCCTGTCCATACATAATTATCCCCTTGCACAGTAATACACATTGCTCCCGGTACTACTGTTCCGTTTATCGTAAAAACAGCCTCTTTTCCAACTTTTGACTTTTCAAATTCGTATCCTACATTATATAATACAGTTGGAGCATTCCCTGTTTCAGCATCCGATGTAACCGTAATTTTAATCAAATCCCCTCTTGCAATATCTGACTCTTCAGGTATTGTAAGATATTGATATTGATTAACTCCAATAGTGCTAACATCATATGTATTTTCCGCAATCTTACGTCCAGCCGTAAGATCCTCACACCTTATATTTAAATGACTGGAAAATGGCTGTCCATAATTTGACACCATAACCCCAATGGCTGTTACCTTGTCCATTTCAGAAGTATATGTCTGTTCGATTGTTCCATCTTTCAGAACCTCTCCTGCATCATTTGTTGGTACAAATGCATCAATGTTTCCATCTGAAGATCTCTCATACAATGTTTTTCCACATGAGAAATAAAATATTCCCATAAAACACAAGACAATTAATTCAAGTATCCCAAAAATCTTCAGGAACCAAATAAACTTTGTATTTTTTTTAACCATTTCTTTCTTCCTAATTACTGTATTTTACCTTATTATTTAAAATCAACAATTTATTTTACACCTTTTTGCATTAAATATCAAGGAATCAATATTATCCGTTTTTTCCACGTATTCTTTTCCGTTCTGCTATCTTTTTCAAAAAAATGTCATCAATGTTTAAACAGCCTAATACTCTAATCACCCAATACTTCCTTCGAATGGAACGATACATGTCAAAATTTTTTTCTTTCAGTTTAATTGTAAACTGTCTTGCTTTATTCCTGCCTTCTCCTCGATTTTCAAATCTCAAAAGTGTCGTAATATAATAATCTGATATTGCAATCAACATTTTTCTTTTCCAATATTCTTTTCCATCAGTATCCTTTTTTAAAATTTCTTCTCCCGCATCCAACATTGCATCTATTACTTTTTCTAATTGATCTATACGTTTTTCTCTATTTTTATTGGAAATGCTCTGATTAATGTCTCCAATTCTATATATATATAATGGGTCATCTTCTATTATTTGTATTGCATTTGCATAACTTGCACATACTGTATAAAAAAAAGCGTCATCATAGTACACATGCTCCGGAAGCGGTTTATCTAATCTTTTATAAAACTCTGTACAATAAATAATTCCATGTAAAGAAAATAACCATTTATACTGGTTCCAGGCCATCAGAACTCCATGCATCGATATTGTTTTAGGTTTTCCTGTCCAATATTCAATTTTTTCTCCTGTTAAAATATCATAAGTTTGAAACGAATTCAGCAATACTTCCGCCGAAACACCATTTTTTATTTTTTGTAAAAATTTCTTTAATGTGAGTGTTTGAATTGAATCGTCTGCATCCAATATCTTAAAATATTTTCCTTGACATATTTTCACTCCGTGATTTATTGCTGATCCATGTCCTCCATTAATTTGTTCTACCATCCGAATTGTTTCAGGATACTCCTTTATATACGGAACAACTAATTTTTCGCATCCATCAGTAGATCCATCATTTACTACAATCACTTCCAATGATAACATATCTTTTTTTTCAAGAATCAAAGAGTCTAAACATTTTTCAATAAATTCATATGAATTATACATAGGAATAATAATAGATAATAATTTTTCCATAACTCAATTCTTATCTCCATAATATTTTTTTTGAATTTTTTTCAACAAAGAAATCGGAATCAGTCCAACAATCAACGGTTTTATCACATACCCTATGCCCCTTGGCCAATATCCTAATTTTCTACATGCGTGATATTTCATAGAAACTTCATTAAAGCGAAATCTATATTTTCTTCTTTTGTATTGTGCCGGATCTCTGCGTATATAATATAAAACGTTTTCAATATTCAATCCACAAAATCCTTTTTCATATATTCTCAATAGTAAATCATAATCTTCAACTCTAAATCGATTAGTTGAAATATCATATCCCCCAACAGCATCCAGTATTTCTCTTCGAAATACACACGAAGCATGAACAAACGGAAGTGAGAAAAGTAAATCTTCTGCTTGAGGTTTATTTAAAAATCGATAACATTCTTTTTCATCATAAATCTTTTCATGAAAATACTGTCCTTTACACCCTACAAATCCATATTCTGGATTTTCTTCTAAACACTTAACCTGATATGCCAAACGTTGAGGATGACTTATATCATCAGAATCCATAATCGCTATGTATTTTCCATTCGCTGCATGTATAGCACAATTTCGTGCATATCCCGCTTTATGGTTGATTTTATTTTTTATAATTTTGATTCTTTTATCTTGTTTTGCAACTTCATCTAAGATTTCACAAGTTTTATCCGTAGACCCATCATCGCAAATAATAAATTCAAACATTTTATATGTTTGATGTAAAATAGAATCTATAGCAACTCTTAAACTGTCTCCCTCCGCATCATTGTAAGTAGCCATAACAACCGATAACAATGTTTCCCCCTTGAAATCACACATAAAATCATTTTCCTTTATCCTTTAAATTATAAATCAGTTTCATATCGTTTTGTATTTTTTCTTTATCATACTTAGGCAATAGCAAGCACTTGTTTCGTTTTCTTTTATCAAATATACTTTCCTTTTTTATATTGATATATATTTTACTAATTATACGTTCAAATTCTCGTGAATTATTTTTTTGTACGAAATAACCATTTACACCATCTTCAACTAAATCATCATTCCCCCGAATTCTGCTGCACACTACCGGAACCCCGCAAGCCATCGCTTCCATCAGTGCTACCGGAAGTCCCTCCTGTTTTGACGGGAACACAAACACATCTGCTGCCTGACAGAGTTCTGCCACGTCTGTCCGAAATCCCAGCAGCTTCACATGATCTTCCAAATGATATTTTCGAATCAACTGCTGCAGTTCCTGCTTTTTTTCTCCCTGTCCGCAAATAAAATATCTCAGCTGCGGATGTCTCTGGACCAGTTGTTTCATTGCCTCAATGACAACGACATGGTTTTTACGATCACTGAGTTCTCCCACAGATAATAAGAACACATCTTCCGGCTGCAACCCAAGTTCCTGCCGTTTCTGTTGTATTGTTTCCGCATCTCCCACATGGAATCGCTCCAGATCAATTCCGATTCCTGGCAGATAATAGGTTTTTCCGGCATGAAATTTCTTTTTTGCTCTGGCATAGTCCTCATGATTGATAGTTATCAACACATCTGTCCATCTGCTCAGCACCTTCTCCACCGGATAGTACACCAGCCAGTTCATAACCGGTGCCCCCTGATAGAAATGAAACCCATGTGCCGTATAGATCACTTTTGTCCTGGTCCGGTGTCCTGCAATCCTTGCGACCACACCACCGATCGGGCTGTGACAGTGACAAAATGCATAGGTATTCTGCTTCATCAGTCCTTCCACCTGCCACAACGCTTTCATGTTCTGTCCCATATGTTTGATATTCCGTGCGAAATCAATCTGATAGCAACGCACGTGCATGTCCTGCAGTTTTTGTTTCAATTCCGCGACGCGCGCATCCGAGCAGGTGTTTCCCTCGATAAAATTGCAGGCAACATCTACCTGATAGCCCAGTTTCTGCAGTAATGCAATGTTTGGCATATTAAATTGGTCAATCATGGAGGCGACGGACGCCAGCATCAGAACTCGTTTCATCTTTTCCTTTCACCAAATACTCAACTAATTAATTCTTCTTTTATAGTATGGTAATATTGATGTATCTTCTTCCATCCCAATACATCAATTCCTCCAACCACCAAAGTCAATATTCCACCAATGATAGTTATAAATATACCGCCCCAATCATTTGTCTCAATCACACTTCCCTTCATTGCAAACATAAACATCTCATACAGAAAGGCATGTTGATCCTTAAAGACAAAAATATCAAGCATTTCATACAAGACAAACCAAGAGGCAAGAATCATAAATGTAACCCATACAATTATCTTTACCATCGCCCAAAACAGATTCTTCCCCTTTTTATCATTTTCCAAGCTAACCACACGCTTCTCAAGGTCATTATCCGTTTTCTCATCTTTATCCTCTACCATCTCTACCTTGTCATCCCCTGTCACCGGAGCAACATTTTCTTCCGATTGCTCGACAACCACCGGACGAAATGGAATAATTTCTTTTTCCGGCTCGCATGTCATATGAAAGATATCCGGATACGTTTCTTTTGTATACTGCATAAAGTCATCCTTGGAAACACTGTAAAACGGTCTCCCCTCGTTTTCTACCCGTGCCGGTTCCAGGATTGCCTGACAGTGATAGCATTGATACGAAGCAGCAAATCCATCACATACGAAGACATTCTGACTATGGCATTGTGGGCAGCTATAGTGCAGTTCTTTTCGAACCAGATTTTTTGCACACAGAACCTGCAGCATACTTTTGGTATATGTAATTTCCAGATCCAGTCGTTCACTCAGGTCCTGCATCGTAAACTGCTTACATTGCCTTTGTGTCAACTGCGGCAGGATTTTCATACATTGCCGAACCGCTTCTCTTTCGTTCATACTCTTTATAAAGCCCCCATATCTGCTGGAATTCTTCTTCCGAATAATATTTTCCTTCCAAAATGTGCAGCGTCAGAAACTGATAATTATCAGCTTCATATTTCACTTGTAATACCCCTCGCGCTCTTGGAAAATTGACCGTCAGGGAAATAATTCTTTTCACGATATCCAAAGAATCCCTGATACACATAAACGTCTTAGCATCATAAATACAATCTACACCATTTTCTCCTGTTAAGTTTGCCGACAGATTATCTCTGTCACTGAATCGAATTTTTGATATATATTTTTCATCGCTTGGAAGAAGCGTATTCAATGCATGATCTTCCCGGTAATCATATAATGCGGTCTGTTGAATCAGGCGATATAGTTCTTCCTCTAAATTAATGATTCCATCCGGCATATATAATTTTCCGTCTTTTTGTTCTACATGATGCAACGGAATATTTTGTAACATTGCATCGATAATGCTGCTAAGGCTCTCTCGCTTATCATCAATCTCTTTTATATTTGGAAGCCGTTCAAAAAACTGGTTGAACAATTCTTTGCTCATGTCATACAATACATTCTGAGGATCAACCTCTCTATTGTTGTCCAATTCCAGTTCTAATGTTTCTTCTACTATACTATAGATTTTATCAAGCTGAATCTGCGGACGGCTCTCCTGTATAATTCCATGCTGATTCCATACTTTAACAATCATGCAGCGCTGTTCCAGGTCAATAGTTACCGGAAGATAGGAACACTCCTCCTCGATCGGACCGGCAGAATCTTTTAACATGCAGAATACAAAAATCAGATGCACCCTGATTAAATTTCCATTCCTTCTTTCTTCCTGTATCGCTGCAAGCTTCGTGGAGTCTTCCTTCGGTGGAATCGTCGCTATGATCTGGTTGTACGTCCAATCTGGGATCTGGAATTTGCGCATAAGTCTGCCCCACGAATCCCTGCTCTTTAAGCGCAGACAGGTCGAAGCAGTTAATGAATACACGCGCATCAATCGATGATGACCATATAATAATTCTTGAAAGAAAAAATCATTCAGATCCTCAACAGAAATCAATCCGCTTTGACAAAGCTGTTCTAGCAAAACCCGGTGATCCGAAAAAGACAGCCTCTGCTCATTTGCAATTTTCTGTTCGGTAAGAAATCTATTCAGGCTGGTTGATGATATATTATCGATAAGTTCCTTAACTATATGCATTCTCTTGTCCTCTGTCTTCCGTAACCCCAAATCCAATAAATATTATTTTTATTATATCACGAACCTTTATCTTACTCAATGTAAAAAACCGGTCAGACTTATCATCCAACCGGTTTTATCACTTCTACCGAAACTATGGCTCCATATTTTTTAATAATGCATTAATATACTGCGTATATAAGTTTTCACATAATTTCAAAATTTCTATTTCAATCTGCTCATCGCTGATTGAAACTCCCCTCTCGGATCAGCAATTAATATCTCCAATTCATGAGACGTTCTCCAGCCATTCACAGCTTCTACAACGTCAAGCATGATCTCCAATGCCTCACGTAGCTCATCCACTGTCACAATAACAAAATTATCCCCCGGATATCTTGCATCATAATAATAGTCTTTGAGTAATGCCAGATCCTTCCTCTCTAATTGTAAGGAAGTATCCACCCTTTTAATCTCATCGTATAAGGCGCGCAAATTATGGGATGTCATTAGTTTTTCAATTCCAGTACAAACCAGTTCTGCCACAGATTTCAACATTTTTTCTGCAATTTGCTGTGCCGAAGCTGCAGCCGGATTGCAGTATACAGGTGACACTGCATCCCTTAAATACCAGAATTCATTGCACGCAATAGAATAATAAGAATTTGCTTCTATCATACTTTTAACTCCTTGTAATCTCTCCTTAACTGCTGTGTAAACTTTGAATTATCATATTTAAAATATTGTGGAGTTACAAAAACCACATCCGCATGCAACAGTTCCAAATCCTCCCGCAAGGCTCCCATCATCCATCTTTCCGGTTTTTCCGGAACTATGATGCAAAAGTCGATATCACTGCTGGCCTTATAATCATTTCTTGCGTAGCTTCCAAAAATCCCAAAACTCTGATATTTGATACTCGAATTTTTAATAATATCTACGCACTTGTTCAACCGGTCTTTAAAATCATTTTCAACAACAGGTGACACGTACGGCATCCCTAAACCTCCACTCTTTCTATTAATCTGTCCTATCACAGTTTCTACAGATTCTACCATTTTTTATTTTTCATGATATCTTCTATCAATTATAAGTTATGCAATTACCCGGGACACAAATTGGCGATTTTTCCCATTCTGATGCTCAAATTGAAATTCGAATTCCAATGTAACTTCCGAACTGTTCACCATATTATTTTCCCCTTCAAAATATACATAACCATCAAGAGAAACATCAGCTTCCAATATGCCTCTCACAATTGTACATGTATCATCCTCTTCCTGTTCTACCCGGACAACTTTGACATTTTCTATTTGATCCAATTCTGCATAGTCAACATATGTCTCAAACGCTTCATCCAATTCCTGACCTTCCATGTTCATAACAGAATCGTCAATTTCATTATACAAGTCATCCCAAAATTCGTTTTCAATGATTGTAGCGACCAGATTTCTATCATATTTCACGTATATCAGTCTCCCTGTGTCAAAAAATGTTTAATTGCGTCCCAATAAGGTGGCAGTTCTTCTGAACATTCAAATTTTTTCAATTCCCGCTGTTTTTCTTCTCCATTCAACTGGAACACATTAAACGTCCATAAAGCATTTTCTCTGGCACGACATAAACGTTTATCATTCAGGTTCAACTTTGTAATTGTATACTCAGCTGCCTCATCTGTCTTTTCCGCCGGCTGTATTGTTCCATCCTGCTGATATCGAAAATGACTTTCACAATCCTTCTCCAGCGGAGAAATCATCCGCTTTGCATCAAAATTATTTTCTTTTTTATGCCCACAGTGCCTGCGATTGTCTCCATTACAAGAAGCATGAAGATTATTATAGGCCAGAGATAAATCCTGATTTTGTGCCTGAGGTCGAAAATGTTCCACATGAAAAACTATTCTTTTGTACTTCAGTCTCTGTATTTTTAATATAAGAACAACAATAGCAGCAAAGATGTCTCTGTTCTGCAAGCAATGCATTCTTTAATATTTGCAGTTCCTTTTCATGCCGGATATCCTCATACCCTGCTTCTCTTTTATGCTTATTCTTGAATTTTTTCTTCCACCGGCTTACTTCTTCTGGTTCACCTGTCTTTTGAATATAAATCATAAAAACTTTATCGCCCTTTTGCAATCAAGATTCTTGCACGCACAACTTTCGTATTCTCTTCCGATGTCATCCATGCAAGCTTATTTACAAGTTTTTCTGCCTCATCATATGCTTTTTCATTCAGATACACATTTATTTGCTCTAAGAGTTCCGTTGTCTTCCTGTTATATACTTCGGTATCCATGTAATCTTCCAGAATTGTATTGACATCCCAGCCGTTCATCGGCTCCATCGGTTCTGCCAAAACCAGGTGCGTTTCTGCATCTTCATGCAAACGTATTACCTGTATATTTTCATCCACAGACTCCAGCACTTTCGGAGCATGTGTGGAAACAATAAACTGAATATTTGGAAAAGTATTCTGTAAAGCCGGAAAAATCTTCTCCTGCCACTTCGGATGCAGATGCAGATCAATTTCATCAATCAGCACAATACCATCCCCTTCCAGCGGATTCTCCCTCTTTGGATTTGCAATTGCCAGCCTCCGGCTCAGATCTCCTACCAGTGCGATTACACTTTTTTCTCCTTCTGACAATTGATAAAATGCCAATTCCAATTCTTTTTTGATGACAATAAGTTCCGCATCTTCTTCTGTTACTTTCACACGAATTTCCGAAAATCCATCTCCCAATGCGTTTAATATGGCTTTTTTTACTGCATGTAACTGTGGATCTTCTGCATTCGGCGTTTCCACTCGTATACTGTTTTCATATTCCTGTCTTCCCCGGAACCATTCAAAAAATAACCGGAAATTGATCACTCCTCCAAATGCAGAATCTCTCCACGCATCCAGCTTCCCTGCTGCTCCTGTATAACGCCTTCTCAATTTACGTGTTTTTTCATTATAGCGGTCAACTCCATAAAACACATAAACAGGAATATTTTCATTATTTAAAGTAAACTCTTTCTGTGGTGTTTCCGTGTCATCGTTTTCATACTCTTCTTCTGTTTCCAAATAATCTCCCAGATACTGTTTTCGAATATATTCCGAAACTCTCTTCAGTTCTTTGGAATTATGCAGATTTTTCCCCTGAATTCTTTTTCGGTAATAGTGAAAATTATTTCCCTGGTCTTCAAGAAACAACGTTATTTTTGCCTCTTCTTCTCCAACTTTTACATCTTTTTCTCCTAAAAGAGAGGCTGTTATCTGTTCATCCTGTGCGGCTTCCTGCATAATTCTGGAAAAGAGAAGATTGCAGACATCCAGTATTGATGATTTTCCCATTCCGTTTACTCCATAAAAAATGGCATCTTTTCCGTTTAATACTATTTCTGTATCTGAAAAACCTCTGAAATTGTGCACTTGCAGTTTGTCTATTCTCACGCTTTTCTATCTCCTAAACCTTCGAATGCATACCATTAAGCTATTTATCATCTTTTCAGTAGTATCATACTTTAATTCTTTTATTTATGCAAGATTTTCCCATTCCAGCTCTTATCCTTCCGTCCTTCTTACCGACTCTTTCCAGTCACACACACGATATTCTTCCTTATATTCACTCATCTGCATATCGTACACACTGTCACCAAACGCTTTGCCCGTCAGGGTGCCAATTTTTCCCGGAATCTTTTTCATCAGCCGGATGATCCAGCCAGTCGCTGGAACCATCACAAGCCGGTGTCCTTTTACCACAGCGATCATCTGCACCAGATCCGAAGTATTGATATACTGCTCGTTCTGTGGGAAAAACACTCCGTTCTCTTCGTTGTCGATCATCCGTTTGACAAACTGTGCCAGATTTTCTATATAAAGCATGGAACGCTGATTATGTACAATCGGAAATAGCGGAAGCTTTCCTGCCAGTTTTGCAAGCTGTGGATAGTTTCCCTTTGATCCCTTTCCGTAAATCATCGGCGGGCGCAATACAACAACCTTAAAACGTTCATCTTCCAGTGCCTGTATTTTCTGGTCCGCCTGCCATTTGCTGTCTCCATAGAAATTCAATGGTTTGGGAATTGTATTTTTTGTAATTTTCTTTTCTCTACATCCGCTGTATACAATCATGGAAGACATAAAGAGAAACTGCTGCACGCCTTCCTTTTTGGCTTTTTCGGCTGTCTCTACTGCCAGATCTGTATTCACACGGTAATACTGCTTCTTTTCTTCTTCCGTCACCTGTCCCACATCTGCATGTGCGATTCCCGCCACATGATAGACCACATCATATGCTGAAAAATCGTGTGTCCGCCATGTTTGGGTTCTCATATCCAGCGTGTCAACCTGGTAGTACTCCGGCCATTGTCTCAGCCATGCCTCCACAGAAGTTCCCACATAACTGCCGCTTCCGGTGATCAGAATCTTCTTTTTTCTCCTGCCCTTTTCACGTTCTTCTGTGTCTTTTGCAATGGTTTCCTTTTTTGCGCTGCTCTGTGTTGTTTGTTCCGGTTCCAATGCCAGTTGCACTTTGCGTTTTTTATTTACATATATGGTTACTGCAAGTTCTGTCACTGTTGCCAGGCCAAACAACACTCCCGGAATGTTTCCTTTTTTCTTTTCCCGGTTCTCTCCCTTATGTAAAATATGGTGAATTACAGCCCAAAATACTGCCAGCGCGGTTGCTGCCACTGCTCCGCCTAATATAATTTCTCTCTTCAGTTTCTGTGGATCGACCAGTCCGCTTTTGTGTGCTTCTGTCTCTTCTTCCACTTTGTTCAGTTCGCCAGTTCCACCTTCAACCACGCCATCGTGCATGAGCACGGAGCCAATTGTGCCAAGAAAACATTTCAGATCCATCCATGGTCCCAGATGTTTGACATATTCGCCATCCAGTCTTGCTTTGTCCGGAATCTCCAGTTCATCTCTGCCATTGATCTGTGCCCACCCGGTCAGCCCCGGTGTCACATCATTGGCACCATATTTCTCACGCTCTGCTACCAGATCATCCTGATTCCACAGTGCCGGCCGCGGTCCTACGATACTCATTTCTCCTTTGAAGATATTAAAAATCTGTGGCAGTTCATCCAAACTGGTTTTGCGCAGAAATTTTCCTACCTTTGTGATGTACTGCTCCGGATTCTCCAGCATATGTGTCGGCACATCCTTCGGTGTGTCAATCCGCATGGTACGGAATTTGTAAATCTGGAAGAAACTCCGGTGGATGCCGACACGCTTCTGCTTAAATAATATCGGTCCGGGTGTATCCAGTTTGATCGCAATACATAAAAAAAGAAGGAGTGGTGATAAGATCACAATCGCCATCCCACTTAATATGATATCAATTCCTCTTTTGATGTAATGGTATCCTTTCATGGCTGACTTGCTCCTTCCTGATTTCCCATATTTTCATAAATTTACATATGTTATATCATACTCTATTTTAGTGCATATTACAATGACTGTGATTATTACTTCCATTACTCCATTTTTCTTATTTAAATGGCAATTTATTGTTTAATCTCACCGTTTTCCCATCAAAACATCAGCTTTCGACATCCACGTTTTGTATTTCCCCAAAGTTTATCCCATACTCCTTCCCACCCATACTGATACAAGAAACACCACTGTTCTATCCATGTAATTGTTACATATTGTACAATTTTTTCAAATTTTGCCTTATCCAACAAAATCTCCCCCATTTCATGTACCATATACTCCTAAACAAAACTTCATATACAAAGGAGACCACCCATGAATAATTTACAGACACACATCAACAACTATCTGGAACACTGCCGTCACCAAAAACGCCTGGATTCCAAGACTCTGAAAGCATATCGCATCGACCTTCAACAATTTTATGCCATTTTTTCATGCAGGGATGTTTCTGATATTACACCGGATCTGTTGGAAAATTATATTGGCAGTCTGCACCAGAAGTACAAACCCAAAACCGTAAAAAGAAAGATTGCCTCGGTCAAAGCTCTTTTTCACTACCTGGAATATAAAGAAATCATCGCCCGGAATCCTTTCAACAAGGTGCAGATCAAATTCCGCGAACCTGTGATTTTGCCGAAAACCATTCCATTGCACACGATCGAAATTTTCTTATCTACGATCTATGAGCAGCGCACCGTCGCCAAAACGGATTATCAGAGAAAAAACGCTTTGCGGGATGCCGCTGTCATAGAACTTTTATTTGCAACCGGAATACGGATTTCCGAATTATGCGCTCTGCGTATCTGTGACATCGATTTGTACGATGGATCAGTCCTGATCTACGGAAAAGGTTCCAAAGAACGAATTGTTCAGATCGGAAACCACGAGGTCATACAGATTCTGTCGGAATACCGCAATGAATTTCTTCCCCAGATGGAAACCTGCCAGCATTTCTTTGCGACGCTAAACGGAACGGCATTATCCGATCAGTCGGTACGGCGGATGATCAACAAATATGCTTCTCTTGCTGCAATTGAACAGCATATTACACCGCATATGTTCCGGCATACATTTGCCACCAGCCTTTTAGAAGCGGACGTTGATATCCGCTATATACAGGAAATGCTTGGTCACAGTTCCATTCATATCACAGAAATCTATACGCATGTTGCCATGTCAAAGCAGCGTGCCATCCTCACTACCAGACATCCCCGCAATACGTTTCATCTGTAAAAAGCAAAACAGCAATTCACGTGCCATGCACGGAATTGCTGTCATTGATAGCCGTTCTATTATTACCTATTTATTCTCCCCCGCCAGTTCCGGGTGATACGTCGGCACAATTTTTTTGACACACTCCCGGATGTCTTCCGGTTCTGTCACAACGTACTCTTTTAATTCTTCCAACTGCTGCATGAATTTTTCTTCATCCAGCTCAATCGGTTTACCGATATGAATCAGATTGTTTGCGGTATCCTGCATCCCTTCTTCATCCATCAGCATCTCTTCATAAAGTTTTTCTCCCGGGCGAAGTCCTGTGAAAATGATATGGATATCCTCATCCGGCTTGTGACCGGAAAGAAGAATCAGGTTCTTTGCCAGATCCAGAATCTTGACCGGCTCTCCCATATCCAGAACAAAAATTTCTCCACCTTTGGCATAGGTGCCCGCCTGCAGCACCAGAGATACCGCTTCCGGAATTGTCATAAAATACCGCACGATATCCGGATGGGTAACCGTGACCGGACCTCCACGCTCAATCTGTTTTTTGAACAGCGGAATCACACTTCCGTTACTGCCAAGCACATTCCCAAAACGCACGGCTACGAAATCTGTCTTCGATCTGCGGTTATAGGTCTGAATGATCATCTCACAGATGCGCTTGCTGGCACCCATGATATTGGTTGGGTTGACTGCCTTATCCGTGGAAATCATCACAAATTTCTTCACACCGTACCGATCTGCCGCCTGCACAATCTTCCATGTGCCAAGCACGTTATTCTTAATTGCCTCGTTCGGACTCTCTTCCATGAGAGGCACATGCTTATGTGCCGCTGCATGATAGATAATCTCCGGCTTGTAATGTTCAAAAATCCAGTTCATACGATTCGTATTCCGCACGGATGCAATCAGCACAACAAGATCCAGATCCGGGAACCGGACTTTCAGTTCGTTTTGCACATCATAGGTCGTATTCTCGTAAATATCCACAATAATCAGCTGTTTTGGCTTGTGTGCGGCAATCTGCCGGCACAATTCGCTTCCGATAGAGCCGCCGCCCCCTGTAACCATTATGATTTTCCCAGAAACATAATCCATGATGGACTGCAGATCAACCGTCACCGGATCCCGCCCAAGAAGATCATTGACATCTACATCTTTTAATTTGCTGACGCTGACATCGCCGTTTACAAGCTGGTAAATGCCGGGCAGACGTTTCAATGTGCATCCGGTTTCTTTGCAGATATCAAGAATCCCCTTGATCTGTTTCTGTGTGGCCGATGGCATGGCAATGATGATCTCATGCACATGCAGTTCTTCGACTTTTTCCAGAATATCGCTCCGATCTCCTACGACTTTCGCTCCATGAATATAATTGCCGATCTTGTTCCGGTCATCATCAATCACACCAACAACCTTCTTTTTCACATAGCGGCTGTTGTTGATTTCTTTAATGATCTGGTTTCCTGCATCCCCTGCTCCGATCACAAGTACATTCCGTCTGTACACACCGGCTCTGCGCATATTGCGAAGCACACGCAGACCTCGGTAAGAATATCTGCATCCCATGACAAATACAAACAGAAACAATCCATACAGAATGTAAAAGCTTCTTGGCACCGGGTACATATCCCCCCAGTTCCGAAGCAATATCAGCACTGTCACAACAACGGTATCCAGAATACATGCTGAAACCACATACATCATTTCCAGTGCTCCCGCATAGCTCCAGAGACTGGAATACAGTCGGAGCATCCAGAAAATGATCAGTGTAACAATTATCATAAAAGGAAGTGCTCTCCACACTTCATCCATATATTGAAACGGTACGCTTTTGATATTCAGATCAAACCGAATCAATAACGCAACTATGCTTGCAGCAAACACTGCAAGCACGTCGTAGCACATCAGAAAAATCCGTCTGATCAGTAATTGTTTATCTTGAATGATTTTTTTCATAATTTCAATCTGTTATTTTTGATTCTTTCTCTGTTTTCTCGATTGTTTTTTCGATGATTTCTTCCTGACTGAGGATTCTGTCACTCCAGCCCCTTTAGTATTCTGTACCGTCTGCGCGGTATCTGCTTTTGCACTCTCTGCTGCTCTTGAAATACTCTGTTTTACGGCAGTATCACTTTCCGCAGAAACCGTTTCTTTAACAAAGAGATTTTCTTTCTTTACGAGCATCCGGTTCACTGCAAGTCCCAGACCAAGCATACCCCAGAATACCGGAGCGGTACATACATTGGAATCGTTTGCAATACCTGCAATCATGTACACCAGCACTGCCGCAAATAATCCAAATCCGACCCAGCTGATACTCTCGTGCAGATCCACTCTGCGGTAAATGCGTATCGACTGTACCAGATACCAGAACAGAAATACCAGAAGTGCCAGAGTACCGAGTAATCCGGTTTCTACCCACTGTTGCAGATACCAGCTATGGGCTTTTACGTCATAGCTGTTTGCACCGTAAACATAGTTCTGGCTGATATAATCTTCCTGTGGCACTTCAAACATATAGGTATTTGCCCCACTCCCCATAAAAGCATGCTTTCCAAGAAGCGGAATCGTTTTATTCCAGATATGTCCTCGATTGCTCATTGCATCATCCAAAAATACATTTGAAACCTTCGGATTCTCAAACTTCACTAATTTTCCTGCTGGATTGAGATATTCATATCCGTCCGTATCATTTTTTGAGAAATCCCATTCGACACCATCTATGATCATCTTTATTCCTGCTGTATTATCGGTAAACATGATCGGCTGAATCTGTACATTTGCAAACCGTTCATCATTGAGGGCCAAAATATGATTTTCCTGATCTACCTCTGTTGTCTGAATCTCCTGACCATCTGCATCTTTGCATACCACGGTGATTACACCGTCGCTCCCCAGATCATAGGACACATACAGAGGATTGTTCCAGATATCAAGTTCCACATCATCTGTGTTTGTTTTGATATCGTTTAAAGAGAACTGATCTTTCATATGATAGGTTCCAACAACCGTCTTTTTAAGAGTTTGACCGATGCCTGTCGTATTTGCCAGCACTCCTGCTGCAATCACTCCAATGACAACTACAACAATCCCGGCTGCAAATAATTTTTTCTTCCGACTGAGTAAAACCAATGCGAGAATCACAGCACCAATTGCCAGTGCAATAAATCCGGAAGAACTTCTGCTACCAACCAGTGCTACAATGCAAAAAATCTCTGCAACCGCGATTACAAGACGATGCCACATCTTTTTCGCCCCAATAAACAGGCAGACCAGCAATGGTATCAGCATGCCAAAATAAAATGACAAAAAGTTAGGATTGTAAAGTGTCGTATACGCAGTCTTATCTGCGAAATTAAAGGAAATCTTATCTAACTGGTTCCACCAGCTTGTGTCCGTCATCAGATGTTTGCCCAGAGATGTCTTAAAATAATCCAATCCAAAGACCTGGAAAAATCCAATCAGAGTAACAATTGCGATTCCAATGCCGGACCAGCGCAGGATTACCTCTATCTGTTTTTCTTCCTGTACATAATTATAGACATAATAACACAGTATCATATAGACAAATACAACCCATACAGGCTCAAAAAGTTCATATGTACCATGTGCCACCCAGTATTTGTGACTGGAAAACAGGGCAGACATTGCAACAAACAATGCATACACCATCAGAAAATAAAAGGAATTTTCAAATTTAAATTCCTTCTTATTCAAATACCGGATCAGTAAAATTGCGAGCATTACAACTCCCACAAGGATGATCGCAATCATCTTCCATGCAAAAAAGAAGTCCGTCTGCTTTGCGGCGCTCTCCGGATACCAGTCAAACTGTGCCAGATTTGTGTCATAAACAAAAGAATGCACAATGATTGGAATCAATCCGATCAACAAGATAACAGGAATCAATATCTTATTTGCTTTTAACGTGTTTTTGTTTCCATTCTTATTCAAGATTATTTTCTCCTTAACGTTTCATTGCCTATAATCATACCCCAAATTTCGTTTTTTTTCAATCATTCCGGCATGTCGATTTTATTTTTCTTTTTATATAGGTAAAAACACTTTTTTGTTACTTGTGTGTTACTTAAAAATTTAACAAATAAATGTGTATGATTGACACGATAATATAAATTTTTACACACGAAAGGAAGAAAAATGAGATTACCAAACGGATACGGCGGAGTCGTAAAACTCTCCGGCAACAGAAGAAGACCCTACGCAGCACGCATCACTACGGGCTGGCACATCAATGACATCACTGGAAAGCGCATCCAGCACTATCAGATTCTGGGCTACGCTCCTACCCGGTCGGAAGCTCTGCAGATTCTGGCACGTTACAACAATTATCCCATCGATGGGGAAACGCTGAAATTAACCTTCCGGGAAATTTATCTCCGATGGTCCGAAGAAAAGTTTCCTACCATCTCCCACTCCAACATCAAAGGCTATCGGGCGGCCTTTGCCACTTGTGAAAACATTGCTGATATGCCATTTCACAATTTGAGACTCAATGATTTACAGCAGGTGATTGATCACTGTGGCAAAAACTATCCTACCCTGAAAAAAATCCGTGTTCTTTTTAACCAGCTCTATTCTTATGCCATGAAGCACGAAATTGTCTCAAAAGATTATTCTGCCTATGTAAATATCTCGAAATACAAAGACCGGAATCCTAATAAAAACATACGAAGCTGTTTTTCCACTTCTGAGATTACTCTCCTGTGGAAACACAAAAACGATCCCTATTGCCAGACAGTCCTCATGCTGATATACAATGGTGTCCGTGTCTCAGAGCTTTTAGATCTGAAAAAAGAAAATGTTCATCTGTCCGAACAATATTTTGATGTCATTGACAGCAAAACCGAAAACGGCATTCGAAAAGTTCCGATTGCTGACAAAGTACTCCCCTTTTACCAGCGCTGGCTTCATGACTGTTCCGATTGTGAATATCTCATCCATACTCTGGACAGCCAGCATTTTACCTATTATATGTATTACCACAATGTTTTCCAGCCTCTGATGTTTCGTCTGCACATCGATCATACACCTCACTGCTGCCGGCACACCACGATTTCCCTGCTCGCCGAAGCACATGTCGATCAGACGACCATCAAAAAAATTGTCGGTCATTCCGGCGCTATGTCCCTGACAGAACGGATTTACACGCATCTGGATGTGCCTGCGCTGGTCGAAGCCATTAATCAGATTTAATCGCTTCTTGTATGTTGCTTGCGTGTTACTTGTAGAAGTGATTTTGCCCCAAACTCTGTTTATAAATCCGGTATTTCCAACACTTCCACGCAAAATACCATCCATATTTCCGGTTAAGGTAACTTACAAGACTTCTACAAAGAAGAGTGCTAAGACAAAGACAAAGAAACTTACTTACACACTGAAAGTTGCTAAGGTAGGCGTTGCTTTATCTGGAGATTCAGTAGTAGCTATTGGAAGCACAACTAAGTTAACAAATACTAAGAAAAATTCTTCAAGAGCTAAGATTACTTACACATCAAGCGATGATTCTATTGCAACAGTAGCAGCTGACGGTACAGTAACTGGTGTTAAGGCTGGTAAGGCAACAATCACAGCTAAGATTACCGTTGGTAAGGATTCAGCCACAACTACTAAGGATGTAGAAGTTAAGAAAGCAATTCTTACTGCAGTTAAGCAGAGCAAGGTAAATCAGCTTGCAGCTACTGTTGTTGGTGATACAAAGGACCTTAAGGCTACAGATTTTACAATCACAAATACAGCTACAAATGCTACTGTACCTGTAAAAGCTGTATCTGTTGACAAGACAGATAAGACAAAAGTTACAATTGATACTTTCGTTGATATGAAGGATGCTAAGGAGTACAATGTTGTATTTGATGGCACAACTCAGAAGTTTACAGCTACTGATGGTACTGTTGCAAATGTTGGTCTGACAAGATTACAGGTTCCAGCAGCAGAGAAGACAGAAGTTAAGGCTCAATCTTTGGATGCTAATGGTGTTGTAATTGGAGAATTCCCAATTACTAACGGAAATAGCGCAAAGGGTCAGGTATCTACAGACCTTACAATCTCAAAAGGTTACGCTGAGGATACTGGAATTTACCTTCCAGCTGTTGGCGATACCATGACTGTAAAGCTTACTTATCATACAGGTACATTTGGAACAGATGGTAATGAAACTGGAAAGATCGAGCAGACATTTACAATTACTGCTGTAGATCCAAGTCTTGTTAACTATAGCTTCCAGTTAACAATTACAGATAACATTCCTGCATGGACAGCAACTTCTTTCAAAGCTAGCAATGATGTAAAAATCGGAGCTGTAAGAAAAGCTTTCTTCCGCATTTTAAAGGATGATGGAAAAGAAATCAGTAATTATTCTGAATATTCTGTAGAATCTGCAGACAGAACAAAGTTACTGGTAACAAATACAAACTTAACAGATAGTCATACACCAGTAATGGTTAATGGCGTTAGTGAGGGACTGACATATATCGAGATTAAGAAAGATGACAAAGTTGTTGGTACCGTAGCTGTTAATGTTAAGGCTAAACCAGTTGCAACTTCTGTAGATCTTGATAAAACAACTGTAACTGTTGTTAGAGGAAAAACTGTAACTGAGTCAGCAATTGCAGTTATCAAGGATCAGTACAATGATAATATGACTGTTGAAGGTGCAAAGATCGAATGCATCGGAGCACCGGATGAAGCTTCTAAGGCGCTTGCTTCTAATTCTTCAAATCTTCCAACTATCACATACAGTGGTACAAAAGCAAAGATCAGTGCAATTGGAAACTTTGCAACAGCTGCTTTCAAGAAGGGATCTTATACTTATAAGGTTACTTTAAAAAATGGCGATAAAGAATTAACAAGAAGCTTTACTGTAACTCTTGTAGAAAATAATAACAATGTGGCTCAGGCTTATGAATTGAAGTTTAACCAGAACAAAGTTGATACTACAATTGGTACAGGTACTGTAACTGAAACTGATTATGACATCACAGTTGATGTTGCTGAAATGGCAAATGGTGGTGCCTTAGATACTCTTGCTGTAGCTACACCTGTTAAGTACACAGTTAAAGATTCTAAGGGAAAGACAATTGCTGTAGTTGGTAAAGATCCAAGCAATGGAAGTGCAGTTTCTGCAACAACATGTGCAGCTATTGGAAATGACGCTTTTAATAATAATCAGTTAACAATTGATACAATTGCTTCATCTTCTGCAGGATTTAAGAAGAACATTGGTAAGGGTACTTATGTTGTAACCGCTGAGTTCTACAGTGATTATGGAACAAATCAGAAGCCAGTTAAGGTATCCGGAAGCTTTACTATCGAAGATACACAGGATACATTAGTAAGCTATAAGCTGATCAATAATAATTTTGGCACAAAGAGTGTTAAAGATGCATTTACAGATAAGACTTTAGTAGAAGTATACTACGATGGCGTATTACAGCATATTACTGATGTTGCAGATGTAGATGGTACTGTACTTACATACGGTGGAGCTTTTGTTAAGACAGTTGATCTCTACGTTACAATTTCTGGTTCACCAAACAAAGTTTGTGTTAAGGTTCCAGTAAATGATCAGGTCGCAGTTTGTAATGGACTTAAGTAATACAATTTTATAAAGTTTATTACAGCATGTAACTAAAACAGGCTGCTGCATTGTGCAGCAGCCTGCTTTTTATATATTTGAAATAGGAGATCTTATTATGAGAAAGTTTAGTTTAAAAAAATTGAGCTGTCTTATCCTTTCACTATTACTGGTTATTTCAGCTATTTTTAGTAATACCGTTTCAACGAATGCCGCAACCAATAAATATATTAATTTGTTACATAAAGTCAGCACGGCAAGACCAAATTTTCCGATTCGCTATAATTTCAGTCTGGCAAAGGCATCTGATATTTACTTTGACTTAAAAAATAATGAACGTACTACAGTTACCATTAGTATAAAAAATAAAATGGATGAAAGTTCAATCGTAACAGATACTCTTTCCTCTGCAGATCCAAGATGGGAATATCATCAGAATACTGGTATTTATCAGTATACACATATTATGAATCTTGCATCAGGAGATTATATTTTAGAACTTAACTTTGAGGCAGAAGTTAATTATGAGTTATCTGTAAGTAAAATCTCACCGGACCCTGTATTAAAAAACACAAAACTATTGGTTACAAAGGGATTTACTTCGGCGATTAAAGTAGATGGTGGAAAAATTAAGAGTTGCAGCTCTGCCAATAAGCAAATTGCTACAGTAACGAATAGTGGAAAAGTTACCGGAAAGAAAGAGGGTAATACAAAAGTTACGGTTAAACTTACAAATGGAAAGAAGCTTATTTGTAATGTATCTGTTAAATCAAATAAATACAGTGGGAAAAAGCTTACCATCAGTGATACCACATATAATCAATATGGTTTAAAAGTTTATTCTGCTCATTTTGATAATAAAGGTAATTTAGTTGTTAAGTTTATGGTTGCAAATAATAGTTATGGAAAACTCACGAAAATTCCGAAATTAAAAATCACAGTTAAAGATTCGAAGAAAAATGTGGTGGCAAGTTTCAAAAAGAATTCTTATACCATAAATATAAATAGTTATAAGAGCAAAAGTTATACCATCTCTATTCCAAAATCCTCATTGAAAAAGAACAAAGATAAAATTGATGTTAGAACATGCACATTTACAATTTCTGGTAAAGATGCAGATGCAACATTATAATCCTGGCAAATAACTGGCATTTTGTAGAAAAACCCCAGACGAAAATCGTCTGGGGTTCTAAGGTTAGATGAATAAATTTAATTCAGTCTAAACTATTTAGCTGTAATTGTACCAGGTACGGTTACTGTAACATATGTATCAATACCAGTAGCTACATTAACCTTTACAGTTAACTTAGTAACTGTGAAATATTTTCCAGCAACAATATTAGTATTAAGATTGTTATTATCTTTCTTAATCTTAGTACCATCATTGAGAGTAGCTTCTACTTCACCAATTTCTAAATTACCATCTTTCTCGGTTATACCTGAAACAGATGTATAAGTCTTGCCATCAAATGTTACAATAAGAGCATTCTTTAACATACTTTCTACAGTACCAGCTGTTACTGTATTATTTTTCACTTCTACTTCAGCCTTAGCCTGAGTATCAGCAATGGTGAATGTTGTTGAAATAGTAACAGTCTTTGTTGTTCCGTTCTCAGTAATATTCTTCTCTGCGATAACAGTATATTCTCCAGCATCAAGCTGTTTAACAGCCAGCGCACTACCACTGATAACAACTGGTTTAACAACTAATGTACCAGTTTTAGCACTAATAGCTGCATGTGTTGTGGTTTCAGCGGTCTTATTTCCAACAAAGATCTTAGTTCCATCAGCCTTCTTTACAGTAAAGGTAGCATCAGCTTCTACTTCTTTGTCAACACCATCAGCAACACCAATCATTTGAATGTTGATTGTTTTTTCCTTGTTATCATTATCGACTTTCATATCTACATTTTTGTTGTCGATGTCAAGACGATACGCAGAAACAACAGCATTATCAGCAGCTTTCTTAACAGATACACTTACTGTTCTAGCGGCAACTTCCTTATTATCCTTTTTATAAGAAATCTTATAAACATAGTTTCCTTTTTCAGCAGTAGCATTGAATGTTACATCCTTGCCAGTCTTTGCAGTAAATGCGAAATATTTGCTTGAAGCATTAGCATTAACAGTATTTACAGTCAAAGTATTGCCCTGAGCATCTTTAGCATCAGTAGAAAGGCACTCAACATTCAGATTATAATCGCCACCCCATTTATCACCATACTGATCTTTTAAAGTAACATTTACTTTCTTTGTATCATTTGATAAATCTTTTGAAAGGGTAACATCTGTTTTATCTACGTCAAGAGTTGCAACAGCTCTTTCAGCTACAATATCAATTGCAACAGAACCTACAACTTTATCATCCTTTTTAACAAGAATATAAGCTGTACCATTCTTTAATGCTGTAATTCCGATAGAATTGTTAGTTCCAACTTTATTACTTGCAAGCATTAATACAGACTTGTCAGATGATTCAAATGTATACTTGCTGTAGTCTGAAATTTCCTGATTATCAGCATTCTGAATCTTGAACATTGCAACCTTTGTCTCATTTACAGCAATCTTATTTGTATCTTTAGCCTTGTCAAACTTCTTTGCAGAATCATCAATTCTTACAGCAAAGTTGTTGATCTCAGACTGAGCAGTAGCAGTAATTGTAACCTTGTTTGGCCCAATGTTTCCTTCTGGCTTACCATTCTGATCATACTTACCTGTCTTGTATGTGATCTCAGCTGTAGCTGTATCGCCAACTTTGTTTAAGTATAACTTAGAACCGTTTGTATAACCGTTTCCGTTTGTATTGATTGTAAAATCATAGCTAGCATCAGCTTCGCCATACTTAAGCTCTTTTACAATAACACCATTAGCATCCTTAGATACTAACTTAACTTCTGTCTCAGTAGCATATGGGATTGTAGCTTTATCAAGTGCGATAGAAGCAACCTTTCCATCAGAAGCTACGAATGTCTTTGTGATTCCATCAAGAGTCACATCATATGTAGCTGCATCCTTTAACTCACTGAACAGAGTTAATGTAACCTTAGAAGCGTCCTTAGAATCAACTGTTACCTTAGATACTGGGTAAACAACGTTTGTTGCTTCACTCTTGATTGCGAAATCAGTAGGCTTAAGATTCTTTGTATTACCAGTAACAGTAGCTGTAAGCTCTGTTAACTTGTTCTGTGCTACTGTAGAAAGAACATAGTTCTTTACTTCTACTTCCTGAGTAGCTGTAGCTGTATCTTTACCAATTGTAAGCTTAGCTGTGATTGTAGCCTTACCAGCCTTAACACCCTTTACAGTTCCGTCTTCAGAAACTGTTGCGATTGTCTCATCACTGGATGTGTAAGTGATCTTAGCTCTTGATGAAGCCTTCTTAGTTGTTGTTAACTTAGTTGTGCTTCCAACTGCTACTGCTGACTCTCCAGATAAAGCAACGCTTGCCTTAGCAACTTTCATTGTGTAAGTAAGTTTCTTTGTCTTTGCCTTAGCACTCTTCTTTGTAGAAGTCTTGTAAGTTACCTTAACCGTAACTTTAGCGGTACCTGGCTTAACACCTGTAACCTTAATCTTCTTTGCTGCTGTCTTCTTAACAGTTGCAACAGACTTCTTGCTGCTTGTTGCAGTTACTTTAACTGACTTCCAAGACTTTGGAGTTTTAACTGTAACTGTCTTGTAGCCCTCAGAATAAACTGTGGCTTTTGTTGCGCTAAGCTTTGCTGTAGAAGCTGCCTGTGCGTTTGTAGCAGGAACTGCTGTTACAACCATAGCTGCAGCGAGAGCAAAAGCTAACACTTTTTTGCTTGATTTCATGTTTTTTCCTCTCTTTCTTTTTGACTAACTTCCATCTCTTCTACTCGTTTAACCCTGCACGTTTAAGTTCCTTCATCTTCTCTTCCAAACCGCTGCGGACGATTTTTCCAATCCAATGTTCTCGCTAATTGCCTCCACTGACCTTCCTCGGTCTTACTGTTAAGTCCATCGTCAGTTTCATCTGCAGACACACAAATCATAAATGACCAGAAACTTTCGCACATCAGACGTCGGCGTAGAGTGTGATATCAACGTTGATTGTCCAGCATCAAGATCAGCAAGCTGAGGTTCCGATGACTTATATTTCTAATATGTATCTGTAATTGTAAGGTCTGTCTGGAACAAGTTCCAGTTTCCATAGCCTCGATAGTAGTTCATCACTTGTCGTACTATTTATAGTACTCTTTTAACTACTCTACGTGACAATCATACACCAAGTATTGTATCTTTGCAACACCAAAATTACATTTTATTGAAAAAATTCTTTAATATTTTCTTAAGCATTTAAGAGTTTTTTCACTTTTTTCTATTATTAAAACTATTTCACGCGTAGTTCGAGTGAAACTACGCGTGAAGATAAACAATTCTATTTAAAGTAAGCAACTCCGGATTCGAAGATCTTCATATCCTGCTCTCCGTAGATGTTCATGGCAACGGCCTCACCACGGCGCTCGCTGTGTGCCATCTTTCCGAGTACACGTCCATCCGGACTGGTGATACCCTCGATCGCCATGTACGAACCATTGACATTCCACTCTTCATCCATGGTTGGCTCGCCGGCTTCATTGACATACTGGGTGGCAACCTGTCCGTTTGCAAAAAGCTTGTCCAGCCATTCCTTCGGAGCTACGAAACGTCCCTCTCCATGGGATGCCGGATTGCAGTAAGTTGCGCCGAGTTTTGCCTGCTGCAGCCATGGGGATTTATTGGTTACCACCTTGGTGTATACCATCTTGCTGATGTGGCGGTTGATGGTATTGTAGGTCAGTGTCGGAGAATCCGCACTCTGCGCCTGGATCTGTCCGTAAGGAACCAGTCCCAGTTTGATCAGTGCCTGGAATCCGTTACAGATACCCAGTGCCAGTCCGTCACGCTCGGAAAGAAGCCTGCTTACTGCCTCGGTCATCTTTGCATTCCGGAATGCGGTTGCAAAGAACTTCGCAGATCCTTCCGGCTCATCTCCTGCGGAGAATCCACCTGGGAACATGATGATCTGTGACTGATCGATTGCCTTGACAAACGCATCGACAGAATCACGGATATCTGCTGCACTCAGGTTTTTGAATACCTTTACAATGGTGTTTGCACCTGCACGCTCAAAGGCTTTCGCACTGTCATACTCACAGTTTGTTCCAGGGAATACCGGAATGAATACGGTCGGCTTTGCGACTTTGTTCTTGCATACATAGATATTCTTGGTATCATATACATCACTCTGCACTTTTTCCTTGCCCTCGGTTGCGCGGGTTGGGAAGACTCTTTCGAGTGTTCCGGCCCAGGCTGCAATTGCTTCCTCCATGGAAAGTGACATTTCTTTGTATACAAATTTCTGTGCATCGTTCACTTCACCGACAACAACTCCGGATGCTTCTTTTATAATAGGAAGAAACTCCTCTTTTACTTCTGCAACGATATTACCAAATCCCGGTGCAAATAATGTTTCTGCTGTGACATCCTCTGCAATGGTGACACCTAATTTGTTACCAAATGCCATCTTGCTGACTGCTGCTGCCAGACCTTTTCCGTCCAGTGCGTAGGCACTGCGGATTGCGCCCCTGCCGATCAGCTCATGAATCTTGTCGTACAGTTTCATCACCTGTTCATATACCGGCAGATCATACGCGTTCTTTTCGATCGTAAAGAGTACCAGCTTATCTCCTGCTTCTTTCAGTTCCGGTGTGATCACGTCTTTTTCTCTTGCCACATCGACTGCGAAAGAAACGAGTGTCGGCGGCACGTCAATATCGTTAAAGGTTCCGGACATGGAATCTTTTCCACCGATGGACGGCAGGCCAAAACCGATCTGTGCATCAAATGCACCGAGCAGTGCTGCAAACGGCTGACTCCATCTCTTTGGATCTTCACTCATTCTGCGGAAATACTCCTGGAAGGTGAAGCGTACTTTCCTGTAGTCACCACCGGCGGTCACGATACGGGAAAGGGATTCCAGTACGGCATATACCGATCCGTGGTATGGACTCCAGGAGGATAAGTACGGATCAAATCCGTAGGACATCATGGTTACGGTATCGCATTTTCCTTTCAGAACCGGAAGTTTGGCAACCATGCTCTGTGTCTCGGTCAGCTGATAGCGGCCGCCGTATGGCATGTAGACACTTCCCGCACCGATGGAACCGTCAAACATCTCGACAAGTCCCTTCTGGGAACATACATTAAGATCCGCAAGCATGGCAAGCCATGCTGATTTGTTGTCGTTTTTCTGTAATGCATCTGCAACTTTCGGAAGTTCGATCTTTTTAAAGAAGTTGTCTTCCTCTTTTGGCATCTCGACTTCGACATCTGCTTCCTGATGCGCACCGTTGGTATCGAGGAATGCACGGGAAATATTGACAATGTCTTTTCCTCTCCACTCTAAGATCAGTCTCGGCTCCTCGGTAACAACTGCCACCTCGGTTGCTTCAAGGTTTTCTTCTTTTGCATAAGCAAGGAACTGCTCGACATCCTGCGGAGCGACAACCACTGCCATACGCTCCTGAGACTCGGAGATTGCAATCTCCGTTCCATCCAGACCAGCATATTTCTTCGGTACTTTATCCAGATTCACGCGCAGTCCGTCTGCAAGCTCACCGATGGCTACCGATACACCGCCGGCACCGAAATCGTTACATTTTTTGATAATATGGCTGACTTCTTCTCTGCGGAACAGGCGCTGCAGTTTACGCTCAGTCGGTGCATTACCTTTCTGTACCTCGGCACCACATACAGACGTAGACTGTGTGTTATGTGCCTTGGAAGAACCGGTCGCTCCACCGATACCGTCACGTCCGGTACGTCCGCCCAGAAGGATAATCTTATCTCCCGGATCAGAAGTCAGTCGCTGTACGGCACGTCGCGGTGCAGCACCCATGACAGCTCCGATCTCCATACGTTTTGCCACATAATCCGGATGGTAAACCTCTTTGACATATCCGGTTGCCAATCCGATCTGGTTTCCATAGGAGCTATAACCTCTGGCAGCCTCACGCACGATCTTCTTCTGTGGCAGCTTGCCCTCGATGGTATCTTTTACAGATACTGTAGGATCTGCAGCTCCGGTTACACGCATCGCCTGATAGACATAGGTTCTTCCGGAGAGCGGATCACGGATGGCTCCACCCAGACAGGTAGCAGCTCCACCAAACGGCTCGATCTCGGTCGGATGATTGTGTGTCTCATTCTTAAAGTTTACCAGCCATTCTTCGGTCTTTCCATCGACTTCTACTGGTACGACGATAGAACATGCGTTGATCTCGTCAGATTCTTCCTGATCTGCAAGTTTTCCTTCTTTTTTCAGACGTTTCATGGCAAGAAGTGCCAGATCCATCAGGCAGACAAATTTGTCATCGCGTCCTGCATACAGCTTCTTGTGGGTATCCAGATAATCTTCGTAGGTTTTCTTAATCGGAGCCTGATAAAATCCCTCGTCAAACTTCACATTCTTTAACTCAGTCGAGAATGTAGTATGACGGCAATGATCGCTCCAGTAAGTATCCAGCACACGGATTTCGGTCACGGACGGATTCCGTTTTTCGGTATTTTTGAAGTAATTCTGGATATGCAGGAAATCCTTAAATGTCATGGCAAGATTTAAGGAGCTGTACAGCTCGTTCAGCTGTGCCTCTGGCATATCAATAAAACCATCAAAAACAGCTACATCTGCTGGCTCATCAAACTTCTGTACGAGAGTATCCGGCTTGTCCATACCGGTCTCACGGGAATCTACCGGATTGATACAATACTTTTTGATCGCCTCTAACTCATCCTCTGTGATGTCACCCTTGATCACATAGGTCGTCGCGCTGCGGATGATCGGCTCCTCATCCTCATTTAAAAGCTTCACGCACTGCTCTGCGGAATCCGCTCTCTGGTCGAACTGTCCCGGCAGGAATTCTACGGAAAATACGTTTCCGCCTTCTGCATCAAAGTTCTCCTCATAAATATCATCCACTGGTGGCTCGGAAAATACCGTCTGCAATGCCTTCTGGTAAGTGGCATCCGATACATTTTCCACATCATAACGGATCAGAACACGCACCTGATCTGCAGCGATTCCGAGATAATGCTTTACCTCATGTTTTAATTCTTTTGCCTTTACGGCAAAATCCGGTTTCTTTTCTACGTACACACGACGTACATTGCCCATTGGATTTACCTCCTTCTTTTGCGAAACGGAATGCCCCCTGCATTTGGGGGCATTCTATTGATCTTTATGTTATTGTATCATGGGTTGACAATTAAGTAAAATTAATATCGCTTACGATATCTATTACCTGTTCTTATGAAATTACTGTACGGTAATTGCACTGTCCGTTACAACGCCCGGAGTGTCCGGTTCCGGCTGATCCGGCTGATCGGTACCCGGGTTTGGATTTACAAAATTAATCTTTACTTTCAGCTTTCTGGATTTATTTCCTGCCGCATCTTTGACATATACGGTCACGCTATAAGTTCCATAGGTTCCTCTTTCCATAGCGGTAACTGCCTTATGTGCTTCTCTGGCATCCACGAAAACATATTTTGACGCAAGTTTTTTGCCCAGATCTTTTGCCACTACATCTGCCTTAATTGCAGAAACCAGTTTTTCTTTGGAAACGGCTTTATTGTAGGTCAGTGTCTTTCGCTTCAGGCTGATGGATGGTGCTTTCGTATCTTTTACGGTAATTATGATGCTCTTTTGGGTCTTGTTTCCTTTGGCATCTTTTGCGGTGTATGTAATCTTATATTTTCCGGTCTTTGCCGCATTGACTTTTCCGGAAACGGTAAATTTAAGTGTCTTACCTCTGTAATCGGTAGCTTTCACACCCTTTTTCAGATCTACTTTGCTGTTTGTTCTCTCGATGGTTTTATTCTTGATTCCCTTAATCGTCGGGCGAAGTTTCAGCCATGGATTTCTCGGATCCGGATCGGTCGGATCCCATCCGCGGTACGGACTGTTTACATCAATACGGATCGGGGTAGGCTTGCCCAATGGTCCCGGATCTTTGCTGTCATAGATGGTTACTTTGGTTCCTACCGGGCAGTTGTCATAGATCCACTTGGCATCTTCCACATTCAGACGGACACATCCGTGGGATGCCGTCTGTCCCAGACGGTTATAAGAATTGTATGCCAGCCTGCTCGGGTCCTGTGCACTGTAAAAAACAGAGTGGAACAGCACACCACCGTGAATACGGCTGCAATACTGTCCGTACACACCGCCCATAAGTGTATGCCAGCGGTATTTTGCCGGAATCGAAAATGTTCCTGTCGGGGTGGCATTGTTGACACCGACAGAGCAGGCAAATGCTTTGACCGGTTTGGTATATTTGCCTTTGGAATCAAGTGCATATACGGTCACACAGTTCTGCTGACGATTGATTTTAATGTAATATGGCAGTTTTGCTGCCTGAGTTGTAACGGGTGTTCCTGCGAACACAAGCAGCATGAGTGCCGCCATCAATCCGCATAAGGTTTTCAAAATTCCCTTTTTCATGATAATCTCCTTTTCTCTCCTTTGTGAAAGGTATATAATATATCCTATACTATACTATACTACTGAGGATATGATCGATGGATATCAATTATGAATTATACAAGGTTTTCTATTATGTTGCAAGCTCTCTCTCATTTTCGGATGCAAGTAAGAAGCTTTTTATCTCCCAGTCAGCGGTCAGCCAGTCTATCAAAACATTAGAGCGCAAGCTGGGACAGCCGCTTTTTATCCGCAGCACAAAAAAAGTGCAGCTGACTCCTGCCGGTGCTCTGCTGCTAAAACATGTGGAACCTGCCATGAATCTGATCTCACGCGGCGAAAGCCAGCTTTTAGAATCCGGCTCTCTTGGTTTAGGACAGCTGCATATCGGTGCCAGCGACACGATCTGCCGCTATTTTCTTCTGCCGTATCTGCAGAAATTCCATCGGAAATTCCCGGATGTTCCGATTAAAATCACCAATGCCAGCTCGATAGGCTGTGTAGACCTGTTAGAGCAGCGCCGGGTAGATCTGATTATCACAAATTTTCCAAACCCGCATCTGAATCCTTCCTATATTCAGAAAACGGTTGGCTCTTTCTCGGATGTATTCGTCGCCAATCCTGCATATTTTGATCTGGCGGACCGCATCGTTCCTTTCTCGGAGCTTGGCACCTATCCGCTCATGATGTTAGACCGCAAGAGCACGACAAGTGAATTTCTGCACCACATTTTCCTGCAGCATCAGCTGGAACTGCTGCCTCAGGTAGAGCTCAGCAGCAACGATCTGCTCATTGACATGGCTCGCATCGGTCTTGGAATTGCTTTTATCCCGGATTTTTGTCTGAAACACAAGCCGGAGGATCTCTTTCTCGTCCGCACGCAGGAAACGATACCGCAGCGGCAGCTGGTGGCTTCGTTAAACCCTACCCTTCCGGTTTCTGCCTCCACCGAAGAGTTTTTAAAGCTCCTCCCGGACGTCTGACCAGAACCGGCTCACTTCTTCCCGCAGCTGCGGCAGACCACAGACGCTTCTCTTTTCCCATTCTCTCGGAAAAAGCGCTCCGTATTCGCGCTGCAGGAAACGTTCATCCAGCAGAAGGATCACGCCGCGGTCCTCGCTGGTCCTGATCACGCGCCCTGCTGCCTGCAGGACTTTGTTCATTCCCGGATAGCGGAACGCATAGTCAAATCCGGACAATCCCCGCTCATCATAATAATTCTTTAAAATTTCACGTTCATCGCTGACCTGCGGAAGTCCGGTTCCCACGATGATGGCACCGATCAGCCGGTCGTTTTTCAGATCAATGCCTTCCCCGAAAATTCCACCCATCACACAGAACGCAACGAGTGTCCCCTGGCGCTCTTTTTCAAATTCTTCCAAAAACGCTTCTCTTTCGTGTTCTTTCATATTACTATGCTGCATCAGAATCTCGCACGAATCGGCTGCCTTCCCGGCAAAGACCTCATATACATCCTGCATCAGCCGGTAAGACGGGAAAAACACCATGTAATTTCCCTGCTGTGCTTCTGTGACTGCACCGATATAGTCCGCGATTTTTTCGTATTCTTTTCTGTTCCTCCGCGTATATTTTGTGCTCACATCCCGGCCAAATGCGAGAAGTCTCTGTGTCTGGGCAAACGTACTCTGCGCATAAATGGCATAGTTATCCTCGTCCGTGGAAAGTAGCCGCTTGTAGTATCCGATCGGCAGGAGCGTTGCGGAGAAAAAGATCGTGGAATTGCTTTTATCGATGCATTTCTGCAGATTGACCGACGGATCTACGCAAAAGAGCCGGATCCGGAACTGGCCTTCCTCCGTCATCTGGCTGTAGATCACGTAATGGTCATCCACCAGATCATAGATATTCAGGAAATTGCGCAGCGCAAAGTAAAAATCCAGCACCGTTTTCTTCTCCGGAAATTCCCGCGGTTTTTCCAAAAATTCATCCATCTGGGAGGCCAGCCGCATAAGGTGGAAGGTCAACGTTCCCACACTGTCCAGAATCTGGTAGTGCTCACACTCACGTTTCATTTCCAGCATGGCTTTGTTGCATTTGTCCAGGATACGGCAGATTGTACGGCTGTGCGCTTTCATGATCCGCTTCACTGCAAGCACGTCTTCTTTGTACAGATCGGCACTGTACATCTCCCTGCTGCGATCCACGAGGTTATGTGCCTCATCCACCAGGAACAGATAGTCTCCCTTTATCCCCTCCTGAAAAAAGCGTTTCAGATATACATTCGGATCGAATACGTAATTGTAATCACAGACAATATTGTCCGCCCAGGTTGCCACATCCAGACTCATCTCAAACGGGCACACCTGATATTCTTTCGCCTGCGCTAAAATCTCCTCTCTGGTAAACAGGTTGGATTTCTGCAAGAGATCAAACACCGCATCGTTCACCCGGTCAAAATGCCCCTTTGCATATGGACAGTTTACCGGGTTGCAGTCCATCTCTTCACACAGGCAGAGTTTTTCTTTTGCTGTGATCTGGATCACTTTGGCACGATAGCCCTGTTCTTCCAGCAGTGCAAACGTTTCTTTTGCCACAGTTGCTGTGATGGTCTTTGCCGTGAGATAAAAGATCCGGTCTGCCAGCCCTTCTCCCACTGCTTTTACCGCCGGAAAGATTGTGGAAATTGTTTTGCCCACTCCGGTCGGTGCCTCGATAAACAGGTTCTTCCCCCGCAGAATGGTGCGGTAAACATCTGCAACCAGCTTCTTTTGTCCCTGCCGGTAGGGAAATGGAAACTCAAGTGTATGAATACTCTCCTGCCGCTGTTTTTTCCATGCGATCTGCCAGTCTGCCCATTTCCGGTAATCTTCGATCAGATGCGTAAACCACACGGTCAGTGTCTCAAATGTATAAATTTCCCGGAAATACCGAATTTCTTCCGTATCCAGATTGCAGTAGGTCATCTGCACGCCGATCCGCTCCAGACGGTTCTGTTTCGCATAGATATACGCATAGCACATTGCCTGGGCTTTATGCACGTAGACCGGCTGTTCCATTGCCGCAACGTTTCTATATACACCCTTGATCTCATCGATGAAGCTGATTTCTTCTTCCGGAGGGATTTCCGCCGCAAACTCCATCTCCGGTTGCAGCACAGACTCCGTCGCAGCCGGCAGATCCGGCTGAAATTTTCCATAGACGATTCCGTCTGCACGTCCTTCCACGACCAGTACGTAATCGTTGGCTTTCCATTCAATTTTCAGCGGTACTTCCGCCTGGTAGGAGGTGTCCATGCTTTTTTGAATTTTCCGGTGGATACGGCTGCCTTCCATCATGGCCTCTGCACTCGCCAGCTTTCCGGCACGATTATCGATATCTCCTGCCCGGAAAATAAACTCTACCAGATTTCTCACAGAGATATGTAATTCCTGCATGTACACCTCCTTTCTCCCGCGGGTATTTTCCTGTTGTATGAAGCGGGTTTTTATTTGTTCCATTATTTTACAATAAAAAGCCCCGCTCCGGAATACGGAGCGGGACTTAAAGTTCCATAGTCACGATATAATAATTGTATTATGCCACTGCAAATTTAGCAACTACGTTTTCGAAATTTTCATTCTTTCCACCGTAGCAAACCTGAAGATTCTTTTTTACGCCAAGTCCAATCATACCAAGCAATGACTTTGCATCAATGAATGTTCTGTCGCATTTTACATCAATATCAAAATCACAACCACCTGCTGCACGTACAAAATCCTTAACTTCATCCATATCTGATAACCGAATTACTTTAACAGTTTCATACATAATCCAACACCTCTTTCTACCTTTAAACAACATACTTTTATTATCATCCCCAAGTTTAGAAAAGATTATGCCACTTTTTTTCTCATCTGTCAAAGTTATGCAAACTTCGCATTTCTCCGGTTTTTCCTGCATAATGACGGTAATCGCGCAACCGTTTCCATCAAATTCTTACCGTTTTTTTTCGTGTATTTATATTTATACCTGCTATCTTATGCAATTTCTCCAAAAAATTGCCTTTCCAATCACCAAAACAAGCATTTTTTGATGAAAACTATTTTTATCAAAGTGGTTTCCCACTTTTTTTCAGAATATCCACATATAATTCTCCGATCGGACTGACCTTTATCCCCTTGTGCCGGATATAGCCAATCCGCATCTTTTCGCTCTCTGCCAGCGGCACTGCCGCATAATCATTTCCGTTTAATTCTTCACAGATAATCCCGGAACAGAGCGTATAACCATTCAGCCCAACCATCAGATTCAGCATGGTCGCCCGGTCATCCGCATGGATCATCTTCTTATATTCATAGGTACTTTTCATCTCTTCGGCAAAATAAAAGGAATTATTTTTCCCCTGTTCGAACACAAGACATGGATATTCCTGCAGTTCTTTCATGGAAATTACATCCCTTTGTGCCAGCGGATGTCCTTTCCACAGATATACATAGGTGTCACAGGTAAACAGTTCTTCAAAAATCACATCATTTTCCTTGAAAAGTTTCTGGAGTACTGCTTCATTAAATTTGCTCAGGAAAAGAATCCCCAGCTCACTTTTCATGTTACGCACATTTTCGATTACCTGATTCGTCTGTGTCTCATGCACGGCAAATTCATATTCTTCCATTCCCACCGCCTTGACCACTTCCACAAATGCCTTGACCGCAAAGGTATAATGCTGCATAGACACGGAAAATTTTTTTTTGGATGCAGACGAAATATAACGGGATTCCAGCAAATGATACTGCTCCACGACCTGCTTGGCATATCCGATAAATTCCTCTCCCTCTGGTGTAAGCACGATTCCGCGGTTGGACCGGATAAAAATGGTGATTCCTGCTTCTTCTTCCAGTTCGCGCACAACCGCAGACAGATTGGGCTGTGAGACAAACAATTTTCGGGATGCTTCGTTCATGGAACGGCTTTCTGCAATCGTAATTACCTGATGTAACTGCTGTAGGGTCATATGTCTTACCTCTTTTCCTTAAGCAAATGATCTGTTATATACCGGACAAGGATCTGAAGTATCCATGCAATCACAATGGAACTGCATACCAGCACCAGTTCGTAACGCAGATGGCATGTATGAAATGCTGCTCCCTTCATAAATTTTCGTATGGTAACATGTACCAGATACAATTCCAGCGAATGAGCACCAAACCATTCCAGTATTCTTATAACCGGGCGCATAGATAACTGGGAAAAGATCCAGGCAATTCCAGCACAACATGAGATATTAAAAATCCCGGTCACATACCTTGCAAAAATAGGAGATCCACTTGGAAGCATGGTGAGCAAATAGCCGGATAACGCAAAAAGAATCAACCATTTCCAATAACTTTCCCTTTTTTCATAGCTGGATCTGCCATAAAAACAGCCCGCTATAAAAACAGGCAGACGAAGCAAAGCAATATTCACATTTCCAAACATATCTTTCTCATATAATGCAATTACAAGTGCTAATACTGTAATAGCACTTACAATAGAAAGCAGACGGATCTCTCCATCTATTGCGTCTCGTGCGCTATCCACAATCTGAAAAATATAGGGATAAATCAGATAGCATAACAGCATAAGGCCAATATACCAGTAAAGCCTGTCTCCATCACTGAAAAATGTGATAAATGTGAAGTCTTTTATGGCTTCTCCCCATCCTGTTTTATCTACACAGACATCCAGTAAAATATAAGAGGGTACGGCTACGATGCAATAAGGAATCAGGATTCTTTTTAATCTTCTTATGTAAAAGCTTCTAACATCTGATCTTTTTTTCATGGAATAATATAATCCCAGACCAGAAAAGAATAAAAAAGCATCCACACTTGATGATGAAATATATCTCCAAAAGAAGGAAATCCAGCCACTAAAATGATAGGAGTAATAATGACAGTCATCCGTAAAATGAAAAACTATAATCAATATGATGGATATTCCCATTAACGCACCCCGATATTGCGAAAGCACGCTGTTACTTGTTTTTCTCATATATATTCTCCTCTATAAAAATTTAATTTAAATTACTATAAATAAAAAAACACCTAAACAGGTGTTTTTAAAGAACAGGGGATGAGAGAATCGAACTCCCACCAAAGGTTTTGGAGACCCCTATCATACC
>OGZF01000344.1_pt1 | contig 44466 bp, 42 predicted proteins | sample 1576771 | NCBI WGS metagenome assembly OGZF01 (sample SAMEA3541536, study PRJEB24748) | human gut metagenome | biome: human gut; feature: human-associated habitat; material: faeces | place: China | collected 2012
GCAAACAGAAATGTACAAAAGCAACGACAATCTCGGAGCAGGTTGCCACTGCAAAATAAGCATAAAAAAAGAGACCGTATGAGGTGCAACTCAAAACGGTCAAAATCTGAAAGCATAGATAATATATCTATGCTTGTATTCTAACACAGAAAGGATAATAAGTCAAATGGAATGGATTAAAAAGAACACAAGAATTAACACGAGCAATGCTGATGTGAGCATTAGTATAACATCGTTCGGGAAAAATAAAAGAGGTGCAACAAAATACGGAACAGCGATAATGTTTCGTAATAAATGTTTCAGAAGTATCTTAAAAGACAGTGATTATATGATTTTTGCCGTAGACCGCAAGAGAATATATTTCAAAAAATCTGATAGTGTGAACGGCTTTAAAGTGTATTACACAAACAAAGAAAAAAATAACTGCAGAATTAAATATGTAGAACCGCTTAATATGTTTTGTGGCGACTATGCCCTAAGATACGACAGCAAAGAAAATTTGTATTTTATAGATGCTGATTTCAAGCTTTAAGGAGTGTATAAAATGTTTGGATATGTAGATATAGACAGAGAAATAACAGGCAATTATGGAGAAGACAGTTGTGGTGAAGAAGTAGTTGCCTGCACTTGTGACGAGTGCAATGAGCCTATATATGTGGGTGACAAATATTATGAAGTTGAAGATGTGATTATCTGCGAAAATTGTATAGATAACTTTGCAAAAATAGGGGAGGTAAATATAAATGAGTATTTTTGATAAATTGAATAAGATTAATGTCAACGATTACACAGAAAAGAAAAACGGCTTAACATACCTTACATGGTCGAGAGCTTGGGGAGAAGTAAAAAAATTATATCCTAATGCAACATATGAAATAAAGTGTTTTGATGATGGACAACCGTATTATTATGACGAAAAGACAGGGTATATGGTATTTACATCAGTTACAATAGAAGAATTAACGCATGAAATGTGGTTGCCAGTTATGGACGGTGCAAATAAGGCTATGAAAGACAAGCCATACACCTATGATACAAGGTACAAAAAAGGGTTGACGGTTGAGACGGCAACGATGTTCGACATTAACAAAACAATTATGCGTTGTTTAGCGAAAAATCTTGCAATGTTTGGATTAGGGTTATACATATATGCTGGCGAAGATTTGCCGGAAACTGACGATACACAAGAACAACCTAAACAACAGGACGGACAAATTAATGAAAAGCAAATGCAGAAAATACAGAGCATTTTGACCGTTTTCCCGAAAGAAAACAAAGACACTTCACTAAACATTTTGTTGAACGAGTTCGGTGCAAAAGAGTTGTCAGCATTACAGCAAGATAAATATGTTTTGTTCATAAATCGTCTGACCGACACTGCTAACGGTGTTGTAAAGAGTAGATTGAGCAATCTTGTAAAACAGTTTATGAACAAGTCCGGTAAAACCGAAAGCGAAGTGAGAGAACTTCTGAAAGCAGGTTTAGGCAAAGGTGTTGACGAAGTCACTATCGCTGAATTTGACAAGTACGCACATAACGCAGTACAAATGATTAAAGATTATGGCGGTAATGCCGATGAATAAGCAGATATTTCAAAAAAAAGACGGTATTAAGGCGGTAGCGTGGCTATCGTCCTTAATATCTTCATTAGACGACAACAAGACGTATGCAGTCGAAGTAAAACAACATAAAAAACAACGTTCACTTGACGCCAACGCCTATTGTTGGGTACTGATAGACAAGCTTTCAGAAAAGCTGAATGTCAGTAAAACAGAAATATACAGACAGGCAATTAAAGAAATAGGCGGTAACAGTGAAACGGTGTGCGTGCCTACAAAAGCCGTAAACAAGGTATGCGAGGGGTGGAAACATAACGGTATAGGTTGGCAAACGGAAACGTTTAAAAGCAAAATTGACGGTTGCACAAATGTCATTTTGTACTACGGCTCATCGTCGTACAATACAAACCAAATGTCAATGTTAATTGATAATATTGTACAGGACTGCAAAGCACTTGATATTGAAACATTAACGCCGAAAGAATTACAGGCATTAAAGGACGGTTGGAAATGAAAAAGTGTTTTATATGCGGAAGAAACGGAAACGGTGACAGGTTAGAGCGACACCATATATTCGGAGGAAGTAACCGAAAACACTCTGAAAAATACGGATTGGTAGTTTACCTATGCGGCGAACGTTGTCACCGCAACGGCGAATACAGTGCACACAGAAACAGTGACATAGCTGATTACTTGCACCGATACGGTCAAGAAAAAGTTATGAAAGAGAATAATTGGACCGAAGAACAGTTCAGAGAAATTTTTGGAAGGAGTTATTTATGAATAAAGTTATATTAATGGGACGTCTTACAAAAGACCCAGAATTAAGGCAATCACAAAACGGCATTTCAGTTGCAAGATTTACAATCGCCGTAAACCGTAGATTTGCAAAAGACGGTCAGCAACAAGCCGATTTTATTAACTGCGTTGCTTGGCGTCAGACGGGCGAATTTATCGCAAAATACTTTGAAAAAGGTAGTATGATTGCAGTAACCGGAAGTATTCAAACGAGAACTTGGGACGGTAATGACGGCAAAAAGCAATATGCAACGGAAGTAAACGTAAACGAGGCATACTTCACAGGCAGTAAGTCAGAAAGCGGTACAAAGGGAAATAACACCGATTTTTCAGATAGTGATATTAATGAGTTAAATAATCAATATGGTGATGATTTCGCTACTATCGGTGGTGATGAGGACGACGATTTACCGTTTTAATTAAAATGAAAGGGAGCAGACAGTATGACATATATTGAAATACTTAATGCGTTTTGGAATTGGCGTAGGTTTAATGTAATTCCGCATTCGGCAGCGGATTTGTATTTTTGTCTTTTGGACTTTGCAAACGCTACTAAATGGGAAGATAAAATTACGATACCCAATTCACGCATAACAGGTAAGATAGATATTTCAGAAAAAAGCCTTTTCAATGCAAGAAACATATTAATTCAATGTGAATTGATAGATTACAAAAACGGCAAAAAAGGACAAGCCGGAACATATCAAATAAACCTAACCACCCTACATAATTTCATCAATAGGGGAAGTAATGTAGGGAGTAATCAAGGGAGCAATAGCGGAGTAATCAAGGGAGCAATAGCGGAGCAATCAGGGGAACATAATAAAGATAAAGATAAAGAGAAAGAGAAAGACAAGAGTAGTAGAAGTAGAAAAGAAACACTTCCGCTACTGCCCGAGAAAATAGTCAAGGCGTATCAGAATAACATAGCACCTTTGACACCGATTACTGTACAAGCCTTAGGTGATTGGTTAAATGACGTGTCGGAGGACGTTGTTATATACGCAATCGAGGAAGCCGTAAAGAATAACAAGCGCAATTACAGGTACATAGAGGCTATATTGCGTAATCACTTCAATGCGGGACGTACCACTCTTGCGGAGGTGCAAGGTGCAAAGAAAACATACAACAAAGGGAATGAACAAAGCGTATATGATGATAACGGTCTTGACTATGACGAGATGGAAAAATTAATGAGGGAGAGAATGTAATGGTTATATTGGCAATAGACCCCGGCAATGTACAAAGCGGTTGGTGTGTTATTGACGGGGAAACAATGAAACCGCAAGATTTTGGAAAGACCGATAACAACGAATTGTTAGACAGTTTTGAACGTCTGATAAGAGTATATCAAGTAGACGTTGTTGTTATCGAAATGGTGGCGTGTTACGGTATGCCGGTTGGGCGTGAAGTGTTTGAAACGTGTGTGTGGATAGGCAGGTTTACCGAAAAAGCAAAGCAATTACAAAAGGATGTTCAATACATAACACGCAAAGATGAAAAAATTAATATCTGTCACAGTATGAAAGCTAATGATGCAACTATACGTCGTGCTTTGATAGACAGATTCGCAAAGCACGACTTAAAGAACGGCAAGGGAACGAAGAATAACCCCGATTGGTTTTACGGATTTAAAGCCGATATATGGGTGGCTTATGCCGTAGGCGTGACGTGGATTGATACAAAAATGGAATAGGAGTGTTACATACATGGCAAAAGAACAATTATGTTGGACATGCAAAAACGCTTGTGGCGGTTGTGATTGGAGCAATCTCATTGAACCTGTAAAGGGGTGGACAGCTAAAAAGGTGCAACGCAAAAGCTATGAAACATACCGAATATCTGAGTGTCCGGAGTATATTCCAGACAAGAAAACAGATAGCGAAGAACAACAAAGAGGAATGATAACCAAAGACGAATTGGCTGAGATAAAGACTATGTTAGACAGTGGAGCAAGTACGGAAGAAATAGCTATATGTTTGAATAGGCGTGATAAGACAGTAAGAAAGGCGTTGGCAAAGATTGAAAGACAAGGTTGCAAAGAAACTAAAGCAGAAAAGACGCATTGCAAGACAAGCAGTACGTCAAAAAGAAGAATCAGCGTTGATTAATGATTTTAAAAGAGTTGCCGCAAAGCACGGTGTCAAGAAATTCAACACAAAAAAGGCACTTCAAGCCTACAAGATTGTTGAAGTCGAGGCAACCAAAGAGGCAATAGTTAATTCAGTTGTGTTTGTTGTATGGTATTTGCATACAAAGTACGGTTGGAATCAAAAACGATTGGTACGATACATAACATATGCACATAATTATCTACAACATATCGGCAATGAAACACGAACGGTTATGCAACTGACTGATGAAATAAAAACAGAATGTAATTTTGATTATCAATCATTAATGGCAGATTTTAAACCGTTGGAACTGAAAACACGAAACGTTGACGAAGACGGTATGAAGATGATTATATACAAAATGCAAACGTTATTACCTGTAACACTATATCCGTTGTATATGCAGTTTGGTTGGCGTAAAAAACGTATGACGGAAATCGGACAAGCGGCAAAGTTTGTATTAATGGATATGCTGAACGGCAGAATTAAAACCATAAAAGACACGATTCGTAACGATTGCAAAATGATATTTCATTCAGACGGACGGATTGAATATTTAGACAGGGGGAATTGATTTGACGAAAGAGGAGCTAAGGCAGTATCGCAGTATTGTTGCGGAATTGAACGAGGTAAACGACAGGATAAACAGTAATACGGTACACGGTACTGTCACAGGCTCTGACAGTGAATTTCCGTATGTTAAACACTGTATGTCAGTATCGGGCGTAACGTCGGAACATTCAGATGATATTATATTACGCCAGCGATTGGAACAGCAGAAACAAAAGATTGAATTATTTGTCGCTACAATATCCGACAGTGAAACACGTCGTATATTCCGATACAGATACATAGACGGAACGGTAATGCCGTCGTGGCAGTGGATAGCGTTCAAGATGGGTGGTGGCAATTCGGCTGATGCTGTAAGAATGACGCACAATAGATTTTTAAAAAAAATATAAAGTTGTTCGTTTTGTTCGTTTTTTCTATGGTATAATTTATAATGCGAAAAGAATGAGCAAACAAGAATAATACAAAAATCTATGTACAGTGTGTGTCTTTGTGCTTGTATAGCCTTGCTCTGCATATTCTTACGCCACATAATCGGTGTATCATCGTGAGATGATGGGTGAATATCTCATTTGTATTTGTGGGAGTGGAGATATTAATTTTTTTGGAAATTTATTCTTTGTAAAAAAGGAATTTTGTGTGATGTTGTCGAATTATATACACAAATACTATTTTATGGAGGATGAAATTATGGAAATATTGTTTTTTGATCATGTACGAAAGCACAAATCGGACGATGATAAATATCTCAAATATCGTAAAGAAACAAAAATGTTTTACGCTGATGAGTCATTAGAACATCTGAAAAAGGAAAGATTGCGTATAGAAACAAGATTAGAAGACAGAAAACAAGACAATGCATACAGTGCAATAGCCGCTATTTTGGCATTTATAACATTAGCAGTGACACTTGTATCAATAGTTACCAAAATTTTTTATTTTTTTATTGCTATAATAGCGATGTTTATATTATTAGCATTCGGAATATATAGAAAAGATGAGTGTACTCAATGCCGAATTGCATTGCAAGTCTTAGATGAACTGATAGCGGAAAAAGAAGAAAGCAAAACAGTCAACGGAGCAAAACAATACAATGTCACTATTGTATCAAAGTAAAATATAAGGCACTATCGAATCGGTAGTGCTTTTTCTATGCAATAAAATAGGGAGGTGATATGGGTGAAGATTACGGACGAAGTCAGAAAGAAAATTATAGCTGATTATGTGGATTGCGAAAATTACAGTGCGGTATCACGCAAATACGGAATCAGTCGGACAACTGTTTCAAATATAGTCAAAAGTGACGGTACAATTTGCGAAAAGTTGCACCGAAAAAAAGAGGAAAATACGCAGAGTGTAATTGAATATATGGGAAACAAAAATTCTGCCGTATGCGAACTGATAGACTTATATTTAGATAAACTTGTATCACCTCAAAAAATGGAAAAAGCTACGCTTTCTCAGATAGCTACTGCTCTTGGAATAGTTATTGATAAGTTTACGGCTATAAGGTCGGAGAGTGAAAATAGAGAAGGTGGGGTTATCCTTATGCCAGATGTGAAGGATACTTCATAAGAACGAGTGATTTAAAAAAGATTTGTGACATCTTAAAGGGGTGATGACAACGGACAGGAATATCATTTGGAAACCGCAACCGAGACAATATGAGTTTATGCGGAGAGGCGAATATGAGGCATTATACGGCGGAGCCGCAGGAGGCGGAAAAAGCGATGCCATGGTTGCAGAGGCTTTAAGACAAGTTGACATTCCGCATTACAAGGCTATTTTATTTCGTAAAACTTTTCCCGAAGCAAGGGAATTGATACTTAAAAGTCATCGTATATATCCGAGAGTATATCCAAACGCAAAGTATAACGGGTCCGAACATTGTTGGACTTTCCCGAGTGGAGCAAGGATTTATTTCGGTTCTATGCCGAATGCTACAAGTTATCTACGGTATCAAGGTTTATCTTTTGCGTTTATAGGTTTTGACGAACTGACGCATTTCACACGGGAAGAATATGAATACCTTATATCTCGTAACCGTGCAGACGGTCCGGGTGTGAGAGTATATATACGTGCAACGGCAAATCCGGGAGGAGTTGGACACGGGTGGGTTAAGGAAAGGTTTATTACCTCGATGCCACCTAATACTCCGTATGAATTTAAGACTACGGTATCAAAACCGGACGGTTCGGCAGTGGAGGTGACACGAAAGAGAATATTTATCCCGTCAAGTGTATTTGACAACAAGGAACTTTTGAAAAACGACCCCAATTATCTGGCTAATCTTGCTATGCTTCCCGAAGCACCAAGAAAAGCTCTGCTTTACGGGGATTGGAATACGTTTTCCGGGCAGGTATTTACTGAATGGAAAGACAATCCCGACGGATACAAACGCAGGCAGTTTACTCATGTTATTGAGCCGTTTGATGTGCCACGTCACTGGCGGAGATACAGAAGCTTTGACTTCGGTTATTCAAAGCCGTTTGCGGTGCAATGGTGGGCGGTGGACACTGACGGAAGAGTATATTTATATCGTCAACTTTACGGTTGTACGGAAACTCCAAACACGGGTGTTAAATGGGAGCCGAGAAAAATTGCAAAGGAGATACGGAAAATAGAAGATGAGCAGGAAAAAGGTAATACTATTATAGGGATTGCCGATCCGAGTATTTGGGACAAGTCACGAGGCTCTGACGGTACTGTAATAAACATGATGGAGGAGGAAGGTATTTATTTCGATAAGGCAAAAAATGACCGCATCTCCGGTAAAATGCAAATTCATTACAGGCTTGCATTTGACAAAAACGGATTCCCGATGATGTACGTGTTTAATACTTGCAGGCAGTTTATAAGAACTTTACCTAATCTTGTCTATGATTCAGTACATGTCGAGGATATCGACACTACACAAGAAGATCACGACTACGATGCTTGTCGTTATTTTTTACAGGAAAATCCGATAAAGGCACGTTCAAGTGAGGTTCACAATGATATATATACATACAATCCATTAATGGATTAGAAGTCATACGGAACGTTATTATAGCGGACGACCGATGGTCGTCTGAATAAAATATGTTTATATGGGACGGCGGGTTTGCTGCCCTGTGAAAGGAAAGAAACAATGGAAGAAAAAAATTTGAACGCAACGGGTGAAGAAATATCACAAGAGGAAGTCGTTCAACCTCAATACAATGACGGTGCATTTGGCAATGAAGAAAACATTGCACAAGAGGGATTCACCAACCCTCAAGAGGAACTTGATAATGTCAAGGACAAAACAAACTTTGATGAAATGAGTGACGAAGATTTTGAAAAATATATAAATTCGGCGCAAAACGGCACACTCGGTCGTGAAGTACAAGCGAATGAGTATGACGTGGACGAAAATGCAGATAAGAACAAAAATGAAAATACTGCTCCTATCAGCAAAACAGGTAACGTCGAGCCTGAAGACGGTGAGGAAGAAAAGCCTTTCAGAATATTCGCCACAAAGGAAGAATTTCAGGGAGTAATTGACGGTATTATGGGCGAACGCCTAAAGAAAAATCGTGAAGATATGAGCAAACTTGACGGTTTAAAAAGGCAAGCACTCAATTTCTATGGCACAGATGACGCTGATACGGCTCTTAAACAGCTGATAGAAGATATAGAGCAACAGAATGCTGACAAAAAAGGTATGAGCGTTGAGGAGTATAAACAGCAGTCTAAGGACAGTATTGATGCACAAAAATACCGTGAGGAACAAAGAAAAGCAACTGACAGAGATAATCAGATTGCCGAGATACAGCAGAAGTGGCAAAGTGAAAGTGAGGATTTAAGAGCAATAGTTCCCGAATTTGATTTTGCCAAAGCTATGCAGAATAAAACTTTTTACGACAATATAGTAAGAGGTAAATCAGTATCGACAGCATATCTTGCGGCGAATACACAAAATACTGTTATCGGTCGGGTGAAAACGCAACGCCGAGCGATTATACAGAACGGCAATATGAAAGGTAATACGGCGGGAAAGGTTGAGGCTAATCCTGCGACAATGTCAGATGCGGATTTCAGAAAGTATATTGACAGAATACAGAGAAGATAAGGAAAGGAATGATAAGATATGCCATTGGGATTTGAAGAAAATCTTAATATGAACAAAACTACAAGTACGGGTGTACAACCGTTATATCAGCCTGTACTTAACAGACATCTTTTAATGGTGTCAAAGCCGACGATGATACACGCACAGTTCGGTCAAAAGGTAGAAATACCTAAAGGAAAAGGAAAGACTATTGCTTGGGACAAAATGTCGCCACTGCCTAAAGCCAAAGTACCTCTTACGGAAGGTATCACTCCGGAAGGTACTGCAATTAATATATCACGAGTAACATGTACTCCTGAACAGTACGGTGCATATGTAAGTACAACAGATCAGTTTGAATTTTTTACGCCTAATCCGTCACCGGAGGTTTTAAGAATTAATGAGGTGCTTGGGGATAATGCAGGTGAGACTCTTGACAGTTTGACAGCAGATGTACTTTCAACGGGTACTAATGTACAATATCCTAACGGAAAGACGGCAAGAGCGTCATTGACAAGCGATGATGTGCTTACCGTTGCCGAAATCAAAAAGGCTGTCCGAACTCTAAAAGGCAACAGGGCAAAAAAATTAAAGGGCGGCAAGTATGTTGCTATTATTCATACAGATATTGCACATGACCTTATGAATGACAGTGAGTGGAAATATCCTCATCAATATGTTGACACAAAACAGATTTATGACGGCGAAATCGGTGAACTGTACGGCGTGAAGTTTGTTGAATCTCCCGATGCAAAAGTATTCCATGGCGAGAAAATTGCCGGATATGATGAATTATCTGTAGTTAAAGTTGATGGAAAGAATATTTACATTGCTGAAACAATTACAGATGATCAGGCGACATCACTTACAAGTGCATCAACAAAGCGAAAGATACTTGTAAATGATTTTGTTTACACTGTGTCATCCGCAACCGCAGGGAAGAATGGCGAGGCTTATTTGACTTGTGCGACTAATGTTGATGGAAGTGTGGTCGCAGATATGAAGATTTATCCCGGTGAAGGTGCGGCAAGCGGTAAGCCGGTTTACTCAACTCTTGTGATAGGCGACAACGCATATGGTGTTACTGATCCTAAAGGTACTCTTGAAAATATTACAAAGCCGCTTGGTTCTGCCGGAAGTGCCGATCCGCTTAATCAAAGAAGTACAATGGGCTGGAAATCTTATCATGCGGCAAAGATACTTGTTAATGAATATATGGTGAGAATTGAAACGGTTTCAACAAGATATTAATCAGATACTAATCAGATATTAATTTCAAGGGGCGTAACTTTACGCCCCTGTTTTTGTACAAAATGAGGAGGTGCTTTTTTATGGCAACAATAAAAAAAGATGAACACGAAAAGAAGGTACAGGATTACTACAATGAGAAAGTTCCCGTATTTATACGACGTCCTGAGGGAGTCAAAGATAATTCTTGTACCGTAACACTAAACGGTAAGAATTATCAAGTGCTTTACAATACAGAAGTAATGGTACCGAGATGTGTAGCACTTGTAGTTGAAGAATCAGAACGCAACGAAAGAATCGCGGAGGAAAATGTACAACGTCTTATGGGTGGAAACAAGAAATTAGGAGAAGTATAAGAGCGGAAGGGGGACAATATGCAGTATAAATTGATTGAAACAAAAAATAATACCAAAGGGCAGATTAGTGGTTTTTACGGCTTAAACCGTACCGAAAAAGGTGAATACAATGAATTTTCAGATATGCTGAATATGTCCTCCGACTGTTTTCCGTGTCTTGCTCCTGCAAAGACTATACAGAATGTGCTGACACAAGATAATATTCGAGCCGTCATATCACCGAAATATACAAATGACGATGAGATAAAAGCCTTTACAGGGGTAGCGGGAACAAGCTTTTATTATAACGGGAAAGAAATTCCTTTTGAAAGTGAGGATATGTCGATAACGGAGGGGATATCCGTTACTTTGGTTGACTTTAACGGGCGTATCGTAATATGTGCTTATGATGATAGAAACGGCAAAAGCATTATGTATTATTATGGATACACTGCAACAGATGAAAATAAAGTTAAACGAATGGAAAAGGGAGCATATGGCATTATCTGTACTGCGTATTCAAGCGGAAATCCGGACAGAGACGCAAGCGTTACTAATTATTTGACAGCAACAGGAGTTGACTGGACAGAATACTTTTCCGTAGGGGATGCAGTTTATATTGATGGGTTTAAAAATGAGAAGAATAACACTATTGACCTTGACAGTCGTTACAAAAATGTCAGCAAGGACAGAGCTATAAGCTGTATTGTGGAAAAAGTGACAAGCAGTAAACTTTATCTGCAATTATACAATTATCTGCATACTCCTCTTGTGCTTGAAAAAGAAAAAGCAGAAAACGTAAACATATATATTAAAATACCTACAATGAATCACGTTTGCATTCACAATAATCGTTTATGGGGAACCAATCCTAACGGAGAGTATTTGTACGCTTCAAAACAAGGAGATTGTTTCAATTTTAACACATTTCAAGGATTGGCTAATGACAGCTTTTATTGTGAAGTCGGAACGGCGGGTGGGTTCGTTGGGATTGTCAGTTACAGAGATAATCTCGTAGCCTTCAAGCGTGACTGCATACATCATATATACGGAGATAAACCATCTAATTTTACAATGCCGAAACAACTCTCGGATTGTGGGTGCATTGATATACGGTCGGCATTGCAGATTGGGACAGCACTTTATTTTCTCGGCTATGGTGGCTTTTATAAATATGTCGGCGGTCAGCCGGAGTTAATATCACGAAAGCTTAACAAAAAGTACAAAGCAGCAGTTGCTACAACTGACGGACAGAAGTATATCGTTTCCGCTAAGTGCAGTGAGAATGACGGCGGAGGCGAATTACTTGTGTACGATACGCAATACGGACTATGGTACAAAGAAACGTACATTGACTATGTCGATTCTTTTCGTTGGCATAACCGAGTATATGTTGCAGATAAAAAAAGTATTTTTGAGTATGGTGCATGTACACCACAAAGTTGGGAATGCAAAAGCACAGTTATATATGATGATATGTTTGACAACAAGGGTATGACGGAATTGTGGATAAGAGCAAAAATATCTGACGGTGCAAGGATTGATGTATATACTTCGGAGGACGGCGGAGATTTCTTGAAAAGAGGGACACTAAATGGGAAGGGGACACTAAAGGTGTATCGTATTCCTATACGATTTATAAATGGAGAATATTATCAATATCGACTTGATGGATACGGAAGTGCCGTTATATATGATATCGAAAGAGTTATATCAAGTGGCGGAAGAGGATACAGAAAGGGGTAATGATGTGTATATAAATGAAGTGATAAGGGCATGCGACACGTTATGCCCAAATGAATACAGTGAAGATGAAAAGTACAGATGGTGCGATGAATTATCTGCAATGCTGACTCAAGAACATCTGAAAAAGTATAATAAAATAACTGTTGAGCCGGAAGAAGATAATTCGTATCTTCTTCCGGAGGGAGTTACGTTTGAAATGGTAGACAGGATTTTGGACGGTGCAAGGGAAATTGATAAGCGTGATTTTCGTTCTTGCGGTATTGAGTATTATTACGGACTACGTGGCAGATTTGTTTTTCCGATACGTAATCGTGTTCGAGGGAAAATTGATGTTATATATATAGTAAAACATAATCCTATACGGAATATTTCTATAAACAATACTGTGAAATTTAAGCACAACGGATTTTATACCGATAATCCAAAGTTTATTAAGGGCGACACCGTAACGATAACAACGGATAATGTATCTTTTGAAAACATTGCAATATTGGATATACAGTATCCGGATGAAAAATTCTGCTTTATAGTTGTTCCTGACGAAACATTTAGAAGCCTTTTTTCGGGCGGGGAAACGGAAAAGAAAATACAATGCGAAATTAAACGAATTGTAACCGAAAAAACGGTATGCGATTCACCGTATGACAGAATGTATGTAGACTATGTAAACGCTCAAATATGCTATTATCAGCGTGATTTTGACACTTACAATCAGCATATGAATTTATTTAATCAGCGTCTTGCAGCATATCAATCATGGCTACAAGAACGCAGAGTACAGGACAGGGATGGGAAAATAACAAATTGGTGGTAGACATTAATGATTTTCTTGGTTTGAAAGGAGAAAGTATGCCGAATTTAACGACAGGATTTCCAAAGAAAACAGGAAATCTTGAGTCTGATTATGAAAATTTATATAACTGGTCGGTATCGCTTATTGATGAATTGAAATCAATTTTATGTAATCTTGACAGCGGTAATGTTACAGAAGCAAATAGTGTAAAGGCACAGAATATAGATTGCACACAGGCAAGGATAAAAGATGCACAAATGCAAAGTATTACTGCGGACAAGCTTACGGCAGGAACGATTGACGCACGGGATATAAATGTTATTAATATTAATGCAGATAACATTAATACAGGTACTCTTAACAGTGAGATTGTGAATATAGAAAGTGAAGACGCAAAAGGAAAACTTATTTTAGATGGCGATTCACTTATATTTTATGAGAAAGACGGTGATAAAATATACCAGCGTATTGCTATCGGACGTGGGGAGGACGGGAAATACATATTTACTGTACAAAACAGGGACGGTACGCAAGGAGTGTATATGGACAGCGGCGGAAATATAAACATAACAGGGAATATTGGTGGTGCGAGCAATATTTCTGTTACTTCCGATGTCGATATAGGCGAAACTTTAAATTTTAAAGACCGAGATACCCAAACAAATGGAGGGATTATATCAATCAGCAATAACCGTCTGTATATCGCAGGAGTGGGTTCAAGAGGAATTGAGATTTATACAAAAGGAAATATTGATTTGAATTGTGGCAGTTGTAGGATAAACGGAAAAAACGTTTTAACGGATTAAGGCTTGAAAGGTGGGGATTGAATGGAAGATGAAAAAGAAATAATTCCTTATAAGGGGAAAATAGACCCCGATTTTATAAGTAAGGCTTTAAGAATGTATCAGAAATATAAGGGCGACAAGGCAGAATTGCACAAACGTATTGTAGACAACAATAAGTGGTACAAATCAAACTATTCGCACTTAATGAATCCTAAAACAAATGAAACAGAACCGGCAACAGCGTTTATATTCAGTGCCATAGAAAATAAATATGCCGATGCAATAGATAATTTCCCTGTTCCTAATCTTTTGGAGCGTGAGCCGTCTGACACTCAGACGGCTAAAATTTTGTCTAAAATTATTCCTGTTCAGCTTGAAATGAGTGGATATAAGAAAGTATATAAGGATAACTGGCGAAGAAAATTAAAACACGGTACGGCGGTTTATGGTGCTTTTTATAATGAGCAGATACGAGATATTGACATACGGGCAATAGACATTATGAGTATATATTGCGATATGCACGTCAGAGATGTGCAGGACAGTCAGTTCTTATTTATAACAAATGCGGTGGACAACGATGTATTGAAAGAGAATTATCCTGATTTTAAGGCTTTATTTCACGGAGACGCAAGTGTGGAAAGTTACAGCGGAATACACCAAATAGACGACAGAACAGAGGTTATCGATTGTTATTATAAAAAGGCAGACGGTACGCTTCATATGATTAAGTTTGTGGGCACTACGGTTATTGATTCTACCGAAGATACAGAGGGGTACGAGCACGGATTATATAAACACGGAATGTATCCTGTTATATTTGATGTGCTTTATGCGGAAGAAGATTGTCCGTTTGGGTTCGGTATTGTTGACGTTATTCGTAATCCGCAACAATATATTGATAAACTTGACGGTATTATTATAAAAAATGCGATACTTTCCGGAAAACAACGTTATCTTGTCAAGGAAAACGGTAATATAAACGAAAAGGAATTTTTGGATTACAGCAAGGATATTGTACACGTTACAGGAAGTGTCGATGAAACAAATATAAAGCCGATACAGGCAAACGGACTTTCAAATTATGTATTGGAACACAGAATTGAGAAGATTAATGAATTAAAAGAGGTGGTCGGCAACCGTGATTTTCAGCAAGGCGGTACATCAAACGGAGTTACGGCGGCAACTGCAATTACATCTCTGCAACAAGCGGGAGAAAAACTGTCACGAGCAATTATTGATGACAGTTATGATGCCTACAAGTCGCTTATAATTATGATTATTGAACTTATGAGAGAGTTTTACGATGAGGAACGCATATACCGTATCACAAACGAAATAGGTGCAACACAGTTTGCACAATTTGATAATTCTATGCTTATGACACCTATGGAAAAACGTGACGCATTCGGTTTTGTATATGACACCGAATACAAGAGAACGGAATTTGATATAGAAGTTATTCCTCAAAGAGAGAATCCTTTTACAAAGGAAAGCAACAATCAAACTATTATGAATTTATGGAATGGTGGCTTTTTTCTGCCACAGAATTTTGATGTCAGTATCATTGCTTTGCAAAGTATGAATTTTGATGGGAAAGAAAAGATTATCGAACAGATACAGGGATTACAGAAACGCAATCAGCAACAGATGTTAGAACAACAGCAAAATTTAATGCAGGGTCAGACAGAAAACGAACTTGTTCCGGTAGGACAATACAACGGCGAAAATGATGAAAGCATAAATGAAGAAAGCGTAAGTAACGGAGAACTTATTCCGGTCGGAAAATTCGGAGGTGAAAATTAATGTCAACAATAGCAACGCCTAATTATTTAAAACAAGCGGCAGACCAAGTCTTGCCACAGAAAACCAGTACAACTCAGAACAATTCGCTCACGTCTAAAGCGGCGGAGCAGACACTTGATGCGATAAATAAGTCATATCAAAATCCGACAACGTCCATGTCAAGCACATCGGCTGTCAGAAACGGAACTTCAAATGCTATGATTCAGCCACAAGTTGCAGCAACGCAGAGTGTTCCAACAACAAATGGTATGAAAGGTGTGCGTGCAACTCTTAATAATTATGGAATAAATGATGTAGGATGGAATGATGCAACGAAATCGGTAACCATTAACGGTAAGGATTATTATAAACCGTCTACTGTGGTTGACGGTACAAGTTATGCAAACGACAGAGATATGTATAACATTATAAATTCTGCGTACAGAGATAAGGGGAAGTCGATTGCCGGTGCAACTGATTATGTAAATTCTAAAGGAATAAGCAATGCCGTTAAATGGTCGGGAGGACAGCTTATGGTCGGCGGTCAAAATGTTCCTGTTGCATATGTTGATGATAACGGAACGGCATATGCCGAAAAAAGTGTACTTGACAAAGCGATAGCTTCATACGAAAAAAATGCAGGGATAAAAGGAAATCAAGGCGTTTATGACAGTTGGAAAAGTGAATACGGCGACAGAATAAATGATGCACTTGATACGATATTAAATCGCAAAGAATGGAGTTATGATCCTGAAAGTGACAGTGCATATCAAGCGTATAAGGAGGCATACACAAGAGATGGTAACAAAGCATATCAGAACGCATATGCACAGATGGCGGCAAATACAGGCGGTTACGGTTCAAGTGTCGGTATGACGGCGGCAGGTCAGCAGATGAATAATTATATGCAGCAACTTGGGGATAGGATACCGGAACTTATGCAAAATTCATATAGCAGATATGCAAACGAACAGGAACTTAATCGTGCGGCACTAAACAGTCTGTTAGGTGTAGCGGATTCGGACTACAACAAAGCATATCAGGCAAATCGTGACAGTATCAGTGATACTTCAGCAGCAAACTATTATAACTATTTGCGTGACAAGGACGCAAGGGACTATAACAGACAAGTCGGAACAGAGGACAGAACATGGAAGTATCAAGAACCAATACTTCAAAATCAGGTTGAGCAGAGCAATGCGGACACAAGTCGTTATGCACAAAATGCCGATTTAGACTTAGAGAGTAAGCAACTAAGTAATACATCTCAAAGAATAACAAATCAGATGGCTAAGATACAAGAAGTTCTGTCAAAATATCAGTATAGCGGTAATATTGACGCACCGATAGCAGAGGAAGATGCGTTAGCTATGGGTATAGGTAAAAAAGCTGACGGTACATATCCGAGTATAAGAGATATACAGGAGCAATATGCAACTTTGCAGGCGGCGGCACAGTTAATTGGTTGGAACAATTACGGAAAGGCAGAAACGCTTGACACTTGGAAGATTAACAACGGATTATACGGAATGTAAGGAGGACTGATTTATGGCATGGTCGGACAGTTTATCTAAAAATTTCAAACTGAAAAAAACGGAGGAGCAAAAAAAACAGACATCTGATAAAGAACAAAAGCAAAACTCTCAATCAGGAAATTTTTATGAGGACTTTAAGGCGAGAAAAGCAAATAACACTAAGGAAAATGTCACGGAGCGTTTGACAGGCTCGGCTTCATTCAATAAAAACAATACAAATAAATCAACCGACAGAGCATATACAAACAAGTCTGAAAGTATAGTTAAAAAAACATCTCCAACTTCAACATTTGTAAATAATTCAAACAGATTTAAAGGTTATCGGACTTACAGTGAAAGAAAAAAGACCGGAAATATTTTTGTTCCGTCTACTGTATTGGGTAAATATACTAACGGATTTTCAAAAGAAAATACTGAAAAGATGAAATCAAACAAGTGGAAGGGCAGTTACGGAGTTATGCCGGTACAAGAAAAGATTACAAGCGGCGATACGGCGACAAAAGAAAAAAAGCCGGGATTCGGTAAATGGCTTGGAGATAACGTGATGAATGGCATAGGACAGTTTAACCGTTCGGTTGCAAGCACAGCTGATCTTATTATTCCAACGGCAGGAGATTTCGGAGGCGACAGTATTGTCGACAGAGTTATAGATTACTATAAAGGCGACTCAGACAGACTTGCACAGAATGCGGAAAAAACAAATGCTATAAAAGGCGGTAATTGGGGGACGGCAGGTAAGCTTGTCTCGGGTACAGTATCGGCATTGCCGAATGCAATTATTGCAATGATGAGCGGAGGTACTTCGACCGGTGCGGCGGCATTAGAAAGTACAGCATCTAAAGGAATAGGAGAAACTATGCTGTCTTCGGCAAAGCAACTTATGAAAAATCCTATGTATTGGAGTTCGTTCGTACAGACAGCCGGAAATTCATTCGATGAGGCTAAGGCAGACGGAGCAAGCGATATTGAAGCCACTGCAACGGCTATGATAAGCAGTTTTTTGAATGCCGGCGTAGAAGTGGGCGGTGGTATTGAAACAATACCAAGTAACCCAAGAAGTATTAAGACGTGGGTTAAAGGAATGTTTGATGAAGGTAAAGAGGAAGTTGTACAAGGAATAATAGAACAGGCTACTAAAAAAGCCGTGTATGATCATAACAAGAAAATCGTTTCTAAAACGGACCAAAATGCGATTATAAATCCAAGCCGTTCTGCTGATGAATTTGTAGGCGGTGCGGTAGTAGGCGGAATACTCGGTGCAGGGCAGATGGGAGCGGGAGCAGCACTTGATGCTTATGGACATACTGTTCAAACAGGACGTGAATTTAAGGATATGGGCGAGGTGCAGAGTGTTATTGATACCGGTAACAAGAGCGATAGAAATACTTCTGCTTATAAATATGCACAGAAAATGCAACAGAAACAAGATAAAGGTGTCGATTTAAGTGACTGGAATATTGGACGTCAGTATCAGAAAAATGTCAAGGCGATTGATGCGGAAAACAAGTTTATAAATGATATTTCGGGTGCGACAGGAGTAGAGACTGAAGTTCATGCCGATATGCACGGACTTAACGGACGGTATATATCAAGTGTAAATAACAAATATTCACCGATTGAATATGACGGTAATGGCAATGCTTATGTGAGAATTGATGAGGATATTTTAGAAGGTGTTGCACCAGAAGATTATATTAAAACTGTAAGAAATGTTCTAAAATATAAATTTTCTGACGGAATAAATTTGAATGGCAAAAACATTGCCGTGAGCGGAAAATCACGAGGTGAATTTACAAGTTCAAAATATACAAAAAATATGTCTGCAAGTGACAGAGCAGATAAATTTAGAATGGCTAATAATATTGATGAAATTGTTAATGTGCAAAATAACATAAATACCGAAGGACTCAAACATCCAAGGAAAGATGATATAATCAGTTTTGACGGAGGATATGCGACTATAAAAGTTGGAAACAATGAATTTTTAGGTAAAATTCTGCTTGCTAATAAGCAAGACGGAACACAACAATTTTATGATATTGTCGATTTAATTCCAACAAAAATACAGCAACCGCATTTCAACGCGGGTCGCACAAATGCGATTGCCACGGACCGAAATGACGGTGCTGTATCTACTAATAGTATATCTGAAAATAGTAAAAATGTCAATGGAAAAATTGATATATCTGCAAACGGCGACACTTCGATTCCCACTACAGTAAAACACGAATTTACACACGCATTTAAGCAGAGTGCACCTCAGGCATATCAAGATTTTGAGGATTATGTCATGAAATCGGTTATGGAAACAAATCCGGAAGCGGTTAGAAAAAGACTTAATTCACTAAAGAGCAGATATGAACAGGAGGGGATACCGTATAATGATGAAATAGGTCGAGAGGAAATAGTTGCCGAAATGACAAGTACTTTTGAGCCTAATGTAAACAAAATTGCATACGGAAATCCTAATCTTGCTGATAAAATCTTACAAGGGATAAGCACTGCAAAGGCAAAGATACAGTCCGCTTTATCTTCGCCATATACCAATGACCGTACAGGTGTTCAAATGACATACACACAGCTTAATGAGGCTGAACAACTATGGAATAATGCACTGCGTCAGGCGGCTGAAAACAGGGGGAACGCAAATGGTGGCAAGGCTATTGTGCGTAATTCTATAACTGAAATCGTTGGGAACAATGGTAATTATGGTAAGGGAGTATATCTTGATACAGATTTATTCAAAGGTATCAAACCGAGAAATTGGGGCAAAGTCCTGTCAAAGTATGTGTATGATAATCTTGCAGGAACAGAGCTGACCGTATATGACAATAACGGGAATCCCGAAACAATTTCTTTTGCAAAAAAGAATGAAAGAGCTACAAAGGATGATGCGGCAAATTCACATAAAGTAATTGATAAGCTGGCAAGGACAAGAGGAAATACAAATATGTTATCCATTGTTCATATTGACGAGTTATTGAATACTGCACAACCAAACGGAAAAACAAATGAAAATTCACATCAATGGCTTGATGAGAATGGTTGGGATTTAAGAAAGGCATATGTCCAAGATAGAAAAGGAAATATTTATGAGACTATTCTTAATATAGCAAAAACCCACGATGGAAGAAATATACTATATGCTTTGTCAAATACAAAACAGATAGACGAGGGCGAAGTGCCCTCAACCCAAAACGGGAGGGGCTCGCACACTATCCGTCTATCTGTTACAGATAGTATACCCGAAAATAGTAAAAATGTCAATGGAAAAATTGATATATCTGCAAACGGCGACACTTCGATTCCCACTACAGTAAAACACGAATTTACACACGCATTTAAGCAGAGTGCACCTCAGGCATATCAAGATTTTGAGGATTATGTCATGAAATCGGTTATGGAAACAAATCCGGAAGCGGTTAGAAAAAGACTTAATTCACTAAAGAGCAGATATGAACAGGAGGGGATACCGTATAATGATGAAATAGGTCGAGAGGAAATAGTTGCCGAAATGACAAGTACTTTTGAGCCTAATGTAAACAAAATTGCATACGGAAATCCTAATCTTGCTGATAAAATCTTACAAGGGATAAGCACTGCAAAGGCAAAGATACAGTCCGCTTTATCTTCGCCATATACCAATGACCGTACAGGTGTTCAAATGACATACACACAGCTTAATGAGGCTGAACAATTATGGAATAATGCACTGCGTCAAGCAGCAGAGAACAGGGGAAATGTAAGCAGTGGTGAGGATGCTGTCAGATACTCGACTGTAGGAAATAAAAATAATAGTCTGAAAGAGCAAATACGAAATAATTTGGAAGAATTAGATCGTATGCTACCTGTAATGAATTATACGTATAATATTAACCAAAATCTTTCCAACAGCGAAAAAAGAAATGCCGTTTTAGACGAGTATTTGAGAAAATATGGTACGGATAATAAGAATATTATTGTTACACGCAAGGGATTTGGCGACGTCAGTGTAGGAGCAAAAGATATACGAAGCGGTTTGAGATATTTGAATACAGATGCTGAATATGCCGCTGTATTAGCTATTCCGTCTGTTATAACGGAAGGAACGGAAATAGACAGGCATAATAATCATAAAAACAGAGGCTATAATACAATAACTTTTGCTGCACCAGTTGAAATAAACGGAGTGCGAGGGAATATGGCAGTTACCATAAAGGAAACGAACAAATACAAATATAAAATGCACAGAATACTACTGCCAGATGGTTCCATGTTTGAATTTTTGGACAACGAAAAAAACAGCAGCTACAACGATGGGACGGTCGACGATAATGTCAACGGTAGCCCATCCATCGCTACTGTTTCTAATAATAGTATATCTGAAAATAAGCCGATTGTCAAGAATTCTTTGGGAGGAAATACGAGCGATACACAAGTAAAATCGGCTACTGATAATGTTGGCACATTTGACAAGAATAAAACAGATATACGTTACTCCTTTGCAGGGGACAATGCAAAAACTGCTGATATGGGGGCGTTACAACAAGCAAGGGATTTAGAACAAAGCGGAGTAAGTATTGAAGAAATCAGAAAGACTACGGGGTGGAGTAGAGGATTAGATAACAAGTGGAAGTTCGAGATTGACGACAGTGGGGCAAAGTACAACGAGGAAAAAATACGATTAGGAAAATCCGTAAATTTAGATGAGGTACTCGAACATAATGACCTTTTTAAAGCATATCCTGATTTGAAAAATGTAAAGGTTAAAGAAATATCGGGATTGGAGGCAAAAGGCATTTATTCTCCTGAGTTTGATTGCATATTTATGAATAAAAATATGACGACACAGGAAAAATTAAAATCACTCATTCACGAAGTGCAACACGCAATACAGGTAAGAGAGGGGTTTGCGGTAGGAGAAAGCCCTGACAGTGAAAACAGAAATCAAAGTGCAGGAGAAATTGAGGCTGACGATGTAAAGGCACGTCAAGGTATGAGCAAAGAAGAAAGACTTAATACATTCCCCGAAAGTATGAAATCTAATCCTAATGCCGATGTTGTATTTTGGGATAATGGTAATATTAAGAATATGGGAGATGTAAACAACCAAACGAACGGAAATAGCAATATATACGATTATACAAAATCTTTTGCAGAACAGATAAATGATTGGAAACAGGGGTTAATACCTCAAAACGATTCACTTCTTGTTTCAGGAACTCCCGAAGTGCTTAAGAAAACAGGTTTTAATGCACTGCCAATAACAATAAATCAAAAACATATTGATTATGCAATAAATGGCACTAAAGATGTAGACCACCATTTAGGTGAAACATTACTTAAGCAGTTGCCGCAGGCTTTGGAAAATCCTGTTGCTATAATAAGTTCTCAGACACAGCCTAACAGAGTGGTTGCGATATTAAAAATGCAACATAACGGAAAAAATGTCGTAACTCCCGTAGAAATAGATGGCTATGGAACACAAAACAATCTTACAATAGATAGTAACGCTGTGGTTTCTATATTCGGAAAAGATAATGCTATAACAAAACAACTAAAAAATGCTTTAATTGATGAAGCAAACAATAAAACAAGTATGTTTTATTGGAATAAAAAAGAAGCCTTATCTTTACTACAGAGACCAGGGCTCCGATTGCCCAACCCCCTGCCTCAAGATGGCTTCATACATAATATAACAGAAAAAAACTCGTCTGTCAAGCCTAAAATTAAAAATGCAACATATTCTCAACAATTTAAACGTTGGTTCGGCGATTGGGAAAACAATCCTAAAAAAGCAAGTAAGGTTGTTAATGAGGACAGAACACCAAAAGTGGTGTATCACGGGACGTCTAACGGTGGATTTTGGTTTTTTGATACATACGGTTCAAACTTTGGCTTGTTTGGAAATGGCAGTTATTTTACTGAAAGCGAAAATGTAGCAAAATCCTACACAAATAAAGGTAAAGGTAATAACAAACAAGTATATAGTGTGTACCTTGATATAAAAAAGCCGATTGATATGGACGCACAAGCTGATATATCAAAATGGAATAAAGCCTTTAAGGAACAGGATATTGATGTTGTCGCACAAAAGGGCGATACCAATGAGCAAGTATATAGAAAACTTATTGAAGAACTTAAATACGAGGATTATTCAAAATATGAAGCAGAGGAAATCGTATCAAGCATAATCCAACACAATATGGGATATGACGGTATAACACATATTGGTGGTGGAAGATTTTACGGTGGTAGTGAAAAACATCGAGTTTGGATTGCGTTTGAACCAGAACAAGTAAAATCGGCTACTGATAATGTTGGCACATTTGATAAGAATAAAGCGGATATACGGTATTCAATGAAAGAAAATACTGATACGGATAAAGTCAGTCAATTATATGAAAAAACAATGCAAAAGAACGCATATACTGATGAATTTAAGGACGAGGCAGAACGCAGAAAACCTGAATTTATGTACATGGGTATAACCAACAAGGAAACATATGAGGTGGCACAGACGGATATATCAAGTCGAGGTGATAATACTGTTTTATCGGAATTGTCTATGAAAAATGGCGAGTGGAGTGCTGATGATACTGCTAAATCGCTTGCACTTATGGCGAAATACCAGAGTGAAAACAACACTTCCAAGGCGGTTGATGTTGCATCTATGCTCCGTGAAAAAATGACAAAAGCCGGTCAAGCGGTCCAGGCATTAAAAATTGTGAACAAGCTAACGCCGGAGGGACAATTTATTGACTTTGTTCGTCAAGCGGAAAAGGCGGTAGATGATCAGATAAACAAGCACCCGGCAAAAGACAAGATACGACGGGAACTAAAGGAAGTTGAGAACATTGACAGACAGCGTGGTGATAGCGGAGAACATACGCAAAATCGTAACGATAAATCTGAAAAGGACAAAGTTCTTGACAAATGGAAAATAGACCATTTGGATACGGATGACACAAAACAGGTTAATGACGTATTAAAAACACTTGATACTCTTAATGACAAAAATGATCTTATAAATCTTATATTAAAGCAGTCGAAGGAGCGAAAGACAGCTTCTAATGTTTTCGTGAAAAAAGCACTTGAGGGACAAAATATTGAATTTTTAAAAGATACCGCCGTTATGCAGGTGTTTGGAAAAATATCCGATAAAATACCGAGTTCGATTGCTCAAAAGGCATCAACCTATCAAGCAATGTCACATTTGCTCAATGCACGCACTATGATGAGAAATATAACATCGAATGCGGCATTTAATACAGTTGACAGAATTTCAACCGATATAGGTGCTATTGCAGACAGCATTATTGGACTGTTTTCAGGTCAGAGGACTGTTGGAGTAGACAGAGGAATATTTGAAAAGGGACGGTTTAAAGCCTCGGCAGACAGGGCAGTAGCACAATATATTGATATTGCGTTGGCGGTAAATCATGAAACAGACAGCAGCAAATATAATCTTAATTCCGCAAGACGCACGTTCAAGAGCAGAACCTTAGGCGGACTTGAACGTGGTATGTCATATGGATTACAGGTTACAGATGAATGGAGTAAGGGCGGAATTGAATACAATATCAAGAAAAGTCTTGAGCGTTTGAAAAAATGTGGATTTACAGAAGATGAAATTGACAATATTGCAAAGTTTGAGGCAAAATACAGGACATTTCAAGACGATACAAAGCTTAGTCAGATATTAAAAGGTCTTAAGGATACACTTAACGTTATTGGCATAGGCGAAACAAACCAAGTCGGCAGACTGAAAAGCCACGAGTTCGGATTGGGAGATCTGGTGCAAAAATATACGCAGGTACCAGGAGCGCTTATAACACGAAGCGTAGAATACTCACCACTTGGATATTGCAAAGCACTTTACAATATCGGTAATGCTACATACAACAAGAGCAAAGGTGCGGATTTTAATGCAACGGACCAAAGAAATATTGCTCTTTCCCTCGGACGAGCAATGACAGGAACAGGACTTATAGCATTATTTGCAGGACTTTCAAAATTAGGTATATTTACGGGTGAGCGTGAAAACGAAGATGATAAACTGAAAGCAATGGAAAATTCCGAGGGAATATCAAATACACAGCTTAATCTTTCTGCACTGTCAAGACTTATCGCAAGCGGAGGTAAGGATACAAGCGGTAGAAAAAACGGCGATATTCTTACTTCATTGGGATTCCTTGAGCCACTTAACACACTGATGGCGATGGGAAATGCCGTTGCAGAAAATGGCAGTGTAAAAAATCCGGTAGATTGGGCGAATGCCGCAACCGCAAAAACGTTTGATCAGATTATGGATATGTCAACTATGAGTACAATGCGGAGTATATCAAATACACTTACATATGGAGGAAATGGATTAGACGTTGCGATTGGTACACTGGCAGACAGCGGAAGTGGATTTGTTCCAAGCCCTGTAAGACAATTCGGTAGTTTTATAGACACAACACAAAGAAATCCTTATAACGAAGAAAACAGTATAGATAAGGCAAGGGAACGCTTTAGGACATCAATTCCTGGGATGAGAAATAATGTTGCCGCAAAAGTAAATTCTTTTGGGGAAGAAAAAACTACTTCATCAGGAAACAGAGCCATAGATTTTTTGAACAATTTCTTTTCACCGGGATATGTAAATGTTTATCAAACAAATGATATATCAGAGGAGTTATATAGGCTATCAGAGCAAAGTGCTGATGTTCTGCCACATATCCCGGCAAAGTCATTTACTGTTGACAAAGTACAGTACAAACCAAGAGGTAAGGATTATGAGGTATACAGTAAACTTGTAGGTACGATTACGGCACGGAAAATGCACGATATTATAAATGCAGATAGTTACAAGGATTTGAGCGACGAGGATAAAATTATAGCTCTTTCAAAGGCTGCAAGTGACGGTGAGAAAGAGGCAAAAGAACGCTATGCAACCAGGGATAAACCGGCTATTCAGTCAGAGAATTCTGTATTTAGATTAACAGAACCGACAACTTTGAATGCAAGAAAGCAAGCTTTAAAGGAAAGTCAAGAAAAGCAACAAAGAGCCGTATCGTATATACAAGATGTGACGGACAAGCTTGCAGAGATGTTACCGGATAAGGCGGATGAATATGGAGTGAACTCACTGCAGATTAACGATATAAAAAGTATCAAAGTTGACGGCAAAAGTTATGATATATCGTCGGAAACAGAAAAAAAGATTGTCAACACAGCAAATGAGGAACATTATTCAAATGTTGAAAAACTGATGAACAATGAAATTAATGTTGAGGATATTGTTGGGTACACCTCTAAGGGCAAAGCAAGAACCTCAACGCAGGCAGACGGTTCAAAGGTATCATTGACGGGCAAGATGTACAACGATGATGGAACACCAAGATTTGATGAACTGGTTACGGTCAAAATTATATATAAATCAAAGGAAAATGCAAAAGAACACGCTACGGAGAAATACAGGGACGAGATAATCGGAAATAACATATCAGCAGATGATGAGAAGTCTACTAAGGTATCTAAAAGCAAGAGAGCTAGAACTAAATTTACAAGTGCGAAAGGTTCAGGACATTCTTCATCGGAAGGTAAAAAGAAGGGGAGAGGAAAAGATTCCAATAATTCGGGTGGAACATCAAGAACTCGATTTACGGCAAGAGCAAACACAAACAGTACAGCAGATAAGAATAACAGCAATACGCAAGATATTTTATCGCTTCCGAATACCGTGAATCCACAACTTATTCAATCAGCGGCAAATTCATTCATGAAAAATAACAATGTTTCAAATACGGTGAAACCGATTGAAAATCCACTGTTTATGTAAAGGAGAGTGATGTATATGAAAACATTAATTATCACAGGAAACGACGTAAGGAACGACATTGAAGAAAAAACAATAAGTAATTGGGTGGCAGAATATCTCAAGCGTGAAATGTGTAGGCATAGGGATGCTAAGATATTAGACCACCCCGACAAGAGTGTCACATCAACAAAAATAGCGGATAAGGCTATACATACAGAACATATTGCGAATTATGCAATCACAAAAGACAAGGTAGTCAATGGAGCGGTCACAACTGATAAAATTGCTGACAAAAGTATAACGGCAGATAAATTAGCATTAGATATTGTTGCGGATTTAGGGAAAGCCAATACATTCCTTTATTCTGATGGTGAGCCGATATGTCTTTCAGAATATAAAAATACATCAGGAGGCTACGAAGTTCCTGATATTCCTGTCAATGTGTTTTTCAAATTGGAAAATGATACGGACAGCATATTAACGAAATTTCAAACAGCTGATGACCACTACACAACATTAAGTTGTGATATTGCTCCGGGCGAAGTGAGAATATGCGTTTTAATACAAAAAGAAGTCAGCGGAGCAGACCCACAAAACGGGTATTTGTTTGTATTGGACGATAATAGTATAAGAAAACTATTAAACGACAAAGCACCGACAAACCACGCAAGCGGTGCCACAACATACGGTGTGGGTAATACAAGTAATTACGGACATTTGAAATTGTCTGACAGTACCACAAGTACAAGCAGTACGTCAAGCGGTATCGCCGCAACACCGAGAGCAGTCAAGACCGCATACGACAAGGTGGTGGATGTTGACAACAAAGCTGATAATATCGCCGAAGATATGGCAACAATGCAAAAGGAATTGAAAGCAAAAATATCAGATATAAATACCGAACTGACAACGGATAACCTGTTTTATGATTTATCTAAATACGTCAACAGTGAAAACAAATTAGTCACTGACGACAGCGGTGTACAGTATTTGTCATATTCGGGAACGTTTGACGGTGTGTATCTGTATCACAATTTTGTTGTTGATAATTTCCGCCGTAAACCGAAAACGGAAACTACATTAGAATTGACATTCAATGTGGCGTCACGTCATATAGCAGGGGACGGTTGCGACAGTGGCGGTTTGAATAAAGGTGAAACAGACGTATTGATTACATACACTGATACAACAACCGAAACATTCGGACAGTCATATTACACAGCAACCGATACAGGTGATAAAACAATCACGATAAACGGCACATCAGAAACGTATAAAACAACAAAATTTAAAATTGAAATCCCTGTAAAAAAAGAAATTAAATCAATTTCATTCCGAATTGTATCGGATAACTATTATACAAACGGTGACCCGACGGGAAATGCGTGTAAACAGAAAACATTAATACAGTCGGCTGTTTGTTATGATGATGAATGTGTAGCGGTATTACGTGATGATATTAACGCGAATACATCAAAAATTACTGCCAATACAACAAAAATCACCGAAATTGATAAAACAGTTACAGACATTTCAAAAAACCAAATATTTGTCGTGTGCGACGGCGACCACGACGAACTGAAATTACAGGCGGCGATAGATAGCGCGCAAAACAACAGCGTTATCTATCCTGTAGGTACACAATGTGTTTTGACAAACGAAAATACCATACGTGGTTATGGATTGCCGGAAAGTAGCGGTAGAGCTGTTATATCACTAAAATCGGGTATTACATTAGACGGTTCAATGTGTGATGATTTCGTTTTTAAAAACACAGATCCTGTCGCAAAACAGTACATTTTCCATATGACACAATCCACGACAATGAAAAATGTAGTATTCCACGAAGATACTGAAACAGTAACAGCCGATACTGTCAATCCGACAGTGCTGTCTGTCGGTAGTGAATCAAAAATAGTATCCTGTACATTCTACAATATATTTAGTACACATCAATTCGGCGTATCAACGTTTGAAATGAACGGTGTGCTATTTGTAGATAATATCATAGATACGTTCGCAGGTGCACCGGCAAATAATTTGACAAATGAAATAAAAATCGCAGGCCATTCGTTTGTTATGGGTAACAAATTTTTAAATTTCACGCAAAAAGAACAAACATTAGGCTATATGTTGCAGACGTCAACCGTTATATTTGTAAACAATTATATGTCCGGTTTTACAAATTGCAGTATTGATATAGGCAGAAAAATAGTAGGCAATATATTTAAAACGTTTACTGATTGCAGTATCAGACTAAATGGTGAATTTGCAGACAATGAATTCACCACAATTACACAGAACACAAAAACGCCGTTTATATCTGCCGCAGGGATTACATTAATCAGCGGAAACAGAATATCCAGTGTAAAAATCAATGCAGAATATATTGATTTTATCGAATGCGGAAATTATGCCGTTATATGCGGAAATTATATGTGGATTGCCGCCGGTCCTGCGTCGGGACAATGTAATCTAATATCAGCCAGCAGTCAGACGTTAATAGCAGATAATATATTTAGGACAACAGCGTCCGTAACGGCAAATGCGGATTTTTCAATTATATACAGCGACGGTAAAACAGTAGTCAAAAATAACGTGACAAACGCGACATCTATCGGAACGTTCGGCGATACGTGCGTTGTTGACGGAAATGTGACAGGGTGGTGATATTATGTACAAATTTTATATGAAAAACGGGCAGGCACAATTCTATGAACGTGGTGTTGAAATTGACGGCACAGTGTACGGAATACATACCGACAGGGATATATTGCGTATAAAACGCAGTGTTGTAAATAACAAATTTGCCGAAACTGACGACAATTTCGATATGGACACAGAAATTGCAAAAATTCAGCATACGGACGTAACGTTGGAACAGCCTACGGCGGAACAGTTGGAGCAGATACAGTCAAAAACATTTGACAGTATGTCGGATATGAAACAGCACGTTCAGTCTGTTATGAGCGGTGACGAAACAATGTCACAGGACGAAATCAACGCAATGCTGATGTTACAGATTGCAGAGTTAAAGGCAGGTGTTGAGAGTGAATAAGGCATTGATTAAACGATACTACAAAAAAGGCATTTACAAGGAAAAACATTTAGATGTTTTTGTGAAAGCGGGATACATCACAGAGGACGAAAAGAAAGAGATTATGGAGGGTTAAATATAATGAACATATGGGAAACAATTAATGTATTTTGGGTTACATTAGCGTGTAACCTATTCGTGAAAACTGTATTTATTGCGGTTATGTTAGATACAGTATTAGGACTACTTAGGGCAATCAAAGAAAAGAAATTTAACAGCTGTTTCGGCATAGACGGAGCGATAAGAAAAATAGCTATGATTATTTCCGTCGTATTTTTGGCGGTGTTGGATAAACTAATCGGGTTTAATATGATGCCGTTCGTGCCAGAAGATATATTAAAATATATCGGCGTTACACAGGTTGGGATTTGTGAGTTTTTCTGCCTGCTATACATAATGTATGAAAGTATATCAATTCTGAAAAATATGTGTTTATGCGGTTTGCCGATTCCAAATAAATTGCGAAACGGCATTGAAAAGTGGTTAGACACTATGACATCAGAATTGGACGGCAAGAAAGGGGAATAACTATGGATATTCAAATCAAACAGGGTCCACAGTGCCACACGTCTAATTGTTACACATACAGGAATGGCGATATTAAATATATCGTCATTCATTTTACGTCAAATAACGGCGATACAGCATTGAACAACTGCAATTATTTCAGCGGTGCAAATCGTGGTGCGTCTGCACATTATTTTATCGGTGATGACGGTATATATCAATCTGTACCCGATAAATGGGCGGCGTGGGCGGTCGGTGGTACAAAAATTTACAAACACCCGTATTGCAGGAATATGAACAGTATTTCGATTGAAATGTGCAGTCGTATCGGTGCGGACGGTAAATACTATATTCGTGACGGGATTGTGGAACAGACAATTAAATTAACACGGTATTTGATGAATAAATACGGTGTGCCGGCACAGAATGTACTGCGTCATTATGACGTGTGGGACAAACAATGTCCAGAGCCATTTGTGCGTAAACCGGAGCTATGGCAAGATTTCAAAAGAAAATTGACAGAAAGTGAGAATTTAACTATGGAACAGTACAATGAACTAAAATCATTAATCGAAAAACAGGCGGCGGAAATAAATGATTTGCGTAATGTAAATCAACAGTTGGTAAACGTGGTGCAAACTACAATGGTTTATGATTATGTCGACGACAATATGCCCGATTGGGCAAGAACGGCGGTTCAAGCTGCAATGAGTTTTGGTGCGATCAGAGGTGACGAAAATGGTCGACTTGGACTGTCGTATAAAGATTTAAGGGCGATTTGTAGGGAATACAGATGCGGTCTATATAATAGGTAGTTTTGAGGGTGGTGTAATGCCACCCTTATTTTTTTACAATTGATACTGGCATTGACATAATGCGCAAAATATGATATACTCAAAACAAATTGGAATTTTTAAGGAAGATGATTATGTATAGGCGTTGTGAAATTCAGATATATGCCGATGAAAGTTGTCATTTGAAGAATGACAATAAAGAGTATATGATATTAGGAGCTATTAAAGGTACTGAAACAGAAGTATTAAATATATCACAAAAAATAGAACAATTAAAGCAAAAATCTGGGATAAGCGCCCAAGGAGAAATAAAATGGAATAAAATTAGTCCAGGAAATGTAGATTTATATAGAGAATGTATAGATATTTTTATGGAATCTCAATTGAGTTTTAGATATGTAGCCGCCAATAAAAGTGTATTAGATCATAATAGATTTCATCAAACACACTCTGAATGGTATTACAAGATGTATTATGAATTGTTGAATAAGATGGTTGGATACAATGATTGTTACAATATTTTTTTTGATCCAAAGGATAGCGGTGTTAAAAAGGATACAGTAAAACTAAAAGAAATATTGGGACGAAGATATAATGTGAATGTTTCGCCGATAGATTCTAATTCGCATCAAATGATGCAATTAGTTGATATATTGATTGGCTGTATTAAGTATGAATTTAATGGCGGAAATACAAGCTATGCAAAAAGAGATATATATGAACATTTGAAAAAGAATGTTTCTATAAATTTACACATAACATCACGCTTATCAGAAAAAAAAGTAAATGCATTTGTTTGGAATGGAGATAAAAGATAGATTATATGTTAAATATATACATACCACCAAAAGATAAATTTGATATAGAAAGTATTATAAAGCGGCAGTATAAAGAAGTCAACGAAAAATTTTTTCAGCGGAGACCCGAGATGACTATAGAAGGTAAACCTATAATTATTCAATTTGGCGAAAAAAAATTATTAGAATCAATGGATGATATACCAGATAATTATTTTTATGAACTTTTTTTTCATCTATGTACGAATGAACAATACAGAGATTTTGAAATTAATTGTTCTAATGTTGCTGTATATAAGTTATGTGCAGGGGGTAATAGAGATTGCAATAAGGTACCATATACTATATTTATAAAAAATAAAAAACGTTATTTGTGTATGTATAGATTGTGTAGAGTTCATTGGATAAGTAAAATAATTGATGAATATAATAATGGAAGTGATTTTACTTACTTTTATGAGTCAAGTTCGAATTCATATCTCATGTATTATAGGAATACAAAACGTAATTCTATTTTGTATTTAATTGTATTTACGAGGGATAGAGATAAGTATATTTTTAAAACTGCATATCCAGTAACAAGTTCAAAAGATAGAAAAAGGTTCATGGGTTATATTAAAAATGTAAAACAAAATAAAAAAACAGACTCTCTATTGAGAATCTGTTAGCTCTTTCTACAACACGGTAGATGAACACGGAGTGTAAACACTCAAAGTAAATATATCATTTACTATAATTATTATATGTATTTAGTATCATAATGTCAATCGGATTTTATAAAATAAAAAAAAAGTTTGCAAATTGTAAAGATGAAATGGAGTCTATAAATGCTTGGTGACATGATAAAAAAATTAAGATTAGAAAAGGGTATAACGCAAGATGAACTTGCTAAAAAATTAAATTTATCAGCTAGTACAATATCATTATACGAAAATAATATGAGAGATCCTGATATTAGAACATTGATTGATTTATCAAAAGTATTTGATGTGACTACGGATTATTTATTAGAATTATCAAAGGAGAAACATGGCAATATTGAGGAAATAACGAGAGTAACAGATATTTATAAATATCTTGAAAAATTAGAGAATAATATAAAAACGATTGAAAAAATAATTGCAAAATCAAACAGTAAAGAGAAATAGGTACTTATAATATTGATCTGACTATATTCTTGACTATCACACTATTAATTCCTATGGCTTTTTGTGGGGAGTTTCCAACGGCAAAAAAGTACGGAAAACGGCATAAACATTAGACATATCGCATATTGTCAAAGATATGCGATATGTCTAAAATCCTGACTTTTAATCAAGTTGTCCGGGGTTCGAATCTCCGATGGCTCACCAAGTGAAACCGCTTAAACGTATGTTTAAGCGGTTTTTTCGTTAAATTGGATAGCGGCTGTTGTGTAATTTAATTATATAAAGAAATAAGATTAAACATTATATTTATTTTGTATATAGTGATAAGAAAATCAAAATTAAGGAGGTATTAGACAGAAATAAATGATGATTTGTATTTTTGTCCGTTGGTGGAAATGAATATACATAATTATGAATGTATAGAAAATTGTGATTGTATCGATGGGTATATAAAAATTTCATCCTTGCCTGATGAATATAAAAGAAAAGCGGAGTTCAAAGAAATTTGTAAAAATGCAAATATCACTTTGATTAAAATAGTTATAGCTTGTGAATAAACCTATTTCCGAATTATCTTATTTTTTTGTGTGGTTTAAAAGCAAGCCGTTTTACCGTCTAATATAAAAAAATAAGGTGTTTATTATGTATATGGTGCAAAATCCTAATTCGGAGGCAGTTATTCAAGTCGAAAAAATAACAGGTTCGGTTTTATCAAACCTTGAATGTTTTTCGGAAAAAAGTGTTGAAAAACAAAAAATATAAATAAAAAAGTGTTGAAAACCTTAGGTTTTCAACACTTTTTTCTTTGGCAGGGGTACAAGGACTCGAACCTTGGGCACGCGGTTTTGGAGACCGCTGATAAAATCCTCTGTAACCCACATGAATACTATGTTTCTAGACTGCCTTTTTTATATGAATTACAGTTTGTATTACAATTTTTGAAAACGTTATTTAACCACATATTTTTGATATTTGCTATTTGGCTTGTTTGGGATTGTCATTTGTAATTTGTTGCTGGCAAGTAACGGTTTTAAATATCTATCGCGGAAATAGTTCTTATCTTTAATATCTATATGTGTCATCATTTCCTTTCGTGTATGAGGTTCAGAACAGAATTCAATCAAGGCAATGAATTTTTCATTTACACGTTTATCTTGGGGGGTATCTTGGGGGGTATCTTGGGGGGTAATTGACGGTCCTACTGTTTTCGTTATAATTTCAGTAAGCGGAATTATGATGCGGAAGATGTCGCCCTCAATAAATTCCGGTTCCCCACCTGAATACATTTTAGTGTATTTATAAGTATTACGCATACCTGAGCCTAGTTCGTCTGCAAGTCCAATTTCACGAAATACTTTAGAAATTGGCGGGTTTTTTGAAAATGGATCAAAAGTTGCAAGACTTAATAATCCATGCCCGTGAGAAATACTGGCATTTTCGGTATATATTCTTGTTTTTTCAATAATCATTTTTGATACATAACCGCTTGAAAAATCACGGTGCATTAATAAATTGGATATTATTTCACGAAGAATATGATCTCTTGCACTTACACTTTGTATTCCGTCTAAATTAAATGTATCATTTAAGTGCTTTTGACCAAATGCAAGAAGACGGTCATAACTTTCAAGAAGATTAGTGATAATAACATCGCGATCGTCATAACGATCAACATTCTGCACTCTAAAAATTGCATCTGTTTTATGTTGAGGTAGAACTGACATAATAGTGCTGTTACTACCAAAAAGCAGTATAGCCGCTATGGTGATACCTTCTTTTTGCGTATATTCATCAGTAAGAATAAGACCGGCACTTCTCAACAATTCCTCGTCAGACATTGATTTCCAAGGGTGGTTTTCGCCTCTTGCACGAGTCATTTTCCTTGCACGTTCTATTAAATCGGGTCTCAGAGCGTCTATACCAAAACGTGTAACTTTATTTACATAATAAGTTCCATTCTTACGAGCGTATAATTTATAAACTTCATCGGTATTATTGGTAATATCTATATCTGATTCATGATTTCTGTCATATATACGTCCGGAGCAACGGCATACATTAGCACCAACCGGAACGCGTATATATAGTATGATTTTATTGTCATATTCATATTCAATAGGAGTAAGATAAAGTGGTGGACTAATTTTAGACTCATTATTTATCGCAGTGACAAAATTCTTTTTTATATTATCAATACAATCTTTCTGAATACCAAGAATTGTACCGTTATCTTTTACTCCAAGAAAAATATGACCGCCGCCACGATTGGAAAATGAGCATACAGTTTCGTAGACATCTTTTGTAATAGCAGTAGTAGATTTTTTAAATTCTACATTGTTATTTTCGCCATTGGTTATTAAGGTTAAAAGTTCCTTTGGTAACTGCATATTTAAAACTCCTTTTTTGAATATTTTATATTATGTCCATTTGCATATATAATTTATATGATTATATCACAAATATTTTAAATATTCAAATTATAGTTGTATAAGTTAAAAATAATTGCTATAATACATAATGTAGATATTTATTATCTCGTGTTAAATTTCTTAGAGAAACGCAATATGATTTAATTGAGGCTACTAACAAAATATTTGGCTACATCAAAGATTGTTACTCAACAAATATTACCTGTGATAGTTAAGAGCTTTTATTAAGATGAGAAGTAACAAGAAGGAGGAATCCTGTTTGAAAAAGAAAAAAGATGAAATAACCATCCGTTCCAGTGCGGCGGAATATCTAACCTATGTTGCCTCTGTTGGCGATCAGCATGACAGCGTTGAAATGCGCTATGAGGATGAGAATATATGGTTGACACAAAAGATGATGGCAACATTATATGACGTGGATGTTCGCACCATAAATTATCATGTTAAAAAAATATTTAATGATAGTGAATTACAAGAAGATTCAGTTTCGTAAATGGGTAAATCAGATTGCAAAGGACTACACCATCAAAGGTTGGGTCATGGATGATGAGCGTTTGAAACGTGGAACTTATCTGACAGAAAAGTATTTTGACGAGCAATTAGAACGTATTCGTGAAATACGAGCAAGCGAAAGAAAGTTTTATCAGAAAATCACAGACCTTTATGCTACGGCGATTGATTATGATAAAAATTCTGCAACTACGAGAAGATTTTATGCGACTGTTCAGAATAAAATGCATTATGCGATTCATGGTCATACGGTTGCAGAATTAATTTTGGAAAGAGCCGACCATGAAAAAGAGCATATGGGATTAACCACATGGGCAGATGCACCGGACGGTAAGATTAAGAAAAGTGATGTCACTGTAGTAATACAAGGATACAATTCTACCGTTTTGGAAAACAAAACGAAATTTCCCTGAAACATAATGGAGGTGAACGATTATTATGATTAGCTGGGAGGAATATTACGAAGAATACCTTGAGGGGAAAAATGCAGAGCAGATTATGGCAGTAATACGTGACCTTAAACAGGAAATTGACCATCTTAAGAATACTATGGAACATCCAAAGTATGGCAGTGAGTCGATTAAGCATCAGAGCGAATCAACTCAATTATGGTATACACGTACATATCTTGAAATAGCGAAAGAAGCTCTTATTGAAGTTGGTGGTACCTATACACCCTCCAAAGCTGAATTGAAGGTGGCTGCATTTGAGGCAAGCATTCCTGCAATATGTAGAGTGGAATTTTTGATAGGCGGCTACTTCTATGGATACGAAATAAGGACATACATATTAGATGATGAGCATCCATGCATGAATGTGAATCACTCCTTTAGCCCCAGATCGAACAATTCTCATATTGAACCAGACTATCCAATCAACAAGGATAAGTTGTTGAAAGGCATCAGAGAATTGCATATCGCTGAATGGCACACAAAGTATGATTTGAGCAGATTTAGCGATAGTGTCATGGACGGAACGCAGTGGCATCTTGAAATTTATTTTTCAGATGGACACGAGCCTGTGAAGATATATGGTGATAATGCGTACCCTTATAATTTTAGAGAGTTTCAAGAACTACTGGGGATGGAGCCGGATGTGTAGAAAGATGATGAGTGATATTTATTTCAAATTTACCACACATATAACATGGTTAAACAGAAGGGTGGATAGAGTATTTAAATAACATATAAAGAAATTATTGGAGTATCAAATATGCGAATTTGATGCTTTTTTTATTGCATTTAAAAAGTAACAAAACAACAGTTATGGCAATATAAAGAAGAATATTAAATGTAATATAAGCTATAAAAATGGATATGGATGCAATTAAAAACTCGATACATTTCTACAAAAAAAGTTTCGTATCATTCAATAACTGGTAATTACACTGGGTATATATATAGGCCCTATACATTAGTAGAATAAAAAATTATTTTCAACCACACCTATTTATAAAAAATAAATTTGGAGGTTATGAAAATGAAAAACTTAAACGAATTACCGGAGATTTTAGAAGTATCAGACTTGATGGAGTTTTTTGGGTTAAGCAGAGCCGGTACATATAGACTGGTGAGAAAAAAAGGATTCCCGGCATTCAAATTGTTAGGAAGATATACCATACAAAAAAGATCCTTGATTAAATGGCTTGAACGTCAAGAACGTGAAGCGGAAATGCGCGGATTGATTTTATACATTATTTACTTAGTAAAAATTTAATCAAGGAGGATATTAAAAATGAAGCGAAGAGGAAATTCAGAAGGTTGTATAACAAAAAATTCAAGAGGAAAATGGATTGCACGATTGCAAATCGGTTATAACAGCAACGGTAAGCCAAGGATAAAAACATTTACAGGAAAGACATCTGCAGAGGCGCGGCGGCGAATGAATGAATTTAAAAAAGCTGTTTCAAATATGAACAACATATCTCAAGTAGAAGGTCTTATGTGTGAGGGGTTAAGATACTGGAGTGCTAAATATAAAAAGCCGATGTTGAAACCGAGTAGTTTTGACAGGTTGGTACAGACAATCGAAAATCAAATCATTCCATATATCGGAAGTTATATGATTAAAAAAGTATCGACATATGATATTCAAGATTTAATAATTAATCGTATGCAAAAACAAGATTTATCCCATAGTAGTATTAAAAAGGCATACGAAGCCTTGAATGGTTTTTTCAGACAATATATGATAGAACGTAAGTTGACGTTAAATCCAATGCTGGGTGTTATCTTGCCATCTAAAGACCAATTTAACACAAAGCAGATTAATGTATTGAGTGAAGATGAAATGAAGACGTTCACAAGGGTAGCGTCAGATAAAATGAAAAATGGTGAATTATGCAGATACAGATACGGTTATGGGTTGATATTTGTTTTATACACAGGATTAAGAGAAGGTGAGGCTTTGGCTTTACAATATAAACACATAGACTTAAAAAATAAAAAAGTAAAAGTAGAGCAAAATTTGGTTATGGTAACAGATGGTTCGGGAAATAAGAAACGTGAGCCTTTAATACAGAAATCGGTTAAAACAGCATCCGGTATAAGAGAAGTGCCATTATGCGATACAGCATTTGAGGCAATTTCTAATTATATTGATATGTATTACACCGGAAATGATGAAGATTACATATTTACGACAAAGACGGGTAGTCATCTTACACCGCATAATATAGCAAAAGCAGTTAATCAGATATTTAAGAGGGCGAATATAAATGCAAGTGGAATGCACATTTTGAGACATTCATTTGCGTCGTATCTATTTTCAAAAGGTTTGGAAGTGAAATATATAAGCCAAATACTGGGACATTCAAGTACACAGATAACATATGATACATACGTCCATACGGATTTTGAGCAGCTAAAGGAAATTGTTACGGCAATATAAAATTGAACAGGCAAGCCGTTTTCATATAGGCTTGCCTGCTATATTTAAGTTAAATATTTTGCACGGATTTTATAGACGTAGTATTTTTTTGAATTGGCATTTTTGTTAAAAACAAATCTTTTGTCGTTTTTTAACATTATATCTTTTGAAACAAGGTATTTTTTTAATGCTATTGATGTATTATGAATATCCTTATCAAGAAATTCCTTGATGATTTGGTCATTAAAAGAATATACGTCTTCCATTTTGCCTAAAGCGACTTTGTGCTTATCCATCCAGACTGTTTCTTGCGGAGAATCATTGATATGCCCATTTAGAATTATTTTCAGATGATTTAAAAACAATTCTTGATCAGATTCTAAATGTGTGTCCGGTTTGGGAAGTAGTGCATTATAATCATCATTATATATCAAACGCAGTTCGGTGGTGAACGGCAATGGATATCTTTTACTCAGCGATGAAAGAAGAAGAGCTTCGGCAGTGTGCAAATGGTTGTAAAATAAGTCTTTGTAATTTGCTGGAATTAATATGTTGCTTCCTTTATTGCAATAGTATAACTTTTGCCTATGTATGAAAAAAGACTTAAATGTTTTGTTAAGATCGTTGTATAGAATATTGGGGGTGTCAGCCCAATATCGTAATTCTTCTACTACATGTCTATAGATAGCATTAACATAAGGCTTAAGTTCATCAAAGTCCTTTTTTGAAATTTTCTGTGCTTTTGATAAATTGATATTCATCCAGTGATTTGATTTATAATTCACTGGTTTTCTGTTTTTGTGCACAGACAGAAAGACGAAATTTACATCTTCAAGATTGGGATTATATAAAATGGATTGTACGATTTTTGAACGTGCCGATAACTGACCTGATTCTGAATATACAATAATCGGAATGTTATTAAAATTTTCGTAAGTATTTATGTTGGGACGCATTTTTTTCAGAACTTTTTTTCGATTATCATCATCCTCGGAATCTGTATATTTAATGTCTGATGTATCGATTCCTTTCGAAATATTAACGTGAAAATTATATGGATTTTTTATTGCATTATAGCCATATGGGAATACATTTAAAAACAAATTTGCAGCAATATTTAATTTGTCGATATTTTTTGAATGTAGCCAAAGATAAAAATCTATAGGTATCCAATTTTTTTTATCATCTTTACTATTGTTGTCTTTTCTTATCAATCTTATGCGATTATCTTTTTCAACGATAATGTCTTCGTCATGAATCTGTCTTACATCAAATACATACATATAATCAGATAATGACGAGAAAAAAGAGTATAGCGCATATAAAAATAGCGGTATGTAAATTGGGTTGTTTTCTAAGTAGGATATGACTTTATTGTAAGCTTTCTCTACTGAAATATTATCATTATCTTCGTCAAGCGGAAGAAATTTAAGTTGCTTTTTATATTTAAAAAAATCACCTCTATTATATATAGTTTCCCACCATGCATAATCCTCAAAGGATAGTCCTTGAAATGGGTGATAGTCATCAGCATATAGTCCAATTCCACTATTCTTTTTGGATTTGCTGTATCTATATACAACTTCAGCAAAAAGATATAGAGCTAAATCTTTATTATTATTATGGCGATAGTCTTTTTTTACAAGGTCTTTAAATGAATAAAAGTTTATTAATTGTGTAAATGCTTTTACTTTACTTGTATCAATTTTATCATTAAAATTAACAATACAAGCGTCATTCTCAATAGTGTTATGCTCAAAACAAGCATAATATGTGTCCGTGTGAGGGAGTTTTGCAACGCTTACTAAAGATATTTTAAAAAATTTAAAGGTCATTTTTTATTCACCACCCAACTTTTAATGACTATATTATATCAAGTTAGATTTTGAAATACAAGTAGCTGACTAATTTATTCATTTGGAGAATTTGAAAATTCGATCAAATCCTCTTTTTTTATTCTCCATTGTTTGCCGACTTTAAAGCCTTTAATTGTTCCGTTATGCAACATTTTTAAAAGTGTATTTTTGCTTATAAACAGATATTCCATAGCTTCTGCAAATGTAAGTAATGCGGGTAGCTGTTGGTTATCGAAAAACATGATACTCATCTCCTTTATAATTATGTTTGGACTAAATTGGTTTTAATTGCACTTGATGAAAATACAAAAAAATTTGTCAGTAATTTAGATCAGCATGGTGCAGGTAGGTCTATAGAGAAGTCGAAATAATAGGGAATATTAAAAATTATTTCTATTATTACAAGGAGTTAATGCAAAGGAATACCGTTCTGGAATATATAAAAATTAAATTTTTCATCATGACGGTTTTTGCAAAAAAATATTAAAGGAGAGTGTTATTTATTATGAATATACACACATTTGAAACTACCTGTAAATTATCAGGTAGTCAGTACAGGAAGATTCATAAAGATTTAAAAAATTGTGGTTCTGATTATTATAAGAATAAATGCAAGGCTCTTAGAGATAAGGGTATTATTATTACTATAATAAAAAGAGAAATAGGCGATGGATTTCAATGTTCATTACTATATAGAATTAATCCGACAAGAATGAAAAAGGGAAATGGTAAAAATTATATCGACGTATATAATAGCAATTACGGTGACGAAATAATCAAGATGGCAGATGACATAATAAGGAGCTTATCTATTAATCTCCCTTGTATAGAAGAATGTTCTTTATCCAGGATAGATTTTTGTGTTAATGTAAAAACAGGAAAAGAAGAACAGGTTAAACAGTTTATTAAAATATTAAACCAGTCATTTAACCGGAATCCAAGATATGAGCAGAAACTTGTATGCTATAAAAATCGAAACCAATATACATATCCAAAAGAGGAAGCGACATTCACAAATAAAAACAGAGTTGAAGTTAGCATCTATAATAAGCAACTTCAAATAGAGAAGGAAAACTTATACTATGAACACAAAAGAAATATTTTAAGGGTTGAAGTACGATGTTATAAAAAGTATATAAATGATCTATGCACGAAATTTAATATTAAATCAATAGAACATTTTTTTGATGAGTTATTTTCAATCGGAAATTATGTTGTTGAAAAACAGTTAAAAAATTTAAATTTTGATGTAAAGTTTATGCGGCTTGAAGAAATAAGAGATATAATCTTAAACGGCAATTATAAAAACAAAATAAAACAAAGGATGATTGAGTTTGCGGAAGCGGTGGCAAGACATAAATCGTTCAGTTATGATTTAGATGGTTTTGAACCGGAAGAAATAAAAAAGTTAATAAAAAAATTCAGAGAAGCAAGAATTTCATATAAACCAATATCGGTTAAAAGCTCTATCAACAGTCCGTTTGATTTCATTGATACTGTTTTTAAATATGCAGATGCAAAATCGGTAGATGATGTAATAGAATAGGTCTGTTTAGACCTATTCCACTACTCCTTTCTACCGAATAAATACATTAAAGCGGTAATCGGCAGAAGTGATAACAAAAACCATTTACTCATTAGAAAAACCTCCTTTACCAAAGCATAAGCAATACTTTCTTTATACCTTTAAGTATCGTTCGTATCATAACAGAAACCTCCTTTGCATTTATTCAATTAGATAATGTATAAGTAAATAAAGCAGTTTTACTCAGATTAAATTTACTCAAATATAAATGAGTAAATCATAATTGACTAAAATTATAAGTTGTGATATACTGATTTAAACAAAAAGAATGGAAGTGAAAGAATGTTTATCGGAAGAAAACGAGAAATAACGGCATTGGATAAATTATATAATTCAAATAAATTTGAATTTGCTGTCATCTATGGACGCAGACGTGTCGGAAAAACTGCACTTATAAATCATTTTATAGATGATAAAGAATCGATTTACTTTATGGGTGTTGAGAGTAATGAAAAACAAAATCTCGAAAACTTTAGTAAAAGCATAATTGAATATAGCAGTGGCATTGAGGCGGAAACTTCTTTTTTGTCGTTTCAAGCTGCACTTGAATATGTATTTAAGCTTTCTGAAAGAAAAAGATTAATACTTGTAATAGATGAGTATCCATATGTAGCACGTTCATCTAAAAGCCTTGCATCAACTTTGCAACTGCTTATAGATAAATATAAAGACACTTCAAAACTAATGCTTATTTTATGCGGTTCATCAATGTCGTATATGGAAGATGAAGTGTTGGCATATAAATCGCCGCTTTACGGAAGAAGAACTGCACAAATGAAAATATTCCCTTTTAGCTTTGATGAAGCGTGCAGATATTTGAAAAATTATTCTGATGAAGATAAAGCTCTTGCATATGGGATAGTCGGCGGAACACCTCAATATCTGTTGCAGATAGACGATAGATTGAGTATTGAGGATAATATAAAAAATACTTATCTGAATCCGATTTCTTTCCTATATGAAGAACCAACGAATTTGTTAAAACAAGAAGTGCGAGAACCGGCTATATATATGGCGATTATAACCGCTATTGCAGTGGGGGCATCAAGAATGTCTGATATTTCAAATAAAGTCGGAGAGGACAGTAATATTTGTGCTAATTATCTTAAAAGCTTGATAAATTTGGGGATAATAAAAAAGGAAACTCCATATGGCGAAAAATCATCACGAAAATCTATATATTCTATAGAAGATAATATGTTTAGATTTTGGTATAGGTTTGTTCCTGGTAATAATTCAATTATAATGCGTGGTGCGGCTGATATTGTGTATAGGCGTATCGAACCGCAACTTTCGGAATATATGGGTGCTGTGTTTGAGGAAATTTGTAAACAGTATCTTTGGAAACTGCTTCTTGACGGTAATTCGCCGGTTGAGTTTTCGGAACTTGGTCGTTGGTGGGGAAACGATCCTATTGAAAAGAAACAGACAGAAATTGATATAATGGGCGAACAGGATAAAAAGACAGCTTTATTTGGTGAATGTAAATGGACAAATGAAAAAATTGATCTCGGTGTGCTTGAAACATTGATAAAACGCAGTAAGCTGTTTTCATATATTAATGTGCATTTGTTTTTGTTCTCTAAGTCCGGGTTCACAAAAGGCTGTATTGATAAGGCGAATGAACTCGGAAATGTGTCACTCGTAACCTATGCTGATATGTTGAAGTGAAAAACGTAAAGTCATACATTAAAAATATATAATATCTCTGTGTAATAAAATACACGGAGGTGAAATTTATATGTTCCAAA
>OGZF01000354.1_pt1 | contig 43859 bp, 41 predicted proteins | sample 1576771 | NCBI WGS metagenome assembly OGZF01 (sample SAMEA3541536, study PRJEB24748) | human gut metagenome | biome: human gut; feature: human-associated habitat; material: faeces | place: China | collected 2012
CCCATAACAGCAGCTGCAGTCTGTAAAGCAACACGGATAATGTTGTTGTTAGGCTGTTGAGCTGTAAGCATGGAACCAGCTGTTTGTGTATGAACACGAAGCATCATGGATTTAGCTTTTTTAGCGCCAAATCTTTCTTTCATAACTTTAGCCCAGATACGACGGGAAGCACGGAATTTTGCAACTTCTTCAAGTACGTTGTTATGAGCATTCCAGAAGAAGGAGAGACGACCTGCGAAAGCATCAACGTCAAGACCAGCTTTGATAGCTGCTTCAACGTAAGCGATACCATCAGCAATAGTGAATGCGATTTCCTGAGAAGCAGTAGAACCAGCTTCACGAATATGGTAACCGGAAATGGAGATTGTGTTCCATTTTGGTACATATTTAGAGCAATATTCAAAGATGTTAGTGATAAGACGCATAGATGGACGTGGTGGGAAGATATATGTTCCACGAGCAGCATATTCTTTAAGAATATCGTTCTGGATTGTACCTTTTAATTGATCAGCAGGTACACCCTGTTTTTCAGCAACTGCAATGTACATAGCTAAAAGTACGGATGCAGGAGCATTGATAGTCATAGAAGTGGAAACTTTACCAAGATCGATCTGATCGAAGAGGATTTCCATATCTGCTAAGGAGTCGATAGCAACACCAACTTTACCAACTTCACCTTCGGAGATGTCATCAGTAGAGTCATAACCAATCTGAGTTGGAAGGTCAAATGCACAAGAAAGACCTGTAGCACCGGATTCAATTAAATAACGATAACGTTTGTTGGATTCTTCAGCAGTGGAGAAACCTGCATACATACGCATTGTCCAGAAACGACCACGATACATAGTAGGCTGAACACCACGAGTATAAGGATACATACCAGGGAAACCAATTTCTTCTGTGTAGTCAGTACCTTCAATGTCAAGTGGAGTATATAAACGTTGTTCTGGAAGATGTCCACGTTCTGGGAATCTTGCAACTGTTTTTTCTACACTAGCGTTATATTCAGCTAAGCCAGCTTGGATTTTTTCTTTTTCATTGCTCATAATTTTAAATTCCTCCCTAAAAAGGTTATTATTTCATTGAACCTGTTTCCATGAATTTTTCATGCCAGGACAAAGCTTCTTTAATAATATGTGGAGTTTGTGCATGTTTTGTTGCAGCTTCTGCTCTTTCCAAATAATCCATTAACATAGGTTTATAATCTGGATGAGCACATTTGTTAATAACTTCACGAGCTCTTTCGCGTGGAGCAAGACCTCTTAAGTCAGCTAAACCTTGTTCTGTAACGATGATATCTACATCATGTTCTGTATGGTCAACATGAGAGCACATAGGAACGATAGAAGAGATAAGACCGTTTTTAGCAGTAGATGCTGTAAAGAAGCAAGTGAGGTAAGCGTTTCTAGCGAAGTCACCAGAACCACCAATACCATTCATCATTTTTGTACCCATGATATGAGTGGAGTTTACATTACCATAAATATCGCATTCAATAGCAGTATTCATAGCAATAACACCAATTCTTCTTACAACTTCTGGGCTATTGGAAATTTCCTGTGGACGAAGTAAAAGATGTTTTCTATATTCTTTGATATTTTCATAGAAACGTTTTAATCCGTCTGGAGATGGAGATAATGCTGTACCAGATGCAAAGTTTAATTTACCAGCATCAATTAAGTCAAACATACCATCTTGGATAACTTCTGTATATACAGATAAGTCTTTTAAATCAGAATCAACGAAACCGCTGATTACTGCATTTGCTACATTACCTACACCAGATTGTAATGGTAAGAGATTTTTAGGCATATGACCTTTTTTAACTTCATCTTGAAGAAGTTCAATGATATATTCAGACATTTTGTGATCAGCTTCACTAATTTCGCCAAATGGACGAGTTTTATCTGTAATATCACAAGGAACAATGCATTTAATTTTATCTGGAGTGCAAGGTATGTAAGGTGTACCAATACGGTCGTTAGCCTTAACAATAGGAATTGGAAGACGATGTGGTGGATCAAGAGGCACATAAACGTCATGCATACCTTCGAGTTCTAATGGTTGGCTAGTATTAACTTCTACTATAACCATATCTGCTTGTTGAACGAAAGAAGCTGTATTACCCATAGATGTTGTTGGGATAATGTTACCTTCTTCTGTAATAGCACAAGCTTCTACGATAGCAACATCTAGTTTACCATAGAAACCATAACGTAATAACTGAGCGGATTCACTAAGATGTAAATCGCTATAAGAGATTTCACCAGAGTTTATTAAATTTCTTAATAATTTGTTAGTTTGATATGGCATACGTTTATCGATACCATTAACTTCACAAAGTGCACCATCAAGTTCTGGTCCTACAGAAGCACCTGTATATAAATTAATTTTAAATGGGTGTTCTTTCATGCGTTCAGCAAGAGCCAAAGGCACAGCTTTAGGATAACCAGATGGTGTAAATCCACTAGTTCCCACATTCATGCCTGGTTTAATTAACTCAGCAGCTTCTTGTGCACTGACAATTTTCGCATGCAAAGCTTTATTACGCACACGATCTAAAATGTCAATCATTAAAAATTCTCCTCCTTACCAAAATATATTGTTGCATTATTATGTCGTGTTCCATTATATCATTGTCTAATACGATAATCAAAGATTATTGTATCATTTATGAAATAAATTTTTTTATTTATAATTTTTCAATAAAAAATAAATAAAAATTATAAAAAATCAACACTCCATCTTTTAATAAATAATAACGCATATCACTAACAAAAGCATACCACTACTAGGGAAAAGCGTCAAGTTTTACTATAGGAAAAGAAAGCTATTTTCCTGTAATATAATACGACAATCTACTAAGTCCCACAGATAAATCTTCATTAACAATTTTCACATCTTCAGGGACTCTCATTTTTACAGGAGCAAAGTTCCATATTCCTTTTATATTTGCTTTAACTAATTTATCAGCTACCTGTTGTGCAAATTGAGCAGGTACTGCAATAACCCCAATATCTATCTTCAGATTTTTAGCACAGCTTTGCAATTCATCAATGCTTTTTACTTTTACATGATTTACTGTCTTTCCAATAATATTGGGGTCATTATCAAATAATGCTACTAGATTAAAACCTAAAGCAATAAAATTTTGATAATTAGCCAAAGCCACACCTAAATGACCAATCCCTACGATTGCAATATTCCAATGATTATCAAGCCCTAAAATCTTGCCTACATTAAATTTAAGTTCATTGACATAATAGCCAACTCCCTTTTTACCAAACTGACCAAATAAAGCTAAATCTTTTCTAATTTGCTCCGGTGTTAATTCTAATCGACGGCCTAATTCATCTGATGAGATGATATCCATGCCATCATCTTGAGCCAATCTCAAAGTTCTATAATATAGTGGTAATCTATCAATAGTTGCTTTAGAAATAGTTTGTTCTTTCACTGCATTCACTCCTTTAAGGCTTGAGTTTAAATAATATTATTAATTTAATTTTTATATCCAGAAACTACAATTCCTGAAAATAGCCATACAAGCATAGATAATTCTGTATTAAACATTACATAATCTGTAAAACCATTTAATGCCAATGCAGATAAACCTAAGCCTATGCCTAAAAACATAGCTTTAACCAATATATCTAATTTCATAACCTGTGCTTTAAAGGCTTTGTAAATTACACCAAAGAAACAAACCATATAACTTGCAAAACCAAATAAACCAATTTCAGCCATAAAATTCAAATACATATTATGTGCATGTACAATTTTTATAAAATTTCCCTGCATATAATAATCATAATTAGGATAAACCATAAAATATGAACCCCAACCTATACCTAATAATGGGTGGTCTAAAATCATCGCTATAGTACTTTCCCAAAAAGCAAGACGCATTTCTGAAGATGTATCCATTTTCGTAAAAATAGATGTCATTCTATCAACTAAAGTTGCATCTGAAAGCAATAAGATGACAGCTAATCCTATCAATGCTAATAATACTTTTCGATTATATAAAATACTGTAGACAAAGATTACTAAGGCAATACTTAGACAAGCCCCTCTAGCATATGTCAAGGTCAAACAAAAGGCTGTTAAACAGAATAAAACTGCGATTACAATGCGAACGATTTTATGTTTTATCAATAAAAACATTCCAGCCATCAAGCCTAACATCAAATCAAAGTAGCCACCTAATAAATTAGGATTTTGCCATGTGGAAAATACTCTCGTTTTTAATCCAGGAAACATTGCTCCATCAGTCCATACTATTTGCTCAGAAGTTAGTCCTATACCTAAAAATGCTTGCATAAAACCATATATTACAACAATAAATAAAGATAAACTTATACAGCTTAAAAATACTTTTAATTGTCCTATATTTTTTAAATCTATACTTTGCACAACTAAGTAATATGTAAGTACATATCGACCAACTAAATTATAGCAATTGTAAAAACTAAATGCTGAATCTGGTGATACTAAAACGGATAAAAAAGATATAATCACAAAAATCATAATGGGAAAATCAAGTATTGTACGTTTCCATTCAAAAAATCCCTTAAATGATTTATAGGCAAAAACACCCCAGCCAGCTACTAACAATAGACTTGATACAACATAGGAAAAAGGTAACATTGTTGCCATAGCTATAACAATGTAAAACATCAATCGTTTACAATCATTATTCAATCTATTTTTTTTAAATATATCCACCTATACACCTACTACTCTAAAAGCTAAAAATACCTTTACTAAAATCATGCTTCATTGACTAAAATATTTCTCAGTTCACCTGTCAAATATAAAGAACCTGTTATACATAAAACTTTATCTTTACCTGCCCACTGACGAGCTAAAGTTAAAGCTTCTTGCATATTATTAAAAGTCTCTACACGATGATTTGATATCTTACTTGCAATATATTCAGGAGAAGCTTTTCTTTCTGAATTTGGAGTAGTTATAACGATTTCATCATCATCACGCAATAAATCAATAAGCATAGTATCTATGTCTTTATCTTTTAATATACCTAAAAGAATAACTCTTTTTTCATTTGGATAATATTTATCTAAATTTTGACGAAGTATCATCATACCTGCTGGATTATGAGCGCCATCTACTATGCAAATCTGTCCATCAAAATTAAATACTTCAAAACGTGCTGGCCATTTTGCTAATGCTAAACCATCAATGATATTTTCTCTAGTAATACGTTCATCATTATTACCTAAGATACTAGCGGTCATAATAGCTAAAGAACTATTTTCTATTTGATGGTCACCTAATAATTTCAATTTATAATTGAAATTAACTCCTAATAATTCAGAACTAAATTTCAATTCTTGATACTGCCCATCAAAATTCACAAACATAGCTGAAAAATCATTATTTGCTATGAAAATATCAGCATTTTTTTCTTCAGCTGTTTGATTGATTATATCTAATGGTATATCTTTTGCTGCTGTAACCACAGGTACACCATCTTTTATAATACCAGCTTTATGCTCTGCTATACCTTCTAAAGTTCCCCCACATAGATGAGCATGTTCAAATGCCACATTTGTAATGACGCTAACTTCTGGTTTTACCACATTAGTAGAATCTAATAATCCACCTAATCCTACTTCGATGACAGCATATTCTACTTTATTAATCGCAAAATACAAAAATGCCGCTGCTGTAATAACTTCAAACTGTGTAGGTGACTCTTCGCCATCTTCAACCATTTTATCCACAAAAGTTTTAACAGCACTAATACAATCAGCAAAATCTTCTTCGCTTATAGGATTTCCATCTATTTGAATACGTTCTGTATATGATACTAAATGAGGTGAAATATACAGACCTGTTTTAATATTAGATGTTGTTAAAATACTAGATAACATAGAACTTGTTGAACCTTTTCCATTAGTTCCTGTTATGTGTATAGTTTTATATCTTGTTTGTGGATTGTCTAAATAAGTTACTAATTGTTTAATGCGACCTAGACCAAGCTTAGTACCAAAGGTACTAAGCTCATCTAGATATTCTAGCGATTCTAGATAATTCATTTTATTACGCCTTTCATAAAAAAATCTAAAATTAAAGAGTTGCTAAATATGCCAAACGTTGTTTTACTGCTTCACGTTTTTCTTCATAACCTTTTAATTTTTCTTTTTCTTTCTCTACAATATCAGCAGGTGCTTTAGCAATAAAACCTGCGTTAGAAAGTTTTTTATCAAGACGTGATACTTCTTTATCTAATGTAGCTAATTCTTTATTTAAACGAGCAGTTTCTTTTTCTACATCAATTAAGCCTGCTAAAGGTAAATAAATTTCTACACCATTTACTACTGCTGTCATTGCATTTTCTGGTTTTGCATCATCTTTTGCTAAAATAGTTACATTTTTAGCAGAAGCTAATGTTTCTAAATATCCACTATTTTTAGCAAATACATCAGTTAAGCTTTCATCACTTAAATGAAGAATTACTTCTGTTTTTTTGCTTGGTGCTGCATTTACTTCAGCTCTCATATTACGGATAGCTTTGATTGTTTCCATGATAGTAGTCATTTCTACTTCGCTTGCATCATCAAGTTTTGTTTCTTCACCTGTTGGCCAATCAGCTACCATGATGCTCTTACCTTCATGTGGAATGTGTTGCCAAATTTCTTCTGTAATAAATGGCATAAATGGATGTAATAAGCGAAGTGTATGTTCAAGTACATAACCTAAAACATATTGAGCTACTTTACGTGGACGAACATTTTCTTTATCGTAAAGACGAGCTTTGCTAAGTTCAATATACCAATCACAGAATTCATTCCAAATAAAGTCATATAAAGAACGACCAGCTTCACCTAATTCAAATTTTTCTAGGTTTTCAGTAATGCTGATAGCAGTTTTAGCATAACGGCTTAAAATCCATTTATCTGCTAAAGTATAGTCGCTAGCTTCTGGAACAAAAGTTTTGTCAAAACCTTCAAGATTCATAAGCATGAAACGAGAAGCATTCCATAATTTATTAGCGAAATTACGAGCAGATTCTACACGTTCCCAATAAAAACGCATATCATTACCAGGTGTATTACCTGTGATGAGCATAAAACGAAGTGTATCTGCACCATATTTTTCAATTACTTCAACAGGATCAATACCATTACCTAAAGATTTACTCATTTTACGACCTTGACTATCACGTACAAGACCATGAATAAATACATGTTTAAATGGAATATCTTTACCAAATTCTAAGCCCATCATTACCATACGAGCTACCCAGAAGAAGATAATGTCATATCCTGTAACAAGTACACTTGTTGGATAGAATTGTTTTAATTCTGCTGTTTGTTCTGGCCAACCCATAGTTTCAAATGGCCAAAGACCAGAGCTAAACCATGTATCAAGTACATCTTCATCTTGATGAACATGTTTGCTACCACAATGAGGACAAACTGTTACATCTTCATTTTCTACGATAGTTGCACCGCAATCATCACAATACCATGCTGGAATACGATGACCCCACCAGAGCTGACGAGAAATACACCAATCACGTATATTGTCTAACCAATTGCAATAGATTTTAGAAAATCTTTCTGGAACAAATTTAATTTTGCCAGATTTTACAGCTTCAGCTGCAGGTTTTGCCAAAGATTCCATTTTTACAAACCACTGTTTAGATACAAGTGGTTCTACAGTTGTAGAGCAACGAGAACAATGACCTACTGCATGTTCATGTTCTTCAATGCTGATTAAATAACCTTGTTGTTTTAAATCTTCGATTAATTGTTTACGGCATTCATAACGGTCAAGACCAGCATATTTGCCAGTATTTTCTGCCATTGTACCATCATTATTGATTACTACAATCTGTTCTAAATTATGGCGAGCACCCATATCAAAGTCATTAGGGTCATGAGCTGGTGTTACTTTTACTGCACCAGTACCAAATTGTGGGTCTACATAACTATCAGCAAAAAGTGGTATACGACGACCAACGATTGGTAAAATCAAAGTTTTACCTACTAAATCGCTATAGCGTTCATCATCAGGGTGAACAGCTACGCCAGTATCACCAAACATAGTTTCAGGACGAGTTGTAGCGATTTCTACAAATCTATCTTCGCCTTCAACTTGATATTTTAAATGATATAAATGACCTTGTTCATTTTGATGTTCTACTTCAATATCGCTAAGTGCCGTATTGCAGTGTGGGCACCAGTTAGTTATGCGTTTACCTTGATAAATTAAACCTTTTTTATATAATTGTACAAATACTTCACGAACGGCATGAGAGCAACCTTCATCCATAGTGAAACGTTCTCTATCCCAATCACAAGAAGAACCAAGTGTACGAATTTGATATTTTATGCGATTGCCATATTTTTCTTTCCATGCCCAAGCATGTTCTAAGAATTTTTCTCTACCAATATCATAACGAGATACACCTTGTTCACGAAGTTGTGCATCTACTTTTGCTTGAGTTGCTATACCTGCATGGTCAGTACCAGGCATCCATAAAGTGTTGTATCCTTGCATTCTTCTAAAACGAATTAAAATATCTTGCAAAGTATTATCCATAGCATGTCCCATATGAAGCTGACCTGTTACATTTGGTGGTGGCATTACAATGCTAAATGGTTTTTTAGTTTCATCTACTTCTGCATGGAATAATTTATTTTCTTCCCAATATTGATACCATTTTTTTTCAAAAGATTGCGGGTCATAAACCTTTGGAATATTTGTTTCTTCCATCAAAAAAATACCTCCTATTTTTCACACAAAAACTAAAGTTATTCAATTAAATCAGGCAAAAATTACACAAAAAAATCTCTTTCATTCCTCATAAAAGGACGAAAGAGATATCTTCGCGGTACCACCTAATTTTTCTTATCTAAATTTATAAATTAACTACATAAAATTCAGATAAAACTTCATTACATAACGCTGTATCTGCGCTCATACTTAATATTATTTCGGTATGAGGACTCCAAAGCTACTTTCTAGATACTGGGTTGGAAAATTTTTCAGCTATAAATTTTCTCTCTGCACAACTCAATTATATCTATACTCTCTTTTTCATTGTCTTTTACAAAACATTAAATTGTATAAGATATATTAGCATAATTTCAGAGCGAAGACAACTCTTAACTTCTTAATATATTTGTGTTATAAATATTATTATTGATGCTCACCAAAACGATTATTTACAAGTTCACTCAAAGCTTTAATAGCTTCTTGTTCATCATCACCTTCAGCAGTTATAAGCACTTGTGTACCACAAGATAATCCTAAATTGATTATAGGAATGATATTTTTCCCATCAGCAGTGATACCTTTTGCTGTATATGTGATTTTAGACGTATATCTGCGTCCCATTTGAGCAAGCATTGCTGCTGGTCGTGCATGAACTCCTGATTTATTAATAATCGTAACTAAAGCCTCCATTAGTTTTCCTCTTTTCTTTTGAATTATTTTTTCATTATTCTAAGTATTAGTATAAATTAATCAATTAATTAGTTATATTTATTATATAAATATTTTCTAACTTATGCAATATATTTTCTTTATAGTCTAAGCGAGGTGCTTTTATTATGAAATATGATTTAACAACAGGGTCTGTTCCGATGACTATGTTAAAATTTTCACTGCCTATGATTTTAGGCAATCTTATGCAACAGTTATATAATATCTCCGATACTTTAATTGTTGGTCATTTTATTGGCACAGATGCCTTAGCTGCTGTCGGTGCAAGCTATGCCTTAATCATTTTTTTAACCTCAGTATTATTAGGTCTTTGTATGGGTAGCGGAGCTTTATTTTCGATATTTTATGGTGAAAAAGATTATTTCAAATTAAAATCTAGTATTTTTATCTCTTTCATCTTAATATTAATACTTACAATAATAATAAATATTTTTATTTTTATCTACATTGATGAAATCATTTATTTTATGCAAGTTCCTAGCGAAATTTTCGATTTGACTTATACATATCTTTATATTATTTTCATCGGATTTAGTTTTTCTTTTATTTATAATTATTTCACTTGTCTACTTCGTGCTATTGGCAATTCAAAAACACCACTTATCTTTTTAGCAAGTTCTGCCCTTTTTAATATTATTCTTTCCATTATTTTAGTCGTTAATTTTCAAATGGGTGTGGCAGGCTCTGCACTCGGTACAGTAATAGCTCAAGGTTTTTGTGCCTTAGGTCTAACAATCTACACTATAAAAAAATGCCCTGAATTAATTCCGCAAAAAGAACATTGCAAATTTGATTTAGCCATGATAAAAGATATTTCTAATTCTTCATTATTAACATCTACACAACAATCTGTAATGAATTTTGGAATTTTACTCGTGCAAAATCTTGTAAATAGCTTTGGTGCAACAGTAATGGCAGCCTTTACCGTTGCTGTAAAAATAGACTCACTAGCTTATATGCCTGCACAAGATTTTGGCAATGCTTTTTCTACTTTCATTGGGCAAAACTACGGTGCAAAAAAAACAGATAGAATTCAACATGGCATTAAATCTGCTATAACAATCTCATTTCTATTTTGTTTAATTATATCTGTTGGCGTATTTATCTTTGCTCGCCCTCTAATGACAATTTTCATTGATAATTCTGAAACGGAAATTATCAATATCGGTGTGGATTATCTCCGCATAGAAGGTAGCTTCTATTTTGGCATTGGCATTTTATTTTTATTATATGGATTTTATCGTGCTATTAACTTCCCTAGCATGTCTGTAATCTTAACCATTATTTCATTAGGCACACGTGTAGGACTTGCCTATTACCTTGCTAGCATACCTTCTATCGGAGTAATTGGTATTTGGTGGTCTATCCCTATCGGCTGGGCATTAGCAGATATTTTTGGCATCGTCTATTATAAGCGAAAAATTAAACAACTCCATTTTTAATTTCTGCTAATTCTATGACTTCTTCTACCTTTGATTTAGCATTCATTGAAAATACTTCTATGACATGTTTTACTAAATTCACTGCTATATCTTTATCAACTGTATCAAAATAAAAGTCGATTTCATACAGATTTTTCTTTTCATTTCTTCTATAGCCCCAATCATTTAAAAAGCCCACTACATTAATTTCTAAAGCTTTTTGTACCATTTCATAAAGGAAATATATCGGCGCTTCATTTTCTTCTTTCCATAAATTTTGTTCATTATCTTCTATAGTGATTTTCATTAATAAAGTCTTTTTCGTGAATTCTCGCCATGAAATATAGCCTAATTTTTCATATCGTCCTACGAAGATATCTAAGTATAATTTATAATCATCAATTGAACAATTTTCATATTTTTTGATATCTCCCTTATCGCCAACTAAACCATAATGTTTAACGATTTTATCATCTTCAAACCAACATTCCACATAAGAAAATTGTTCATCCCTTTTATATAATGTCAAAGCTAAATTTTCTACTTCTTTGTCATTTTTTAAATGTTCATTATGATTTTCTTGAACTTTTTTATTACTATCTTTAGCCAAAACTAAAGATAATTTTTTCTTTTTATTATAATAAGTTAATTTTATTTGATAATCTCTATCTATCTCTATTTCCTGCAATTTATATTCAACATCATATTTATCATAAGTCAATAAATTATCTTTTATGTCAGTATACTCTTTAATTAACCAATCCATATTTATCTTTGATAACATCGCTCTATTCATGGTAAAAACAATTTTTACTGTTATATCATCTAACTTTACCATACAAGTACAATAAGGATTATTTTCTTGCCATTTATTGCCCTTTAAAAATTCTTTTACCTTCTGCAAAGACTCCTCATGACAAATTACTCCATCTACAGCTTGCATTTTCTCTTTTAAATGCTGTTTATACATTTGTCGATTTTTAAAAAATGCATCATCTTCTGGTTTTATATAATGACATAGCATCTCTTCTAAGCTACAATTTGCCTTTATTTCCTCTTGTAAAACTTTAAATTCATAATCATCTGGCACAAGAGATAAGCCCTTTTCTATGGAAGCCATTGCTTTTTCTTTTTCGCCAAAATGATATTGTAATTTTGCTAAATTCAACCAACCCCATGGATAATCAGCTTCTTCTTGTACACCCTTTTGTGCATAGCTATATGCTTTTTCCAAATCACTGCAATAAGTCAAAGCCACTGAATAACGATAATACCATGCGCCAGAGCCTTTAGCATTTTTTTCTGAATAAGGCATCCAATTTATCACTTTGTAATAATATTCATATATATCAATATTATTGCCTGCATATGCATACCATAAAGCAATATTTAAATCTTCTTTTGCTTCTTCCAAAGTAAACAATTTTTGCTCTATACCTTTTTTAACAAAATCTTCTAAATAATAAAAAATCTTATAAAAGTATCCATCAGCCCAAGACTCTAATATATCAATATCCTCTTTAGTCAATAATGATTTTTTCCCCATGTTTACACCTTCTTTATCGGCTACTATATTTATATTTTACCACAAAAAAAGAGTTATAACGAAATAAAAAATCGTTATAACTCTGTTTACTCTATTTTAACGAATGAAATTTGTCATTATTTTTGCTTCTGTTTCTGGGATTTGTACACCATTATTTTTACCTGCTTCAATGCATTTTAAAAGCCATGCCATATTATTACCTAAAACACGCATAATTTGCATACCTTCTGCATCTTTTTTCACTTCATCTGGTGTATTGCCATGTACTACATTCCAATAATTTGCAGAAACTACTGGCATTTGATGATAAGTAAAATATTTAGCAAGTACATCTAAAGTTGCAGTTGTACCAGCACGTCTAGCGGAAGCGATAGCTGCTGCTGGTTTGTGTAATAAATCTTTACCTGCTAAGCTAGATAATCTATCCATAAAAGAAATGATTTCCCCAGATGGAGATGCCCAATATACAGGAGAACCTACTACTAAACCATCTGCAGTTTTTACTTTTTCTGCAACACTTTTAATAATTTCTGTTTCTGGTACTGCATGAATTATTTCTGCTTGGATACCTTGTTTTTCTAAAGTTTGTGCTATTTCACTAAGAGCTGTATATGTACAACCTTTTTCGCGTCTACTGCCATTTAATAATAAAACTTTCATTGAAATTCAACCTTTCTTACTAGAAATAAATCCTATCTAAATTATATGCTTATAATCAAAAATAATCAATAATGCCTCAAAATTGCAATTTCATTTAATAAATTAACATAACTTTATAATTTATAAAAAACAAAAAAGGCTTTACAGAAAATCTGTAAAGCCTATAATTTCAAATGGTGCGGAAGACAGGACTTGAACCTGCACGCCGAAAGACACTAGATCCTAAGTCTAGCGCGTCTGCCAATTCCGCCACTTCCGCATTTGGCACTCGCGTCGAATGCGAGATTTATTATATCACTATAAAATGTTTTTTGTCAACACTTTTTTATGAATTTTTATGATTTAAATATTTTTGCTTCTAAACCTATTTTTCTTAATAAACTATCCATATTATCCACACCTACAGTTCTGCCAGCAACTAAAGGAATTTTTGCACAAACTTTTGCATCATCTAAAGCATCATGATGTTTAAATTGTATCTGAAAAAATTCTCCCAATGTATTCAATTTATGATTTGGTAACTGTGGCCATACTTTTCTAGCAATTTGAACAGTACATGCTGTTTTAAACTGTGGTTTAGCTAAATTATATTTCCAAATACAACTGCGCAATACGCCCATATCAAAAAAAGCATTATGTGCTATAACTATTCGATTATCTAAATACATACGTAAATCTTTCCATATATCTGCAAAAGTAGGTGCATTTTCTACCATTTGCGGAGTAATTCCATGTATTTTTATATTACCTTCTTCAAAAAACATTTCTGGCGGTCTTATAAGTGAATTATAACTATCCACCATTCTACCGTTTTCAATAACAATTACAGCTACACTACAAGCACTATCACGATTTTTATTAGCTGTCTCAAAATCTATACTTGTAAAATTCATTAAACTCATTTTATACCTCTAAAAAAATTCTATTCAAATATAAAAGCATTATAGCAAAAAATTTTTCTAAAAAAAATAGATTGATTTTCGGTCAACATATCTTTGCCCTAAAATCAATCTATTTAAATTTATCATTTATTGCGTTTTTCTATCAAATATTCATCAATAGCTTTAGCAGCTTTTTTACCTGCACCCATAGCCAAAATAACAGTTGCAGCTCCTGTTACAATATCGCCACCAGCAAAGACACCTTCTTTTGTAGTTTTTCCTGTCTCTTCATCAGCTACAATATTACCTCTCTTATTTGTCTGCATATCTGGAGTAGTTGATTGTATCAATGGATTTGGCCCTTGACCAATAGCGATAACCACAGTATCCACATCAATATCAAACTCTGAATTAGGTATTTCCACAGGGCGTCTACGACCTGAAGCATCAGGTTCACCTAATTCCATTTTTATACAACGAATGGCTTTTACATATCCTTTTTCATCACCTAAAATAGCTACAGGATTATTCAATAATTTAAATTCTATGCCTTCTTGTTTGGCATGTTCTACTTCTTCACGTCTTGCTGGTAATTCTTTTTCACTTCTGCGATAAACAATATATACTTTCTCTGCTCCCAAACGCAAAGCAGTTCGAGCAGAATCCATAGCTACATTACCGCCACCTACTACAGCTACTTTTTTCCCTACATTAATAGGCGTAGCATATTCTGGAAAACGATATGCTTTCATTAAATTGCATCTTGTTAAAAATTCATTTGAAGAATATACCCCATTTAAATTTTCACCAGGAATATTCATAAAATGAGGTAAACCTGCTCCTGTAGCAATAAATACAGCATCAAAATTAAATTCTTGCATAAGTTCATCAACTGTAAATAATTTACCTACTACAGAATTCACCTCTATTTTTACACCCATCTTACGCAAATTATCAATTTCTGGTTTTACAACCTTATCTTTTGGTAAACGAAATTCAGGAATACCATAAGATAATACTCCACCTGCTGTATGTAAAGCTTCAAAAATTGTTACTTGATAGCCTTTTTTCGCCAAATCACCTGCACAAGCTAATCCAGCTGGTCCCGAACCAATAATAGCGACTTTTTGAGCATCATCTTTTACTGTTTTTTCTATTTTTTCTTCACAATTTTGCATACAATAATCAGCTACAAATCTTTCCAAACGACCAATACCTACAGGTTCGCCTTTTATTCCCATTACACAATATTTTTCACATTGATTTTCTTGAGGACAAACGCGTCCACAAATAGCAGGCAAACTACTAGCTTCTTTGATTTTTGCATTTGCTCCTTCAAAATCGCCTTCTTTTATTTTAGCAATAAAAGCTGGTATATCGATATCTACAGGACAACCTTTTCTACAATGTGGCACTTTACAATGAAGGCAACGATTAGCTTCTGCTAAGGCTAATTCTTCTGTATATCCTAAAGCCACTTCATCAAAATTATTTCTGCGAACATTAGCGTCTTGTTCTGGCATTTCATGTTTTTGCATTACTAAAGGCATATTATTTTTCCTCCATTTCTTCAACCTTTTTAGCTAAACGACAAATATGGTCTTTTTCAATTTCTTCTTTAGGTCTATACATGCGTTGTCTTTCCATCAAATTCACAAAATCTACTAAATGACCATCAAATTCTGGCCCATCTACACAAGCAAATTTTGTTTCATCACCAACTTGTACACGGCAGCCACCACACATTCCTGTACCATCTACCATGATAGGATTTAGACTAACAATCGTTTTAATATTATATGGTCTAGTTGTATCTGCTACAGTTTTCATCATAATAACAGGTCCAATAGCTACTACTTCAGCAATATCAATTCCTTTATCAATTAATTGCTGTAGTGCTGTTGTTACAAATCCTTTTATACCATAAGAGCCATCATCTGTAGTAACAATAACTTCATCAGATATTTTTTCCATTTCATCTTTCAAAATCAAAATATCTTTATTTTTTGCTCCCATAATTGTTATCACATGATTGCCCACTTGTTTCATCTTTCTAACAATAGGATAAATTGGAGCAACACCTATACCACCACCTATGCAAACTACAGTTCCCATATCAGGTCTAATATCTGTTTTTTTACCCAAAGGACCAACTAAGTCTAAAATACTATCGCCTGCATTTAATGATGCTAATACAGTAGTTGACGCACCTATTACCATAAAAATAATATCTATAGTTCCTTTTTCTCTATTAAAATCAGCAATAGTTAATGGTACTCGCTCTCCATATTCATTAACTCTTAACACCACAAATTGACCAGGCTCTGCTTTTCTCGCTATCAAAGGAGCTTCTAAAGTAAATTGCAAAATATTTTCATGTAAAACTTTCTTATTTAAAATCTTAAACATAACACTTTCCTCTTTTCCCAAATTTAATATCATAATAAAAATTTATCATACTATAAAAAATTTTTAAGATTTTACTTAATTTTCAGTTTTTTATATGACTATTATAGAATTCAATTGTAAATTTGTAAATAAAAAAAGCTGTGAAAAAAATTTATTTCACAGCTTTTAGATTTATTATTTAGCGAAAACACCTTCTAAGTATGGCATTATTTTTGCTTTTATTGGCATTAAATAAACATTATGATTATGTTTACGAGCAAATTCTATCACTTTACGAGCAAATTCTATATTCCATTCTAATGTTGGTTCAAAGTCCTTTGGAAAAATAACATTGTTTTTATTTCTCCAATAGCTTACAGAGCGTTCGGATAAAACTGGAGAAACTCCCCAATAAATATCTAAACCATCTAAAAGGTCTGCATACATTTCTAAATAACGCATATCAAAAAATGGTTGTGTAAAAAATCCTTTTGCTCCAGCTAATTGCTTACGGCGAATGCGATATTCTTCTTCTTTCATACTACTGCGATATTGGTCAATTCCTGCATATACTGTAATTTCTGGCATTTCTTCACTAAATTTTTTAATAATATCTGTACTTATTGTCGGATATACTTGATAAAGCATACTTTGTGGTGGGTCACCTTCTATAACAAGAACTTCTTTTATATTATATTCTCTCAATTTATCTTTTATCGGTAACTCTTTTGTAAAATCAAAATCCATCGCTCTTAGATGTGGTACTACATCATCGAAATAAGCTTTTGCAATATTTGCTCCGTCCCAACTTCTAGTATCACAACTCAACAAATCTGGAATATTAATGAAATCAACATCACTTAATTTTTCTTTTATTGTTTTTACTTCTTCTTTTAATACTTCAACATCTCTTGGTACTAATTCAACTGAAATTCTTGTCATAAAATCACTTCCTAGATTAACATCATTACATTATAGTTTATTATTATAACACAAATTTATCCATTTTAACGATAAAATCATACATTTTATCATAAAAAAATCGCCAGCTTTTTACACTGACGATTTTAATTAATATTTTCAATTATCCTGCATACACTAAACTCAATTATTGTTATTTTTATTATATAAAGTATTGATATAATCAATGAAAATCTTTATATATTTATATTTTGGATTTGTTTTTTTATACAATAGATGGCATTTTAAAGTAAAATCTGGTTCTATATCATAATAACCATCAAAAAAGCCCATAGCATTTAACAAGCGTTTTGGCAATACAGCCCCCACCTGATTTTGTTGACAATAATGCATAATCGCATATGGAGTAGCAAACCAAGCTTCTACTTGAGGATGACAACCTAATTTATTAAAATAATTCTTTATAGTAGCATTCATTAAATAATATGGAGAATACTGTACCATTGGATATTGAGCGATTTCTTCTACATTGATGATATTACCTAAATGCTCAATATTTGGCGCATAATAAACCATTTCTTCATCACAGAAAAATATATTTTCATATTCATCATCTTGTAAATCCTTTAAGGAAAATGATGATACTATATCTAATTTATCTGCTTCTAACTGATTTATCAATTCTTTTGCTTCTAAATTATAAACATTAATCTTTATATTAGTGTTGTATTTTTTAAAATAAGTTAAGTGCTGATTGATAAATACATCACCTAAAGACATCAACGCACCTACAGATAAAGAAACTTCTTCTCCAGCTAATTTTTTCATTTCACTTAAAGATTGTTTTAATTCCGATACGATTTTTTCCGCTTTAGCTAAGAAGATTTGACCTTCTTTAGTAAGTTCTATTGTATTTTCTCCGTGAACAACTAATTGAGTACCAACTATTTCTTCCAATTTTTTCATTTGAAAACTAAATGCCGAACGAGTAACATTTGCTTCTCTAGCTGCCGTTGCTATATCTTTTACTTTGCTATAAATAATAAAATTTTCTAATTGTTGAATGCTTGGTAATTCTATCATGCAAATCCCTTTCTATTATTAATGGCGTAATAACTTAATCTTTTATTAGTATATCACAATCAGAGTACACTCACTACTGCAAAATATTTTTTCTCATTCTTGATAAAAAATAATCTATTACTTATCTTACAACTTTCGTGAAAAACCAATACATATATTATATATCAAAATATTTTAGAACTCAAAAAGTTTTCTTATGCTTTAAGGCTTCGAGCATATCTATTGCTTCTTTTATCATCTCTTTTGTGATATTATATGGAGCAAAACTTAAATATTTATCTTGTAAAATTAAATCAATTATTTGCTTTACATCTTTTATTCCTAAATCTATTAAAGAAGTAGGTAAATCTAGTTTCTGATTAAAATCATATACTTTCTCTGCCTGTATTAATTGCTTATCTACAAGTAACAATAATAATACACCTAAGCTGACAATCTCACCATGCATATGATTTTTACAATCTGGTATTTTCACACTCGCTAAATAAAGTGAATGAGCCAAACTGCTATTATAATTTAAATTTACTAAAACAGAAACTAATCCTGTATTTACAATAATCGTCAATACAGTCTGAATAAATTCATCAGATACAATATTTTTTTGAGCATCATCTAATGCCTTTACTCCATATTGCAGTAATCTTTCTGAGCAATCTTTTGCTATTTGTACCCCTAAATTATTTGTGTGATTTAAAACTCTACCTCTCGTATTAAAACAAACTTCATATTGTTTAGATAAAGCATCACCAATGCCAGCACGCAAATATTTTATAGGTGCATTACTTATGATTTTTGTATCTATAAAACAATGAATAGCTGGTTTTTGTGCATCATAAAATTCTACTTTATCTTTGCCATATAAAATGCATAAAGCTGTAACAGGAGCACAATTTGATGCTATTGTCGGAAATGTAAATACTGGCTTTTTCAGCATATCTGCTAAAGCTTTGCATGTATCCATACTTTTACCACCGCCAACAGCAAATATCATATCTGCCATTTGCACTGTTTTTATATTTTTTAATCGCTCAATATTTTCTCGTGTAGCATTACCTCCATACCAAATAAAATCTAATAAATTTATATCTGTCCCTTTCATCGCAGTAAGTAATTTATCTTTTACTTTACTTAAACTAATTTCACCGCCAATTACAATTGCCGTTTTGCCATAATTACTGCAGATTTGAGGTACTCTCTTATATACATCTTCACCAATACTATAACTTGGTAAATATACTTGCTGACTCATCTTACTCCCTCTAATCTTAAATATTTTTTATAAAAAAAGTCTTTCTGCTTAAACAGAAAGACTTTTTAGTTTACTTATTAAATTCTATTTTTATGAATTATTTTCCTTCTAAAATGCTACCTAAAGAATTTAAAAAATCGCCTTCAAAAGTTTCAAAACTACCTTCATCACATTTTTGGGCTAAACTTGGATTTATTGGAAGTGTAGCTGTATGTTTTATACCATATTTATTAGCTTCTTCCTCCACTTTTGATTTACCAAAAATATAATGTTTTTCATTGCAATTAGGGCAAACAAAATAAGACATATTTTCTACAATACCAATAATTGGCACACTGAGTAATCCAGCCATATTCACAGCTTTTTCTACAATCATAGATACGAGTTCTTGTGGTGTTGTAACTACGATTATGCCATCAACTGGCAAAGATTGATATACAGTAAGTGGTACATCACCTGTTCCTGGAGGCATATCCACAAACATATAATCTACTTCACCCCAGTTTACATCGCTCCAAAATTGTTTTACTACTCCACCAATAATAGGGCCACGCCAAACAACAGGATCTGTTTCATTATCTAAAATCAAATTTGTAGACATGATTTTTATACCAGTTTTTGTCTGTGCTGGTGTCATGCCTTCTTGTGTTCCTGTTACTTTTTCTTTAAGATTAAACACTTTTGGTATAGATGGACCTGTGATATCAGCATCTAAAATTGCTGTTTTATAGCCACGACGTTGCATTGTTACTGCCATCATAGAAGTAACTAAGGATTTACCAACGCCACCTTTACCACTCATTACAGCAATTACTTTTTTAATATTTGAACTTGGATTGTTTGGTGCTAATAAACTTTGAGGAGCTGTACGTTCTCCACAAGTCGTACCGCAACTTGCACAATCATGATTACAATTTTCGCTCATTATAAATAGCCACCTTCTACATAAGATATTAATCTATATTATATCATATCTTTTTTGAGTTTAAAGCTATTATATCTTTCTATATTTTTTATTTACTTTTCTCTAAATTTTTTCTTCAAATAATAATTTAATATCAATATCCAAAGCTTTACTTATCTGCATTAATGTAGATATCGGTACTCCTTTACTATAAATTCCTCTTTCAATTCTTGATAAATATGATGTACTTATTGAAGCTCTAAATGCTAATTCTTCTTGTGTATATCTTTTTAATTTGCGAAAATAAGCTATTCTTGCCCCAATCAATCTATATTGTGCTGAAAAATCTACCATAAAATCACCTTCTGCTATATTCTTTAAATTTATTCTAGCGAAAAATTTATCAATTTAGTTGTACTAGCAGGACAATAAAATGGATTATTTAGTTATTTTTTCAGCTTAATTATCCCAATTTATAAAAAAAAAATATCAATTTATTCATATTTACAAATAAAAAGCAATATCTATAGTTTTAACCTTCAACAACAGATATTGCTTTTTTATGTATATATTATTTTATTTTTATCAGCTATCATCATTTTTCAAAAATGGCACTTAATTCGACTTCCAAAGCTTTAGCAATCTTCATAAGTGTAGATATTGGCAAACCTTTTTTATAAACACCACGTTCTATTCTTGATAAATATGAGGCACTAATTGACGCTCTAAACGCCAATTCTTCTTGTGTGTATTTCTTCATCTTTCGAAAATACATTATCTTAGCTCCAATTTGTCTATATTCAGATTCAAACACAAAAATATTACCCCTCTCATACATACTAATAAAATTATCTCATTATCTAAGATATTTACAATTCATATTCATACCAATAATCACCTTATTAGTATTAGTTATACCTTAATATGTAAGTTTTTCATAAAGATTGTACCTATATTCATATTTATTAAGTTAATATAAGTACAATCCCTATGATAAATATTTTCTATTTATGGAAGGTCTATATTTCTATTTGTGATATCCACTCTCAAACTATCGCCATGAAGAATTACTAAATTAGCTAAATTAACATTTTGCATTTCATATAAATACTCATCGTATTTTCCTTTGTTATTTCCATAATAAGTCATTATTCCTAAAGGAGATAAAACACCATCTTTTTCTTCACTATAGATTTCTATAGGAATGGTATGTGTAGAACCACTCCAGTATCCAGCTTTTTTATCTTTGCTATTTACATTATCATATTCTACACTCATATTAAAATAGAGTGCTCTATCTGTATTAGCATACTTTTTAGGATTTAATAACTCTTTATCAAAAGGAATAGTAGCTATCATATCATCTTTTTTATCATAAATGATAAATCTCAATCCCTTTCCTGTCATCAAACCAAAGAAACCATTATCATCAATTGTTGATACAGCACTGACTTTATAATTAGTATTTTTATTTTTTAATATATCATTAGCTTTTTTTAGATTTTCCTCATCTTGCTTTTGCTGTTGATACGTATCGTCAGTAGCTTTTGCCGTTTCCACCAACGTATTAGTATTTGTATTTACCTGTGTATCTTTTTCATGTTTTTGATAGAGAAAATATCCCAAACCACTACCTACAATGATAACTACTACAATTGCAATAGCTATTATTATTTTCATTTTATTATTATTACTATTGTTATTATTTATATTATTACTATTTGTATTTGGCTGTATCTGTGGACTTGTTGATACTCCTAAATTAGTACCACATTTAGAGCAAAATTTTTCACCATCATTAACTGGGGTACCACATTTAAAACAAAATTTACTCATTTTATTTACCTCTCATCAAAATGGGTCTGCTCCATAATTATTAGTACCTACATCGCCTCTAATACATAATAATTTAATGCTAAAATAAAGATTTACAAATGGTACCATAAAAATCAATATCCACCAGCCTGATTTATTAAAATCATGAAATCTTCTAATATTTAAAGATATACCTGCTATAGTTCCTACTAATTGCACTATTAAAGTTAACATCATGCCAAAATCGGACATTATACCAAAAATATCTGTTGTCGCTGCATAGATGATAAAATAAAGTACCATTACTACAACTGCGATTATCAAACTGCGTGTTATATAAAATTTTCTATTTATTCTACCTTCAAAACAAAAATATTCATTTTTTATTTTATTTAAAATACCATCAGCACTATTATTATTTACATTAAAATTTGTATTCATATTTTGCTGATATGGCTGATTTACTGGCTGTATTGGTTGATTATTATTTACTACATTAGTATTCATATTATTGACCATTGGTGTCTGATAAAATGCTGGTGTTTTTTCACCACATTTAGGGCAAAATTTATCTGCACTAGTTAAAGCATTTCCACATTTTTGGCAAATAATATTATTTGCTACTTGTACATTTTGTTTTTCTAATTTATTGCCACAACTTGGACAAAAAAGCACGTTATCATCAAATTGTTTTTGACATTGTCTACAAATATTCATATCTATTCCTCATTTCTGTACGTTTCAATTTTAAATTTACTTTGCATGATATTGAGTTAATATCTTTTTCATTACAGCGATAGCATCAGAATCACGCATATTGTCACCATTTATCTCAATTGTCCAAAGCTGAAATCTTGTATCATTTAAAATCACAAATTGGACTTTAGCTTTTGCTAGTTTATCTTGCCAACGACATGTACCTGTGAACTCTACAACTTTTGAATTATCTGTAGCCACAAAATACTCCCATTTACCATCGCTGAAAAATTGGTCAAAAGCCTTACCTATTTTTACATTAGGAACAATTTCCATTGTCCCCTCTTTAACTAAAGTTACATGTTTATCTTCCAATAAACTACAACCAGAAAACATCACACTAGATAAAGTAAGTAATGCTATGAATACCATTAAATATCTCTGTTTTAATCTATGCATAAAAACCGCTCCTCATTTTACTATCAACAACTATTACTCAGTACGTATTTTCTAAAGGGTCATTACCATATTGATTGACACCTTTTGTACCTGGCATCAAAAATAAATATAAATACAGAAAAGGTGTTATCGCTGGTATAAGTGATAATAAAGCAAAATATCCCGATTTATCCAAATCATGAAATCTTCTCATATCCAGCATAAAATCAGCTACTATACATAAACATAAAAGTATAAAGCTCAATAACATCAAGATTAAACTAAAATCATCTGACCTAGTATCTAATTCATCAATTAGCACGAAAAGTATACATTCTATAACTACTAAAACTAAACTGCGTATAAAATAGATTTTGCGATTTAATCTTCCTGTATAAGAAAAATAATCTCGCTTTATCATTTGTATAAAATCTGAATTCATCAGTTTATCTATATCATCTTGTTTTTTATTATTCCCAGAAATATTAGTTTGTATTTTAGCTCCACATTTAGGGCAAAATTTTAAATTAGTATTTCCGTTTAAATTTTGACCACATTTAGGGCAATATAAATTCTGCATAATGCTCACCTCTCATTTTGACGACTAATAATCAAAAGAAACTATCTTCATCCTCATCATCAAAATTGCCAAAAGAGTCTTCTTCTGTGTATTCTTCTTCTTCATAATCTGCCGATGTGTCTTCACTATTTGATGTATCATCTTGAGTATTAGTTTCATCATAAGCTTGAATACTATCTACAGGATTTTCTTGTAGCATTTCTTCACTACTTTGCATTTCACTATTATTTTGCATATTATCAGGAATAATATTTTCATCATAAACTTGGATATTATCTACTACATTACTATTCATGATTTCAGGTGCTACCACATTATTCATATCTGGCACTACTTGCTCACTATAAGCTTGAATATTCTCCACTGGATTTGCGTACATTGGGTCGATATAATCTTGAACTGGCTGAACTGTTTCATTTGGAATGTATTCTGTTGGTGCTGGTTGTTCTGTACTAGATGAAGAACTATGATGACCACTAGAAGCTTCCGCTGTTGCATTATGATAAAGAGAACTAGCCATTGCCCCTACAGCAGCAGCTGCTGCATATTTACCAAAAGTTTTTAAACCACTTTCTTGATTGTTTTGGTTATTATTCATATTATTAGGCATTTGTTGATTAGCCATTGCTTGATTGTTTGGCATATTATTCGCTCTATTATTAAAATTATTTGCCATCATATTACCATTTAATCCATTTGCGAAATTATTACCATAATTTGCATTTTGCATTGGCTGAATATAGTTCATTCCATTTGTATGTTCTGCTATATACATACTATTTTGTTTTAACATATCGATATTTTGATAAAGATGTGCAATCATCAAATAAATAGAAGCTTCTTTCACTCCCATATTCACTGCTTTTTGTAAATAATTTATAGCTTGCGCATAATTTGGCAATGGCATATTCATTTGCAAATAATTTTTACCTATGTTAAATTCGTTCATACCCATTTGATTACTATTCATTGCTTGATTATTTATCATTTGATTATGTTGTTGCATCTGATTTTGCTGATAATTATTTGCACTTGGATAATTATTCTGTGCTCTCATCTGCATATTAGTGTTAACCATTCTATTCGCATTTTGCTGATAATTAGTATTTTGTACTGGAGTATTAAAATTATTTTGTGGATTTACATTATGATTATTCTCTTGATTAAATTTCATACCACAATTAGTACAAAATAAATTATCCGCTGGCATCTTGCTACCACAATTTGTACAATACTTAAACATAAATATTCGCTCCTTTTATAATATGTATTAATCTTTAATAACAATATAATAAAAATAGAACTTTCTTTGTTGTCCCATAGGGATAATTTAACTGCTTTTTCGTATTAATAGTAACAATTTAAGCCATTTTACATAAAAAAATAGCCTTTAAGATACTAATATCTAAGGCTATTTATCATAATTTATATTTAGTTATATTCTTTTAAAAACGTCATTATTTCATTGGTCTTGGCTTTTAAAGCCTCTTTTAATTCTGGTAAATAATACTTAATCAATACGCCTTCTACATCTTCTTGTAAAAAAGGATTATCTTTAATGATAAAATCAGTGCTTTTCATTAATTCTTCAAAGAAACATTGTGCTAAAGTATCAAAATTAAAATGATAGACCTTTTTTTCTTCATTTGTCTTGTCATCAACTATCGTCAATTCTTCTAAGTTTATATCTTTCTTTAAGTATTGAGTTACATATATAAAAAATCGCTCAGCATCATAAGCTAGTATTCTATCTATAAATTCTTTCTTTATCTCTTCTACATAATTTGTTTCTTCTAAATGCTTTAACTGCCAAAGATGATACATCTGTTCATCTTGTTTTCCTGAAAGTCTAGTAAAACTAGGCACATAATTAAAATGCTTTAAATACTCCGGCAAGTCCAATTTAAATCGCTTTACCATTAAATTTATAATACGCTCTATTTCTTTATTTACCTTAAAATAATAATTCTGCTCATTTTCACAGTACGTATAATATTTCTTTAACTGATAGATTTTATATGTTTCTAATATATCCTTGATATATTCTTTCATTAAAGAAAATACATTGTTCTCAAAATCCTCTATCATAGCCTTTTGAGCTTCTTCTACACTTTCATAATCTAAATCATCAACCATACTGATTGGAGTATAAAAAGGTATCTTATTAAAATCAAACGGATAATCTTTTTCTTGTACAGGCATAGGTATCTCAAATAAGTTAAATTTATCATTCAACATTATTTCGATTTGCTTTAAAGTCAATTTATTCTGTTTTTGCTCAAATTTATATTCATCTTCAATTTCATTTAAAATTTCCTCTACATATTGATAGCGATTTTCTGGGTCTAATTGTGTTGCTTTAGCTATTATCTTTTGCAATAAATTAGATTTGGGCTGTAATTTTTTTATCGTCATACCTAAAGCATATATATCTGTTCTAGCATCAGTTTGACTAAAACCATATTGTTCTGGCGGTGCAAAGCCTTTTGTCCCCAAATATGTCGTGTCAAAATTCTGGTCATACTTAAAAATACGCACCGTATCAAAATCCACCAACTTAACAACACCATCATTTGTAAGCATAATATTATTCAAATTTATATCACGATGAATAATATCCCTTTGATGTAAATTCTTCAATCCCTTACATAATTGTACTAAAATATCTTGTATTTCTTCATCAGATATATATTTTTTTTGCTCTATCAATTCATTTAAAGTTATACCACAGATATATTCTTCCACTAAAATTATTTCTTCATCACCATCAAAAATATAATAAATCCTAGGAAGTATCCTATCATCTATCTTTTTCAATTCCTGATAAGGAACATCTTTATTTTTTAGATATTTTATAACATATACTTGTCTATCTGACTCATCATATGCCAAAACAATCTTACTCTTATCGCTCTCCTTCCATATATCTATTTGTTTATATTTATCATTTATAAACTGCTTGACAAAATCACTCATATATTAACCTTCTATCAAATAAATTTATAAATATATTTTAACAAAAAAAATAGCAGGTCTTGTATATTATCACCTGCTATTTTATATTAATTTTTATTAACTAACTTATCTAAACTAACCTCTAAAATTTTAGATATTTTATACAATACTGGTAAAGATACACAACCTGTCACTAAACCACTTTCTATTTTTGCCATATAGCTTAGACTGATATTTGTTTTTTGAGCTAATTGCATCTGTGTATATTTTTTCAATTTCCTATAATAAGCAATATTTATTCCTATTAATCTATTATCCAACTCATTATGCGTCATAAACATACCTCCTAAAATAATTATCTTACTTTAAAACACATTTATCTATAAACTAATAAGGTTAATTTATTCATTAATAGTATATATTAGATAAAAAAAATAACAGATATAATCAACATTATACCTGTTAAAATAAATCAAAAATTTTATACTATCTTATATACTGGTTTAACTTCTGTATAAATGTCTTTTCAACTTTATATTTTTTAGAAAGTATTTCTATTGATTTATCATCTTTCATAATATCTCTAATAATTTTTAGTGTTTTACCTACAGTAATATTCTTTTTGAAATTTACATCATTTAATAAATCTAATACATTAATTAAATTTAAAGTAATATATTTTTCTTTTTCTATAATATTTTTATCCTTATTTTTTAAATCTTTATAAAAATCTTTTTGCAATATCAAATTCTTATCTTCTATTGGATATATTATTTTATTAGAATAAATACTTTTTATATATATTGTTTGTCCTAACATTGATTTCCATTTTTCTATTAATATTTTACCTTTACTATTTAAATATTCTTTGCATTCTATTAATCGCATTTTACCAATAGGTGTACTTTTCCATTCTTTACTTTGATCTTTTATTTCTAATATTTCTCTTCTTGTAGCTTCTTTTCTATTTTCAGATCTAAGTAATTCTGTAATCTGCAAAAAGCATTCATAATCTTGCACTTTTTTCCATTCTTTTGGAATCCAATCCATACCATTAAGCATTCCTAATAATCCACCTGTTATGGATGCGATTGTATCTGTATCTGCTCCAAATAAAAATGCAGATACTTTGATACCCAGTAATGGATTACTAGCATATTTTGAAGCTAAATATATAGCTGATAAAATAGTAACATCTCCTGCTCCCTTTGCTTTACTGAAACAACCTAATTCAGTTAATACCTCAGCATCATTTAACATTAATCCTCTTTTTAAAATACCTTTTATTTTTTCAAGCTTATAAAGCATATCTTTACAAACTTTTTCCCATTCTTCCCCAAAATTATATACTTTACATCTTTCAATAATATGAAACCATTCATTTTTTAATTTATATATAGGAATATCCGACCAATAATTCTTACCATTTATTACAGCTGTAATAAGTTCTCCATAATCTAAAATATCTTCTTTATTCAAAAGATAATTTAACGCATATGCATAACATGTGGCTCCTAAAAATGCTCGTGGATGCCCATGTGTTATTAACGTATCTTTTATAATATCTATCATTAATTCTTCAATATTTGATTTTTCTTCATTTGCTATAACATGTGGCAAAATGCGCATCATAGCCCCGTTTCCACCAGCTTCAAAATAATCTTTTATATATTTTGATTGCCATAATAATTGCCCTCTTTGACAAGATTTAGCTGCTTTTAATAAAGCAACTCCACCTCCACGTTCATAATTCAACCAAAAAGGAAGTTCTTTTTCTATAAAAAATTTCTCCCAATTCCCAGTAATAATACTTCTAGATATAGCTAATGTTAATTGAGTATCATCACTATATTCACCAGATAAAATTTTTTCTTCATGCCAATAAGGTTTATTTGATCGACGTTTCCATTCAATGAAAGACTCTTTTACCTTTATGTTTTTCCATACATTTTTCGATATCTTTTCATTAGGCCACCCTAATGCATCACCAATAGCAGTAGATAACATTGCACCTTTACATTTTTCCATTTTAGTTGGTATAATAGACATCTTTTATTCCTCCTCTGACCTATTGTATCTTGTTTCTTTTGGTATACAACCATTCCTAACTAAATTGCTCCACTTTGTATCCAATATGTCTGGAGAAATATATATTATTATATTTTTTAATTGATATATTTTCAAAATTGAGTAAACCTGCTTTGCTATTTCTTCATTTCCAACAGCTATACCTATAATATAATCTCGTGGAATATCACTTTTTATTAATACTTCAGCTTGATCATCAGTTGGACAACATAATAACATTTTTTTCGTTCTAGGATAAGGACAAATAGATATTTTCTCAGCATAAATACTATCAATATGATTCATATCTTTACTGATATAAGCACCTTTTGATTTACTTGCATTACATGGACAATATTTACTATTTCTATATTTTATTATATTTAAATCTATATATATAACTACCCATTCTCTAAATACTTTATCAATATTATTATTTTTAGATTTTTTTAAAAACCAAGAATTTGGATATTGTATAGAACAACATATATAATCTAACTTTCCATCATAACGAATAGAATCATTCATATTTTTTACGTCTTTATCTAATTGTATACTTGATAAAATTCCTTTTGATGAAGTAATAATATGTGTAAAATTTTTTAATGTGGTAAAATGACACAATCTCGTTACTCCTCTTTTTTTCAAAAAATCATATGCTTCCATATATTATAAATCTACTCCTTTATAAAAATCATATGTATTAGATTTTTTTGGAAATAACTGCGTTAATTCTCCACTATAACTCATATAAAGACCATATTTCGATCTTGTTGCTGCAACATATAATAATTTTATTCTATCTGCATAAAATTCATTTTCAGATTCGGTTTGTAAAATATTATCAAAACTAGAAAATCTTTTCTTTGATAAAAAAGGAATAAAAACATTATCAAATTCTAATCCTTTTGCTGCATAATATGTTGAAAGATATACTTTTTTCTCATCAGCAAATCCTGGTGTATTTTTATCAATCTCAATTCCTATACATCCTTTTTCTTTTAATTTATACAATAACATATCTATTTCATATCTTTTTTTACAAATAATTACTGTAGATGCTGTCTTTCCTACTTCGATAGCTTGCTTAACAATCCACATTATTTCTTCTTGTTCATTTAAAAATTCTATTAATACTGGCTTTGGGCCTTTTGCTATTTGCGTAGTCGCTTCTATCATATCTTTATCTTTTTTCCAATACTTATTTTGCGTTATAGCTTTAGCAAATTTTATAATACTTTCTGGATTACGATAATTTATATCAAATTTCCATACTTTACTTACATCTATGCCTGAATCACGCCATGATAATCTACTTCCATAAATTTGCTGAGCTACATCTCCAAAAAATGTAAAAGAACCATTTTTATCTACCGACTCTACTAATGACTTAATCATCATGGGTGAAAAATCTTGACCTTCATCAACAATAATATGACTATATCTTCGATTAACATCTATTTTTAATTCATTAAAAACATAATATGCCATATCATCCCAATCATACTTTTTCCCATCATTTTCTCGTAATTCGATGTATCTTTCAAATAAATAAAAAACCCACTTTCGGTTTTCTCTTTTTATATTTGAAGCTGCTCTACCTATTCTCTCAGCTTTTTTATACTCTTCAAAATTAACTAAACCAAATTTCTCAATAAAAGATATTTCCTCTAAAAAAAAATCTTTCGAACGTTTATATGTTGATTCTAATGGATATTTTAAACTTAAATCTTGAAGAGCTTTTTCTATATATTTTTCTTTTTCCATTGAACTAACAATTATATTTCCATGCAATATTTTACCTCTACTTTTAAGATATCCTCTAGCATATTTATGATAATTTTCAACCACTAAATTTTTTGATTGAAAATTTTTTATTGCTTCCATATATTTAACTAAAGCTCTATTAAAAGTAACTAATAATACCTTTCCTGCATCTGGAATATTAGCTAAATGATATGCTCTTAATAATGCAATAGTTGTTTTTCCACTTCCAGCTGTTCCCAATACTACTATATGTCCTTTTGCTGGAAGAGCCATTACTTCTTCTTGCTTTCCTCTTGGAATAATATTCATTACTTTTCCTCCAATAATTTATTAAAATTCATTTATTTTAATTATAATATAAAAGCAAAAGAGCCTTTAGAAAAATTTTCCTAAAGGCTCTAACTTTTTTCATGCAATTAAACCGTTTAATAATTTAATAATAAATTATATTCGTTTTATATTCTTAATTATTCTCAAACTAAAAAAGTCCTTTAAAATCTATTAAATTATCTCAACTATATTTATTATTATAAGTATATCTTCTTCAAATTGTTTACCATATCTATATAAATTTTCTTACAAGATTTTGTGTTTTTTTGTTCTAAATAATACAAGCAAATTTTTAAATAATTATCCCAAATACTTTTATAAATTTCTTTAGCATTTACAAGACGATTTATTTTTTCTACAATTTTAGGTGCTATATTATAATACTCTTTTATTAACTCTTTACCATCAGGTTGATTTTTCAACCAATTATCACGGAAATGCCTAAACATAGCTAATTCATAGCAATCATCTGGTTTATTAAAACTATCACATACAGCTGTAGTAATAAAGCAACCTTCAGATTCATTTTCTTTTTGAGATTCATTCAAATTTTTAAGAACATCTTTAGCTACTGTTTTAACTTCATCATTTCCCACAGATATCGCTTTATTTAAATAATCTCTAGCAAAAGATGGATTTTCTTCAACACCTACGCCAATGGCATAACATATACCAAAAATACATAAGGCATCTCCATTATTTTGATCAAGTTCTAAAGCTTTTTTTAATAAAGAAATTCCTTTTTTTTCATCTTTATCAAAGTCTGCATATTCCTCATTAAGACCTAAATATACACTAGCTAAACTACTAGCTGCTAAACTAGAATTATTAACTCGGATATTTCTTTCATAATATTCAACAGCTTTATAGTAATTATGTTCACTTAAAAATATATTAGCTAATTCATTCAAAGCTTCTTCTTCATTTTGTTCAGCAGCTACTAGATACCATTGTTTAGCTTTATTAATATTTTTAGGTAAAAATTTTTCAAAATAATATAAACGTCCTAATATTAATGCAGAATTTCTTTCACCTTTAACAGCTGCTTTTTCATAATATTGAATAGCTTTATTTACATTAGCCGATTGATGACACTCTCCTGATAAATATATATATCCTAAGGAAGCCAAAGCTTTCCAGTAACCTTTATTAGCAGCTTTTTGATATAATTTCATAGCTTTATTGTAGTTTATCTTTTCGGAGTTATCAGAACAATAATAATTTGCTACCTCATATATAATAAAAGGATCTTCGGATTTTTCTAATTTATCAATTTGAGATAATATGTTTTTATTTAAGATAGGAATATACTCTTCATTAATATTATAAAAACCTGAACCTATTAAATGTATATCTGCTAATACATAACCCTCATCACTTAATTGAGCTAATATATTGAATGCCGATTCACCATCTTCTTTTATTTGATCATAGCCATATTCTAAAATCATTGCTGCTAAATAAGCCAATCTTGGACTATCAGCATTTTCAATATTGTTAATTCTATCAATAAACTCACTCATTTTATAATTAACAAATAATCTCTCTAATTTTTCAGCTAATTTATCATTTTTAATATCTTCTTCTTGTTGTACTTGAGCAAAATCTCCAAAAAAGTCTCCACCATCATTATCAATAATAATATCTTCTTTAGTATTATCTATAATATCTTTTTCAGTTATTGTAGATTCATTGTTAAATTCCTGAAGAGAATATCCACATTCATGACAAAATTTACCATTCTTTAATATTTTAGCTCCACAATTAGGACAAAATTTTAACATAACTTGTACCTCTCATTTTATTAATATTGTATTTGTTTTTGTGGTCTTCTAAATGCTGTCTTTGCTATTTCTGCAAATATTGGTCCACCATTCTCAGGTTTTCCTAAATCAGATATAGACATCTTAGCCCAATCTATAATACCTATATTTTTCCAATCACTATTATTAATACTTTCATAAATTTGATAAGCTTTTCCGCCTATTCCTTTTATTTGATAAATTACTTTATCAATACTGTCATCTTTTTGATTTATTAAATCTGCACCTAACTGATTTTGTCTTCTATCAAACCAAACTGTATCGTAATCTATAAGTAAACTATCTTCAGTTTTATTAGGTAAAGCATTTTTAGATTGTGCTTCTATTGATACATTAGGTGTATTAATTTTTATATTATCGCTTTTATCAATAAGTTTTTTAGCTACAAAAGCTGTAGCCGCAATACCAGCCACTATCGCTCCGCCTTTAACCAATGTTTCTGTACGTTCATTTTTTAATCGTTCTAACTCAATCTCTTTTTTATTACTTGAATCCCATGCTTCTACTGCTACTTGAGCAATAGTCCCAAGAATATCTAAACCTGAAAATCCCATTTATTTGTTCCCCCTAACATTAACCTAATCTTCGATTAATTACCCAACTATGAGGTTTATCTCCATTTTTTCTAGGACATTTGCCTGGCTGTGGTCTTCCCATACTTGGTGAACGAGTTTCTTTTTTTCCACAATAAGTACACATATATTCAATTCTCTTAAATGTTAAAGACATATTTATTTCCTCCTCACATTTTATCTCGCTATATGTTTATTAAAAGTTTTTATAAAATTACAATATCGTATTTATAAAAAAAACACCATTCTTACTAGGGTTAATATTAATACTATAAATATATATTTTTTAAATATCGCTTTCTTTCATAATTTCAGTAATATCTATACCTAAACATTCAAATATTCTAAACAATAAATCTATACCATATTTTACATATTCATATTCTATTTTGCTTAAATATTGTAGTATCATACTTTTTTTGAGCAAAAAAGCCTTTTAATAGTGCTCTAATATATTAAATAAAATAACAGATACAACATTTGTTATATCTGTTATAAGTTACATTATCAAATTTTTATTATTAATATTTTAGAAAAATTTTCCCAAACAAAATCTAAAACTTTATTAAAGATCTTAAAATATTCCACTGATAATAATTATATATTTTAATTAATTTAATTATCTCATCTTAAATATATCTTTTTAAATCTCCAAATGCTTAAGCTTAATACTATGATTGTAAAAAATACCAAAAATAATGTAGGTTGATATAAATATTCCAAACCTATTCCCTTCAAAAAAATTCCACGAGATATCTCTACATAATGAGTCATCGGCAATATCATGCTTATATAATAAAAAAAATCTGGCATAGCTACACGTGGAAACATAAATCCTGATAATAAAATACTTGGCAATAATACGAAAAAAGATAATTGCATAGCTTGCATTTGATTTTGAGCTACTGTTGATATTAATATTCCCAAAGAAAGTATCGCTAACATAAAAATTGTAGTCAATAATATAAATAAAATCAGACTTCCTTTTATAGGAATATTAAAACCAAAATAACCTACACAAATTGCTATTATCATTTGTATATAACCAACGCAAATATACGGTACTATTTTTCCAATTATCAATTCAATTGGTTTTAATGGACTTATCAATAATTGTTCTAATGTTCCTTCTTCTTTTTCTCTAACTATAGAAATACTTGCTACCATGATTAAAGTCATCATCAACACTATGCCAATAATTGAAGGAATTATATAATTGGCACTGATAAAATCAGGATTATACCATGCTCTTATTCGTAAATCATATTTACCTACAACTAAATTTGGATTATAAGATAATGAAGATAATTGCACTTGCTCTGCTTTTTTATTAATGGCTAATTGAGCTACATTTATAGCTGAGCTAGCTGACATATTATCACTAGCATCTACAATCAATTGGATAGGTACATTATCTCCATGCTTAAATTTTTTCACCATATCTGGCGGAAATATTATACCTACAATAGCCTCACCAGAATTAATTTTTTCATTCACTTCTTTTATACTGCTAGCATAATATATCACATCATAATAATCAGTAGCCACTAATACATCAATGAGCTCTCTACTTTCTTGTTGCCTACATTGATCAAAAACAACTGTTGGTATATGTTTTACTTCTGTATTTATAGCTAAACCAAAAATCAAAATTTGAATAATAGGTAACAATATCAGCAATCTTAGCATAGTTGTATCTCTACGCATTTGTTTAAACTCTTTATATAATATCGCATAAATTCTATGCATCACTATTCACCGCCTTTTGTTTAACCAATAAGGCAAAAACTTTGTTTAATGAAGTATTTTCATCAGCTACTGATTTTTTTATATTTAAAGGAGTATCTTCTATTAACAATTTTCCAGCATGCAAAAATCCTATTTTATGACATAATTCTGCTTCTTCCATAAAATGAGTAGTTACTATTACTGTTATATTTTGCTTAATTAAATCTTCTATTATTTGCCAAAAAATTTTTCTAGCTTTAGGGTCTGCCCCACTTGTAGGTTCATCTAAAAATAATAATTTAGGTTTATGGATAATAGCACACCCTAAAGCTAATCTTTGTTTCCATCCGCCACTTAATTGACTTACCAAATAATCTTTTTTATCTACTATACCAGCCATTTCCATGATTTCTTGCATGCGTATATTTAACAACTCTTCATTTAAACCATATAAATTAGCATAAAATTTTATATTTTCTTTTACTGTTAAACTAGGATATAAAGAAAATTTCTGCGACATATAGCCTATCTTTAATTTCAATTCATCAGTAATATTTTCATTTTGCCATAGATATATTTTTCCTGATGTAGGCTTTAATATGCCACATAACATACGTATTGTTGTACTTTTTCCAGAACCATTTGAACCTAACAATCCATATATACTGCCCTGTTTTATCTTTAAAGATACATTATTTACTGCAATAAACTCGCCAAATTTCTTAGTTAAATTTTCCGTATAAATTGCGTAATCCATATCATCACTTCATTATAATTAATTTACTCATCAATTAAACTGATAAAAACATCTGCTAAATTTTGTTTATTATATTTCTGTTGTAAAATCTCAAGTTTATCATCTAAAATGATTTTACCTTTATTCATATAAATAATATGTTTTACATACATCACTTCATCAAAATAAGGAGTAGCAACAATAATTGTAATATCTTCTTTATTTATCGTTTGAATTAAATCCCATAATTCTTGACGCGATACAGGATCAACACCAGTTGTTGGTTCATCTAATAAAATAATTTGTGGTCTATAAACTAAAGTTGCCGCTAAAGCTAATTTTTGTTTCATTCCACCAGATAATTTTTCTGCTAAACGATGTTTAAATCTATCTAAACCCACAAAATTTAACATTTCATTACAATTCATCAATGCTTGTTTACTATCAAAACCATGCATCTTAGCAGATAGTATCACATTTTCCTCTACTGTAAGATTTCTATACCAACTAAAATTTTGTGCCATATAACCAATATCTGCTCTTTTTTTATAAGGTATTTTTCCATCAATTAATATATAGCCTCTATCAGGATTTAATAAACCTACTATTAATTTTATTAAACTAGTCTTACCAGCACCATCACCGCCAGCAATGATAGTTAATTCTCCTGATTTTATAACTAAATTACAATCATCTATAATTTTTACATCATTAAAATATTTATCTACATTACTTATTTTAATCATCAAAAATCACATCCGCTATCATACCTGCTTTTAATCTATTATGCTCATTAAAAATCTTAATTTTTACCGCAAAAACCTTATTACTTCTTTCATCTTTAGTCAAAGTTTCCCTCGGTGTAAATTCAGCTTCATCATTTATATTTATTACTTGTCCTTGGAAAACTTCTTGAGGATATGCATCCACTTGTATCTTCACTTTTTGCTGTAGATATACCTTTCCTAAATCTGCAATATCTATATATACAATAACCCAACTATCTGTTAAATCTGCTATAGTTAAAATTGCTTGTCCTTGATTAATATATTCATTATTTTCAAAATTTTTATTTAATACAACTCCTGTAATGGGACTATATACTTTTGTATCTGCTAAAATACTCTCATTGGCATTAGCTTGTGCAATTAATTTTTCAACCTGTTGCTGTTGTGCTTCTATCTGTTTTTGTCTTGTTCCTGCTAAAACTAAATCATAATTTTCTTTAGCAATATATAGTTCCTTTTCTGCTACATCGACAGCTTTTTGCATATCATCTAAAGTTTGCTTACTTATTCCACCTACATCATATAATTCTTTATTTCTTTTTAAATCAGTTCGAGCTTTATCAAAAATGACTTGTGCCTTTTGCAAACTATTTTCTGCCATAGCAATTTCTTGTTTCCTTGCGCCATCTTTCAAATCTTGCAGTTTTGCTTGTGCTTCTTTCACAGCTTGCCAATCACCAATATTTTGAGCTCGTAAATCTTCTCGTTCTATCTCACAAACAAAATCTCCTAAATTTAAACTATCTCCTTCTTCTAATTTAAGGTTTCTTATATATCCTGCTAATCTAGGTGTAACATCATATTTTGTTACTTCTATCGTACCTGTTGCTGTCAATTTATCCACTTTATCATAACAAAAATAGTACCATCCTATACTCACTAACATAATTAACAATATCACAACTAAAGCAATTTTCTTCTTTGGCATATTATATCACCGCCCTTATGTTAATTATGTCATAGACGAATTTTCTGTTCAATCGACAATTATTTCTTTACTGTCGATTTTTCAATACAAATATATTATTTATCACCGGTTTTACAATCTCCAAATAATCTTCTATAGATAATCTATCTTTATATTTATACATATATAATAAAGCATTAAGATGTCCATTTATAAAAAACTCGACAGCCAATTCCGCTTTTAAATCATTTTTATCTAAATGAAAAAATTTATATATATTTTTACGTATTTTTTCTTTCAGTTTAAATTGAAAACTCATATCTCCATGCTCACCTAATAATACATATAATTTAGGTGCATACATCGAAAAAAATGCTTTTAATTTTTGTAAAGTATGTTTATCTTCTTGATTTAAGAAAAAACAATTTAATATATATGGTAAGAATTTATCAATTTGTACAAAAAAATCTTCTTGTTCTTGCTCTAATAAATCGTATATATCTTTAAAATATGTATAAAATACACTTCTATGATATCCTGCTTTATCCATTAATTCTTTTATTGTAATTTTATTAATACTTTTTTCTCGATATATTTCCCAAAAAGCAATTATAATATTTTCCTTTGTAAACAATAAATTCACCTCAAAAAATAAGATTGATTAGTTAAATTAACTAATCAATCTCACTAAAATCATCAATAATAATATCCTATATCACCAACAACAATAGTCTTAATAACATCTCTATTATCAAAGAAAAAATATAGTGGCATATTCGGATGGTCTTCACTATCGGCTAAATAGCACCAAGTAGTCCCTTGTGTTTCTCTATAATTTCTATCAGGATCGCCATAAGCATATAATACATCATTTTTGTTCATGCCCACTCTTATCCCCAAATTAGTAGTGATATTATCTTCATTGCAGATTATCGCTCTAATTCTGCCATTTTCATTATATCCGCCATTTATATAATAAACCATCAATTCACTATTATAAGTTACTTCATTTATATTAAAACCATTACAATTTCGCACTGCTAAATTTGCTGTTGGTCTACCATATACATAAAAACAAGAATCTATCTGTTGGTCAGGAGTAAGTCCTCCTATATTTAAATATGTATAAGGTATTCTAGCCTCTACATTTAATATATTACTAAAAATAATCCCCAAACAAATAACAATTGAACTTATAAAAAATCTCAAAATACTAACCTCTTTTATTTTCATTATACTTATTATATATTTCAATTATCCATTTATATTTTCTATTAAATCACCTAAACGCAATCTGCTTCTAATATTTAATAAAGTTTCATCTAATTGGCGAATTTTTTCAATACAAGCTTTTTCTTTTGCTGTTGTCTCTATAATTTTACTAATTCCGCCATTTTTTATCACAATGCGTTTATCAGCATTTAAAGCCAATAATGGATCATGCGTAGACATAATGACGATTTTTTCACTTTTTGCTAAGCATTTTATAGCTTTTTGTCTATCTATCCCTGCATTCTCAATTTCATCAATCAATACAATCGGTGAGCTACTTATACATGCCACATCTGCTATCATTAAGGCTCTCGATTGACCACCTGATAATTGAGTTACTTTCGTATCTAAAGTAAATTTTTCACCAGCTAATTCATTTGCCATAGAAAAACATTTAGCGATTATAGCCTTTTCATTTTCTACTTCTTTGCCTAAACGAACTTTAGCATGCATAGTCAAAAAATCTTCTACAGTAATATCCATGATAAAATTCATATTTTGTGATAATTGAGCTACTAATTTTCCTTCTAAATTAAATCTAGCTTCATCATCTAAAATTTCATCATCAATTAAAATCTGTCGTTTTGTCGGTGTATCTTCTTGTGCTAAACATTCAATATCTGCAAGCAATCTACTTTTCCCAGAACCTGTTGGCCCTACAATACTTATTACTTGCCCTGCAAAAATCTCTACTTGGATATTTTCAGCTTCGCCCAATTTATTTTTGCCACCATTGATGGTTAATTTATGTACTTTTACTTCATCTTTATTTTCTAAATTCTGCATAGCTGAAAGGTATTTAGCTAATTCATCAGCAATATTGCCATCACGAATACCTACTTGCCATAAATCTTCTTCATCTATATCTTCAAAAGCCTTAGCAAAAGTCAAATTATCCGGCAAATTCCATAGACCTGTATTATCCAAATAATCTTTGATTTGAGGATATGCTTTTTTTATTTCTCCAATTGTATGAGTTTCTACAAATTCTTTAAAATCCATAATTTCCACCTAATCAATTAAATTCCATTTTCTTAGTCATGCCCAATTGATATTTTTCACCAATGCGCATTTCATCTGTACAATATGAACATACAGCAGCTGGCGAAGTAAAACGCAGTTTTTTTCCTTCTAATGTATCTATATCTTCAATTTTATTTATATATTTTTTCAACATAAATGCACCTTGACCAGTTATACCGTTGATAAAAATAACTTGTGCCTTAGGATTTGCTTGATAGACATTATACATAAATACTTCGCGTTCAGCTTGAGAAATAATATCTCCTTTAGTGATGACTATTACATCTGCAAATTTCACCATTGGCCCAATTTTTCTCGGTGTATTAATCCCTGATAAGCAATCTATTACACCAATAGCCAATACATCTTGAATATATGGTGAACAGCGATTGCAAAGACCTGCACTTTCGGTAATCAAGTAATCTAAATTTTGACTTTTTCCCCAAACTACAGCTTCTTCAATATTGCTGATAAAAAAATGGTCTGGACAAAATTTTCCTGATAAACCAATCTGTATCGGTATATTCGCTTTTTCATATGGTTCTTTATCAAAAGTCGTCAAGCAATCGAATTTAATAACGCCTGCTTTTTGTTTTTCTTTATGTAACACTTCTATTAATCGCAAAATTACAGAAGTTTTGCCCACAGATGGTGGCCCTGCTAAAGTTATTAATTTCACCAAAATCATCTCCATCATAAATTGCTAAATTTTATTATATAGCAATAAACTAAAAAAAAATAGGTTAAGCACTTTAGACTTTATTTTCATAAATCCATACTCAACCTATTTTTACTTATTTTATAAAATTCTATTTAAAATAATATTATATATTAACCAATTTCGCCTTCAAGCTCTGTACCACGCACTCTTACTGGTCGATTATGTTCATCAACCATGACTACATCAGGTACTAAATTTTGAGCTTCTTCTTTTGTCATCATAGCATAAGCAATAATAATAACTGTATCGCCAACTTGTGCTTTACGTGCTGCTGCTCCATTTAAACAAATCACACCGCTACCACGTTTACCTGCAATTGTATAAGTTTCTAATCTAGCACCATTGTTATTATTTACTACTTGTACTCTTTCTCCTGGTAAAATACCTGCAAGCTCTAATAGTTCTTCATCAATAGTGATGCTTCCCATATATTCTAAATTTGCTTGAGTTACTGTAGCACGATGAATTTTTCCATGAAACATATTATATAACATTATTATTTATCCTCCAAAATGACATTATCTATTAAACGAGTTGTACCAAATTTTACAGCTAAAGCTAATAATACTCTGCCTTCAATTTTATTTCCTACTGGTTTTAATCCTGGCAATTTATACATTTCTACATAATCAATTTGACTTGTTTTTTCAATCTGTATAGTGTCTTTTACTAAATTTAATATAGCTTCTACATCTCTTTGACCATTAGTAAATGCTTCTTTTGCCAATTTTAAACTCTTAGATAAAATCAACGCAGATTTTCTTTCTTCTGGAGATAAATAAGTATTTCTTGAACTTTTAGCAAGTCCATCAGCTTCACGAACGATAGGCATAATGCGAAGTTCTACATTGAAAAATAAATCATCCACCATACGGCGTAAAACTTCTGTTTGCTGAGCATCTTTTAAGCCAAAATATGCTCTATCTGCTCGAGATAAATTGAATAATTTACTAACTACTGTAGTAACTCCACGGAAATGAATAGGTCTTGTTCTACCACATAAAACTTTTGTGATATCACCTGTAACTTCTACCCATGTCATATCTTCATTAGGATATAAATCTTTATTTTTTGGTGCAAATACTACATCTGCTCCTGCATTTTGTGCCACTATGCAGTCATTTTCCAAAGTACGAGGATAAGCTTCATAATCTTCATTTGGTCCAAACTGAGTAGGATTTACAAACACACTGACGATTGTAATATCATTTTCTTTTGCTGAAGCATTAATAAGTGAAGCATGACCTTCATGCAATGCTCCCATAGTTGGTACCAAACCAATAGATTTGTTTTCCTGCTTAAAATTAGCGACTAATTCACGTAATTTAGCCACATCTTGACATAAAATCATTTTTTTCTTCTCCTTTAATGTTCTTATAACAAACAAAAAGAGACTATAATGAACTTACATAAAAGCACAAAAAAAGTACATCTCGACACGAAATGCACTTTCCCTATTGATTAAATATAATTGATTTGATTTCATAACAAAAAATCCATCAACTATATTTTATATTTAAAATTCTGCAAGTTCGTCTCGGTCATAGTGATCCAAGCGTCTTTTTTCTTTTTAAATTTTACCTTATTAAATTATTTTATTTAAAATTAAACAACTAAGATACAGTTCAAATTATTAATATATATTGATACTGTTCACTATTGTTTGTTACGAACCACATAATACCACAGAAAAAATTCAACTGCAAGTATTTAAATAAAAAAAGCTACTTATCATAATAATTATTATAAAGTAGCTTTTTGTTATAGTTTTAATTATATTATCTATCAAAATGGAGCTGATAACAGGATTTGAACCTGCGACCCATGTATTACGAATACATTGCTCTACCAACTGAGCTATATCAGCATCAATTTTCTTTTATGATAAAATATTTTAAATTTATTGTCAATATTTGCTTCATATAATTATACAAAATATCAAATCTAGCTTATAATATAATCAAATATAAAGTATTCACATTAGAAATACTACCATTAGTTTGGATTTGGAGGCTTTTTTATGGAATTAAATCAACTAGAATATTTTGTTGCTCTAGCCCATATAAAAAACTTTACTAAAGCAGCAAAATCTCTGAATGTGTCTCAACCAGCACTTAGTCGTTCAATCAGTCGCTTAGAAAAAGATTTAAATATACCTCTTTTCATCAGAGATAGCCGTAAAGTAAATTTGACTCAATATGGTCAAACATTTTTAACTTATGCTGAACGTATCTTGCAAGAATTAGAAACTGCCCGCCAAGATATAACTAATATGGCTGAACCAGATAGCGGAGTCGTAAATTTATCTTTTATGCACTCTTTAGGTGTATATCTTGTGCCAGAATTATTAAAAGAGTTTCGTAAAATCTATCCTAAAATACAATTTCGCCTTAGTCAAAATCATTCTTTCTTATTATCAAAACAATTATTCAAAGGAGAGTCCGATTTATGCCTTTGTAGTTCTCCGATAAATTCTGAAGGCATCGCTTGGGTTCCATTATTAACAGAAGAATTATTCATTATCGTTCCTTCAACTCACCCACTTGCTCATCGCAGTTCTATAAATATCACAGAAGTTGCTAGCGAACCATTTATTACTTTAAAACCAATGTATGGTTTACGCACTAAAACTGAACATATCTTTGAAGTAGCTTCTATTCGCCCTAAAATACGTTTTGAAGGTGATGAAATTGTTACTGTAGCTAGTTTAGTAGCAGCTAATTTAGGTGTTTCACTCGTGCCTAAAATTCCTGGAATGGAACATCTCGATATAAAATTCATTTCCGTAGATAATCCAAAATGCACTCGTGATATCGGTCTTGCATGGTATGCTAATAAACCTCTTTCCCTTGCTGCCCATCGTTTTCAAAATTTCATAATTGATAAATTTAACCATGAATAATCATAAATATACTTAAATATCCTTGCAGTTTTAGATTTTGAATGATATGCTAAGTTATTGTAAGTGTAAAATTACTTACAATATTAATATATAAAATGGAGGAGCACCTAATTGAAAGCAGTTATTTTTGATATGGACGGAGTCATAATTGATTATTGTGAACCGCACACTTGTGATTTTAATCATAAGTTAGGCAAACAAAA
>OGZF01000361.1_pt1 | contig 43560 bp, 40 predicted proteins | sample 1576771 | NCBI WGS metagenome assembly OGZF01 (sample SAMEA3541536, study PRJEB24748) | human gut metagenome | biome: human gut; feature: human-associated habitat; material: faeces | place: China | collected 2012
TACACCGCCAATCAGCTTGAACGGACCAAACGTATCAAATCCCTTGCATGAAAACTTTCCGACAATGTTGTCATGTTTGTATGCAATCACCTACGCAATTGGCTTCCCTTCATCCCGGTAAATCAGATAGTTTCATTCCATCAATTCCACTGCTGTCTCTTTCTGCTGACAAATTCTCCATAGCAGCTTTTATATTTGATTCCTCTATATTTCATTCACAGTTATATCAATATGCCCCCTTGTCCGCAGAGTTGCTAATTCTACTGTTAACATTTCTCTATAATTATCCTATTAAAATTCTATAAATACTGAAATCTCCTGTAATTACAATATTGCGCATAAAAATGTACACTGACATGGTACCTAAGATATCATGGCAATTACGTATAGGTAGTGTATATCTTGAAAGACAACGGAAAATTGTAACTGATATTATAAAGTGTCAATTCCTTATAGGTAATGTATATCACTCACTTTCTAGTGAAATAAATCGAATATTTTCGTGTCAATTCCTTATAGGTAATGTATATCTTATACTCCTTGGAACGATATTAACTGCAAAAGGTATTGTTTCAGATCGTGTCAATTCCTTATAGGTAATGTATATCATGACTCTTTGGATGATACTATTCAAGTAAAAAGAGGCTCCTATGAGTGTCAATTCCTTATAGGTAATGTATATCAACTGGTTTTATCAGTATCTAATTATGATACTACTCCATTTTCATCTCAAAATCAATCTAAAATGTTCAAAAAGTCCGTCGACCTACAACAACTCCGTCTATGTAAAACCTTGATTTTACAGCATTCTATACTATTCCTCAATCTTTCTTTGACATCGACAGGTTTTCTAAGCAAAAATTACGCAAATTAATATAAAATAGTACTATTCAGATCAATATAACCCCTTCTAACCCCTTGTATTTACTAGCATTAGAGGTCGACGGATTTTTTAACTCATTTCACCATATTCTAATCCGCCTCCTTACCTTTTTATACCCATGTTTCCTATCGCAGGAATAATATAATTATTAATTATCAGCCTATTGCCATAATTATAATTCTGTGTATGCTGTAAAATAGTTATAGTAAGCTGGTCAATTTCATCCTATAAAACCACGCAACATTATCTTTGTATTGAGCAGGATGAACGTGATAAGATTTATACGAATCTTGAACTATTAAAAAACAAACAGCCAGTGTTTCTCTATTTCAGAAACACTGGCTGTTCTGTTAGTCCGTTGTAAAACTCCACTGTCGCAGCAAGGTCTTTATCATCCGGATGTCCCTTTGATACACCGCCAATCAGCTTGAACGGACCAAACGTATCAAATCCCTTGCATGAAAACCTACCGACAATGTTGTCATGTTTGTATGCTATCACCTACGCAATTGGCTTCCCTTCATCCCGGTAAATCAGATATTTTCATTCCATCAATTCCACTGCTGTCTCTTTTTGTAGACAAGTACTCCATGGCAGCTTTTATATTTGGTTCCTCAACAATGTCATTCACAGTTATATCCATACGCACTCCTTGTCCGTAGAGTTACTAATTCTACTGTTATAATTTCCATATAATTCATCCTATTAAATTCTATAAATACTCACACTCCTTGCAACTACTATATTTCGCATAGAAATTTACAAGGACATTATGACTACGGCGTTGTGTCAATTCCCCATAGGTAATGTATCTCGAAGCACTTGCAGGAAATGCATCTGCCAGCACAATAGAGCTGGTGTCAATTCCTCATAGGTAATGTATCTCAGGAAAATATACAGTTTTTACAAAAGAATAAACAAGTGTCAATTCCTCATAGGTAATGTATCTCAACTGATTTAATCAGTATTTATAAATGATACTACTCCATTTTCATCCCAAAATCAATATAAAATGGTAAAAAAGTCCGTCGACCTCAAGCATCATAATATCAGCAAATCCTACATTTTCAAGGATTTAGCAATATTTCACTATTCATCCCTGACATCGACAAATTTGGACTTGACTACATCGACAGACTTTTCAGCTCCAAATCCGATAAAATATATAAAAATGAGTTGTTTTTTTACAAAACTGTCACCAAAAAAACACTTTAAACCATTATATTTACTGAAATTTTATGTCGACGGACTTTTTCATTCAGTTTTCTGCGCATATTGGCTCTTTCCTTAACATTTTATGTTAAGCTTGTATATAAAGGTGAATTCTTCTTTACATATACAGCAAAAAAGCCCTGTCCTCACGAACAGAGCCCTATGCATTATTTTGCACTTACAAGCCTTACTATCACATCAATTCCAGCCGCCCAAAAGAGTATCGCCCCCACGATATATACCTTTGTCTTCTGCTCGAAACCGAAGTGATATCCTGTGTAAATGCCTGCCACTATACAGATGACAGTGAGCAGCGCCACCATTATCATAATGGTGAGAAGTCCGGTACCGAGGAAGCCGAATGCTATTCCTGCAAGAACCGTATAAAATGCGGTGATTCCTGCTATCCTTAACACTCTTTTCATGTCAAGCTGTGCCTGACAATGCTCCTCAATCCTTTCGTTTCTTATAGCCTTTCCTATAAGCCTGATCCCCAGTCCTATCAGTATTCCGATAGAAATCATCTCTCCTAAAAGTGCTTCATCCTTCACCGAGTATTTCCCGTTAAGGAAGCTTGACAGGAAATACCCGATGTACATTGCTAACAACTGGCAAACTGCAACTATGAAGCAAATGGCTGTAAGCTGTTTCTTATTTACTTTCTGGATCAGGGATCCCTGACATTCCATCGCAACGAAAATCTCCAGTGAGCTTCCCGCCACGATTAACAGATATTCTATCCAGCCCATTTTTGCCTCCCCTAATGTACAAACATCCTTTAATTAATTATTTGTCGCTATCTGCCTTAGCATCTATTGAAGCTAATTTATATATGAACTTAACGCTGCCCGTCTGTCCATCAGCGATTGCTGAGTATGTCTGATATTCCTCACCTGCGTCAATTACTGCCTGAAGCTTGTCAGTGAATGGCTTTAAGTCACCGTTGTATGCGTCAAGAATCTTGTTGATTCCTTCCTCATTGAACTGTACCATACCGTCTGCAAGTGTGTGTGCACCCTCTGAAAGTGTCTTAGAGCCTGTTGTGAGCTGGTCTACACCTGAGACTATCTGATTTGTTCCATCTGCAAGCTGTGAGGCTCCGCTGTTGAGCTGTGCGTTGTTTGCTACAAGTGTGTTTGAACCGTCCACAAGCTGCTTGATACCGCTTGTGAGAGTTGGTACTGAGTTAATGAGTGACTGTGTTCCGGCTGAAAGCTGGCTTGCTCCGGCATTGAGTGATGCTGCTCCGGTATTTAATGTATCGTTGTTTGCTACTAATGTATTTGAGCCATCCACAAGCTGTTTAATTCCTGATGTAAGTGTAGGCATGCTTGCAACAAGACCTTTCTCTCCATTTACACCTTCATTAAGCTCTGCTGCACCACTGACAAGGCCTTTAGTAGTTATCGTTTCATGAATAGAATTCATTGTCTCAGAAGCTCCTGATACCGCTGCAGTTGCTGCCACTGTCTCTGAAACCTGCTCACATGCACCGCTAAGCTTTTCTGCCAATGTATTTAAAGCACTTTCTACACCAGCATTTATCTGCTTTTTATTATCATCAGATGATAAAACCTTTTCCAACTGTTTTTGAGTCATATTTAACAGGGTATCTGATGCTTCTTTACTATAAAGGAATTCTGCTAACTGACTAGCTGACATATTTTGTATAGCGTTATAGTCAACAAAAGCCTTTTTGCAATCATCATTTTTTAATATTTCCTGTGTCTGAGTATCTATAGTTCCATTTTGTGTTGCTGCATTAATAGCATTAGCATAAACATCACTTGTTTTTTTATACACCTGCTTTATTTTTAAAGCTAATGTATCACTATCAACTTCACCTGCTTTTACATTTGCAGCACTTGAAAGGATACTATTGACAACAACATTATATGTGGAATCAAGATTTTTTTCAAAATTCTGACTGGCTGTACCGTTATATAAACTAGTATAAAGTTCTCCATCAACTACATTTCCATTTTTATCAGTTCCATATCGTAGTCCATTATATATTGTAGTTTTTACTGTATTACCAGTCTCTCCAGCAAATGAATCTTTTACTGTCTGAACCGCAGTGGACTTAATCGTATTCTTCTGTTCATCTGTAGGTCCTGCCTGTAATGTCTTATCAAGCTCCTGAACTCCAGCATTAAGAGCACTTGTACCTTTTGAAAGTTTTGATACACCACTAACTAATGTGCCTGATTTACTTCCCAGCTCGTTGATTCCTGCATTGAGCTGACTAGCTCCATCCGTATAAGTCTTCAAGCCATCCTTAAGTGTTGCACTTCCGCTTGCAAGCTGGCCCGCTCCACTATTAAGCTTATCTGCTCCTGACACAAGTGCTCCTGTGCTGTTTCCAAGTGTATTCAATCCACCACTTAATGTACTAACACCATCAGTATATGTCTTAAGTCCACTCTGCAGTGTGCCAACTCCTGATGCGAATGTGCCGAGCTTGCTCTGCAATGTTGAAAGTCCGTCAGCAAGTGTGTCAGTACCCTCTGCCAGTGTCTTTGAACCATCCTGAAGCTGTGTTGAGGCATCCTTTAAGTCATTTATCATGTCATCGAGGTCTGATGTATCAATTCCGTCTGTGCTCACATAATCAGATGCGTTTACCACGAAGGTCATGGCTGCAGGCATTGAGAAATTCTTTACATCTGCTGTCATTTCCATGTATTCAGGGATATTTACATCGCCATCGAGATCTCCGTCCTTGATTCCGAGGCTGTCCTTTAAGCCCGGAAGTGCATAGCCGAGCACTACGCTTGATGAGTCGCTTACCTCAGCCTTGCCGTTTGTCACTTCGATATTCTCGAAGCCATCACCGAGTACAAGTCCTGTTACTGCTGCAAATGGTACGGAAACTGTCTGCTTCTCGCCGTTTACTGTCTCTGTATATGATGTGGTATTTGTGTAGTCAAAACGGATTTTGACCTTTCCTGATTTTCCTGCAAGGTCCTCAGGTGAGATTTCTTTTCCATCGAGGTAGTATGTAACCTTCTGTGTTACAGGTGGTTCCTCTGTTGCTGTGCCCTGATAGTAAATGTCCTTGCCGCCGGCCTGCCAGGTGAGCTTGTCACCGCTTTGTGTGAATTTTTCCTTGCCCTTTACGTTCTCGATATCTGAAAGGTTTGAAGCATCCTCCAAGGTATCCTTTTTGTCTTTATTTTTAAGGTGATCTACTACGATTGTTTTGTTTACGTTGCCGTTTGCATCTGAGATGAGATATACGCTCTCGTCCTTGTCTGCATCGTTATCCTTTAATGATACGCTGTCCATGAGCTTATCTGCTATGTCATCAGCATCCTTGCTGCTTCCTGTTGTGCTGTCTGCCTCGGCTGTGACTGCGGTGCTGTTCTTCTCTGCAAAAACTGCTGTTGCTCCGATTCCTGTACCTACAAGTGCTATTGTGAGGACTCCGGCTACAACACGGACAATATATTTACTTTTTAACTTTTCTTTCAATTCTGGTAATTTCATGTCTTATTCCTCCTGATTTTGTTTTTGAGGTCATATTTTTATGTTATGAGGGTCAAAAAGTATTTTATCCCTCATTTATGATTAATCAGATTACTAAGCTGTCAGGTTCTTGTTTTTAAAGCCTGCGCTTGTGGCACATATTACTTTGTCAAAAATCATAAACATTGACGGAAGTATAAATACTACTACAAACATACTGATGATTGCGCCTCGTGCAAGCAGTATACAGATAGAACTGATCATATCAATGTTTGAATAAAGTCCTACACCAAAGGTTGCGGCGAAGAAACAGAGTGCACTGACGATAACTGAGTTTGTCGAATCTGCAAGTGCCTTTGTGATTGCCGGCTTTTTGTCCATTCCGGTGTATCTGTTCTTTCTGTACTTTGTGGTCATAAGTATCGCATAGTCAACCGTTGCACCAAGCTGTATGGTTCCGATTACGATGCTCGCGATAAACGGAAGCTTTGTTCCTGTAAATCCCGGAATTCCCATGTTTACAAAGATTGCAAACTCGATTACCGCTACAAGTATGATTGGAAGCGATACTGATTTGAATACAATCAGGATGATAAGGAATATCAATACGATTGATACTGCACTTACACGCTTAAAGTCTGTATCTGTGATAGTGATAAGATCCTTTGTACAAGGTGCCTCACCGATAAGCATTGCGTCCTCGCTGTAATTCTTTACTATCTTTTTAATCTCTGTAATCTGGTTGTTTACCTCATCAGATGCTGTCGCATATTTTGATGACACAAGCATCATCTGGTAATCACCGTTTTTGAATATCTCCTTTGCCTCATCCGGCACCATATCATCCGGTATGGTAGGTCCAAGTATTGAGTCAAGCGATACTGCAAGCTTTACTCCATCGACCTTCTTGATATCATTTATCATGCTTATGCTGTCTGCCTTTGACATATCGCTTGGTGCGATGATGATATGTGTGGCACCCATAGCATACTCCTTATCGAGTCTCTCGTTGGCCTGCTTACTGTATGCGCTGTCAGGCATGGTTCCTGCAAGGTCATAGTAGACCTGATCATGAGTGTATCCGTATATTGCCGGGATGAGCACTACGATGAAAATCACTGCAAGTATCTTATAATGATTTGTTACCCAGCTTGCAATCCTGGAAACATCAGGCATGAGAATCTTATGCTTTGTCTTCTCGATTGCCTTATCACATGCAAGAATCAGTGCAGGGAGAATTGTTACACATCCGATAACTCCGAATACAACGCCCTTTGCCATTACGATTCCCAGGTCAAGTCCAAGTGTAAAGCTCATGAAGCAGAGGGCTACGAAGCCTGCGATTGTTGTGATTGAGCTTCCTGTTACTGAGACAATTGTGTGGGAAATGGCATGTGCCATGGCTCGCTTCTTGTCTCCGTCATATCTGTCTATCTGCTCCTGATAGCTGTGCCACAGGAAAATCGAATAATCCATTGTTACGGCGAGCTGCAATACTGCTGTCAGTGCCAGTGTCAGGTATGAAATCTGTCCCTGTATAAAGTTTGTTCCCAGGTTATAGATAATAGCCATTCCTATGCTTAGGAGGAATAACATCGGAACAATTATTGAATCCATTGTAATTCCCATGACAAGCATTGAAAGCAATGCTGCTATGATGACATATATAGGAGCCTGCTGCATAACAAGTGTCTTTGTATCTGCGTTGACCGCTGCCATTCCTGCTACGAAGCAGTGGTTTTTCACCATCTTATCCATCTTGTTGACAGCTTCCATTGTCTCATCCGAACCCATTGTGTCGCTGTAGGTAACGAGCATGAGCTGGCTGTTTGCATCCTTGTTGTTGAATGCGTCGTACACCTCATCCGGAATTGCCTCTCTTGGCAATGTGGAATCAGCGATTGTTCCGTACCAAATGACATCCTTAACACCCTCAAGGTCCTCAATGTCATCAGCCAGAGTCTCTATGTCCTGATCCTTCATATCCTCCAAGATCACAAAAGACAACGCTCCGGTTCCAAACTCATCTACCATGATATCCTGACCCTTCATAGTCTCTATCTGACTTGGCAGATAAGAAAGGATATCAAAGTTGATTCTCGTGTTGATAAAGCTGATGCCTGACGGTATAAGCAGTGCAAATGCAACTATCAGTATCAGCACACGATGTTTTACGACTCCTTTTCCAAATTTAATCATTAGATTCACCACTCTTTCTTTTATTCGTATTGAAGTATAAAAAAAAAGACCGAATAAATAAATATTCAATCTCTTCGATTTGTCATGTGAGATATACAAATCCATCAATTTGTATATCCGATATGACACATATATGATATTGTATTTGATTTCTGACACTTTTTCACAGCATTTTCATATTTACAGCTCACTTAGTATATCATCCATTGAGCGCGTAATCAGATACATGTATGCCTCAGCCATCTCCTTCGGCTCAATATCATCCATGCCCTGGGCTATCCAGCCCTCCGTGATAAAGCACAACGACTGCGCATAATATGTAGAAATCACCTCCGGTGTGAGCCAGCGGTATTTGGATTTCTTTCCTGTGCTCTTTTCGCTTATGATATTCATAAACATCTCATAGACGCACTTCATAGCAATCTGATTAAACGTCACTGCACCCTCCAGCTTTAGTGCTTTCTTGTAAAAAACACTGTTTGCCGTGATATTATTGAGCATCAGCACAATCGCTTCAAAAATCATTCCGGCATTGAGCAGCGGCTTGATGGGCTCAAGCAGCTCGGTTTTGATAATCCACTCTATCAGCTCGTACTTGTCCTGAAAATGATTGTAAAACGTGGGGCGGATAACTCCGGCCTTGTCCGTTATCTCTTTAATTGTAATCTTATCGATTGGCTTTTTCGCTGAAAGCTCTATAAGGCTCTCAGCGAGCACCAGATCTATTGCATTCTTACCTTGCTGTGTCATTACTCATCAAACTCCATCGTGACAAAGTAGCCCTTCTCAGTCTCCCTCACATCCACGACATCGCCCTCGCGGCTTTTGAGCCTCTCGCTGACCACGTAGTTTCCCGACATGGCAATCGCATGCTCTATCGTATAATAATATGAAGTCGGAAGCTTGCTCTCTGTTACCTTCAGATGGTCACCGACCTTGGTAAGTCCGGGTCTCTCCATCTTAAACTCCATTCGACGCATTCTGTCGCCTTTCTGTTACTGCTTAATTGTCCTCTTTTCTATCCTCAACAAACGTTGCCTCAAACTCCTTTTGCTTGTTGTAGGCGCTCTCCGCCTTTGTAGCACGGCTTGTAATCCAGATATTTGATACTCCGTTGAAAATCAGTATGATACCGACAACAACAGTAGCTGTCTTCATTACATCAAATGCATTTGTCACGCAGATTATTCCAAAAATCAGACTGATTATTGAAAAAATCAGGCCGACACTCCAGCCCCCGTAACCGTATTTTCTGGCATCCACCGCCTCAATAATACTCCTGATGCTGTGAAAAATGAGCACCAGACCGATGACTATAGGTATCAGGCTCACCACAACCTTTGGCTGTACCAGAAACCATATGCCCACTGCCAAAACCACAAGCCCCAGCATCGCTGAAAAACCATTCGTAACTATATTCAAAAAATAGCTGCACATATAGACCACTCCAATGATGATAAGCACTACCGCAAGCACATTGGCCACAATCGTGAGCACCGAAGCCCTCCATATGATAAACACCAGTCCCAGCGCTATGCAAAGCACTGATGACAGTAGAAAATCAGCCTTTATTCTGCCTAAAAACTCCTTCATACACGACCTCCTTTATATATCATGCCCTACATTACTTTTCTAATTCTGTTCCTCTACACTTTTCTTAACCAGGTCAAGAACAGTCTGAAGCTCAGCACCCTCAACCGGTGCAGCTCCATATCCAAGACGCTTGTGATCTTCTGTAATCTCAGCCAGCTCAGTAGTTTTATCGGCCTTCACATCAATTACAAAGTATCTGCCCTGTGACGCAGCATCATCCCACACGAGATAAGCACGGATTGCGCAGTTTGGAGCCATATCTCTTGTCGGGAAATCAACTCTGGTGACATTAAGCGTATCGGAAATCTGCATAGACATAACAGAAAAATCCTCCTCCATATATGGATACATACGCTTCTGCTGATATGCCTCCTCGTACAGCTCATCTATTAGCTTTTCCTTCTCATCGGCGAGCCGGTCCATGAACTCTTTGCCACCCTCAAACATCTTCGCCGGCAGGAAAATATGCTCATACTGCATACGCTCAAAGATGACATACTGCTCTGCTGTCATCTGTACAGTCTTGCCCTTTGTCGGTGATGTAGGATGTCCCTCTCTTCTGGCCTTTTCCACTGCCTCAATCTTTTCTACAAGAGGCTTTTTGAAAATCAGATTGTGAGTGAACGGATTGAATGCGATGCCATCAAGCTTTGACTCTTTATTTGCCACCATATTGTTGACTGCAAGAAACGGCATATTTACAATGCATGGTGACGGATGATCCTTAGAAAGCTGTGCCTTTGAGGTATAAATCGGCATGAAAGCCTCTCCCTCACCGTTTTTAATAAATAGCGGAATCGGCTTATTGTTCTCTCCGACATTTGCAGGCACCAGAAATCTGCTCTTGGTGCATTTATCAATGAGCTTATTGAGTGTCTCAGCCTTTTTGTCGCTCGAATACTGTGTCATCAGCTCCTCAACCTCAGGGTTTTGCACCTCGAGAGTGAAAGCCGGATCGTCCTTTAATTTATTTTTGATTTTATTGTTATCCATTATACTGCTTCTCCTTATATTAAATGCCCGGATTTACATCCAGGCATTATTTTAACACATTTCTTTTATCAACTCAACAATCTTAGTGTCTCTTGCTATCCATTCTTTATCAAGAAAGGCGCTGTTGGCCTTTATTATCTCATCCGGCGTGGCCCATGACAGGTGATACTCAAGCCTTATCTCGCTGTCTGTCATCTGTGTCGCCACCTGCTCGTCCCTCACATCGCAGAAATACACATAGGTGTGACAGTAATATATCTTGTCAGCCTCAAATATATCACGTCTCTTTTCTATGACCTTGCCGCACTCCCTGATACTTTCAGGCACGACAAGAAGCCCTGCCTCCTCGCGCACCTCTCGTGCCAACGCCACCTCGTTGGTCTCGCCTGCATCGATGCCTCCGCCCAGTATCTTGTAGTAGCCCTCACCGGCCTGCTGCATGGCAAGCTTTCCGTCCCGGATAATAACAGCGCGCACTGCGAAGCGCTCAAATACCTCCATATCATCGGAATAGTTGTGTTTGTCAAATGTATATAGCGTTCTCATTTTTGTCCTCCGTGTATGGGCTGTAATCATTCATTAGTATACATGGAAAGTAGTTTTTATTCTACACCATTTGATAGCGAATTGGAATACTATTATCGTCCATTTACCTGCAAAGTAGCACCACTGTCTCTATGTGCTCTGTATATGGGAAGCAGTCATATGGTGTTGCACGCTTCACTGTATATCCATGCTTTGTGAGATACTTTAAATCCCTCGCCAGTGTTTCCGGGCCACATGACACATACACCACCCTCTCCGGCGACAGCTTGACAACCGATGATAAAAACGCCTCGTCGCTACCGGTTCTTGGAGGATCCATTATGACAACATCCGCTTTCTCACCCTTTTGTTCCATCTCGACCATGAATTTTCCGGCATCATCATTGTAGAAACGGATATTTCTGATGTCGTTTCGCTTTGCATTAGTAACTGCATCGCGGATTGCATCACGGTTTAGCTCGACTCCGATGACTTCACCTGCATTTTTCGCTGCTATGATGCCTATGGTTCCGGTACCACAATATGCATCGATTATGCGCTCCTTGCCGGTGAGGTGTGCCTCGTGAATGGCTTTTTCGTATAAAAGCTCTGTCTGTACCGGATTCACCTGATAAAACGAGCCTGGTGAAATGCGGAAGGTGCAGCCGCACAGCTTATCCTCTATGAAGCCCTTGCCATAAAGTGTGATGTTTCTGTCTCCGAGCACCATGCTTGTCTTTTTATCATTTACGTTGAGCACCACTGTCGTGATATTGGGATGCTTTTTCCTGAGTGCTTTTACAAAATTATTCTTCGACGGAAGTATCGGCGATGCCAGGACAAGCACTACCATTATCTGCCCTGTTGCATAGCCCTTTCTCACAAGCACATGTCTAAGAAGCCCATAGCCGGTATCCTCATCATAGGTCTTTATCCTGAATGAGCGGAGCATATCCTTTATGTCCCTGATTATCTCATCTGACTCCTGCTCCTCAATCATACAGCTTTCGATATCCACCACATCATGTGTGTTTTTCCTGTAGACTCCCGCCACAATCTGACCGCGCCTCGTACAGTCAAAGGCTGCATGAACCTTGTGACGATAATAGAGCGGATTTTTCATACCGACAATCGGCTCCACAAAGCAAAAAGGCTTTAGCAGCTTTTTCATGTATGCCTGCTTGGTTTTTAACTGTTCCTTATATTCTATGCCCTGATAGTCGCAGCCGCCACATTTCTTCGCATACGGACATACGTTATCGCTTTTTGCCCGGCTGCTTTTCTCCTTTAGTCTCGGCTGTCCGTTGGCTTTTTTGCAATTTTTCTCATTACGCGTGGGTTTTTCCCTGTAATTGCCTTGATTTCCCGCCATGTCTGCGCTCCTTAAAATCAGCTGTGCTGATTACTTGCCGTATGTATTATATAAATACACATGATTATCTATACAGTGCCATCCGCTTGAAGCGCCTGCTGTCACACATATATATGTCTTTCCGCTTGCTGCCTTCTCATAGCTGACCGCACAGTTGCCGGACTGATTTACAAAGCCTGTCTTTGCACCAATTACCTCGCCACTTGTCATCCTGTCCTCTATACGGCGCAGGAACAGATTCGATATGTTCAGGTTCTCCGGATGCTGCGGTGTTGCAGCCGTGCTGTATGTATGATTTGAAAGTACGGTTTTACAAATATCGTCCTGCATCGCTGCCTGCATGATGACTGCCATGTCATAAGCTGTGCTGTAATTGTTCTCATCATATATGCCGACAGGGTTTGCAAAATGTGTGGTCTGGCCTATACCAAGCTCTGCTGCCTTCTGGTTCATCATATCGACAAATGCTTCCATGGAGCCTGCTGTATAAACCGCAAGCTGATATGCCGATTCTCCACCTGATGGCAGGATGGTTCCGTTAAACACATCGCGAAGAGGCACCTGCTCACCGTCTAAAAAGCCTGTTGTACTGCAATCATGCACATATGAATAATCTGTGGCTTCTCTTGTAATTGTAACAACCTCGTTGAGCTTGTTTTCTATCACAGCCTGTCTGTCTATTTCAGTGTTTTCATTCTTTGCTGCAGCTATCGCATTTTTCTCAGCCTGCTCTGCTGCTACAAGCACTGTCATAACCTTTGTCATGGAAGCCGGGTACATTTTCTCATGTGCATTCTTTCCTGCAACAACTGTGCCGTCCTGCTCATCAATCACTACGGCATAGGAGCTCTCCAGCTCATCTCCGATTGCTGCTGTAGCGTCAGACTCCTTTGGAGCAAAGAGCTCCTTTGCTTCCTCCGTCTCACTCACCTGCTCTGTCACAGCGGTCACACTTTCTGTGACTGCCCCTGTGTCTTTTGCCTTATTACTATCTTTTTTTGCTTTATTAAAGCACGATATAATTATCACAATCGCTATAACGACTATCACAGCCACTATTCCTACAAGCTTAATCTGTGAAGCTCCTTTATTTCGTCTGCGGCATCTGTAATTATTTCTGCTATTATTTCTCATATCCAATCCCTGTCTCGTTGTAACTATTCATCCCACGCACATTCGCAAAACCACACTATACTTGTGCTTTTTTGTTCTCAGTGATTCTGAATAATCACATTTCATTTTATACTGTAACCTATTTAGTATACTCCCTATCCGGAAGCTGTGCAATAATTATCGCAATAAACATGAGCACACATCCAAAAATTTCTCTGCCACCCAGCATCTGGTCCAGCAGAATCCAGCCTGCAATCACAGAAACCACCGACTCAAGGCTCATCGCCACCGATGCCACCGCCGGGTTTAAGCCCTTTTGTCCGACAATCTGCAGCGTATAGCCCACTCCGCTTGAGAAAATACCGGCATAGAGAATCGGAATCCATGCATCCCAGGTGCAAAGCGACTGTGCCCACTGCGCTATACCGCCGGCAGACGGTCCCATATCAGTAAAAATCATCACTATACATGTGCCAAGCCCGGTGACAAAAAACTCAATGCATGAGAGCCTGACCGCATCTACCTGTGATACGAAATGGTCTATCACAAGTATCTGTATCGCAAAGAACAATGCCCCTGCCAGCAGAAGCAAATCCGAGCCGCTAAGTGAAAATGCCCCATTCATGCACAAAAAATACATGCCTATCAGTGCAATAAATACACCTATCCATATTTTGGCTCCGCATCTTCTTTTGAGGAATATCCCTAGTATAGGCACCATAAGTATATATGTAGCTGTAAGAAACCCGGCCTTTCCGGATTCTGCTCCCATGCTGATTCCAAGCTGCTGCAGGTTGCTCGCAAAAAAAAGTGCTATTCCACAGCAGCTTCCGGCTATCCAAAGCTCTTTCTTTTGCTTTTTGCTTTCAGGTCTGTTTACCGTCAGCCCCTTCATATCCAGTATTTTTATGACCGGCAGAAGGCAGAGCGCACCAATAAGGAAGCGGATGCCGTTGAATGAAAAAGCTCCAACTGCGTCCCCTCCCTTTGACTGAGCTACAAAGGCGATTCCCCAGACTATATCTGCCAAAAACAAAATAAAGACATGTCTTGTCTTTGAGGCTGTATTCATTATAATAGTTCCTCCGTGTTATCAAAATCAGAGATATTATATCACCGTCTGCCTTGAATTGCATACTTAAATATGCTGTTACATTTCGTTTGTATATGAAATTATACAAAAAACAGGCAGCAAACACCCTCTTTGGGTATTCGCCGCCTGTCTTTATATCTTATTGCATAACACTATTATTTACGCTATTCTGCCAGCTTAAAATGCTTTATCTCTCCGTTTCCTGCCACATAGAAATCATTATCCTTGTAAATGCCTCTGTAGCCTTCTGTGTTTTTATAGGTCAGCGCCTGCTGCTCCAAAAGACTAAAGCCGTTTTCACTGTCATACGAAAACAGATAGTAGTCATTCGCAGTAAATCCTATCAGATTTTTCTCCGGGTCAGCAAGAATAGCCTTGTAGTTGTATACAAACTCATTACTCCAGCTCTCAGAACTGTCGATAAGCTTCTGGTTCACCTCAACCGGCTTTGTCGGATCACTCACATCAAACATAGTAAGCTTTATCTTACTCTGCTGCGAATCACCATAGCCTATTCCAAGTACGTGCGTATCATCCCACATATGCAGATACTCAGAGAAGCCACTCACTTCAAGCTCTCCCAAAAGCTTTGGTGCTGTCGGGTCGGATATATCTGCCACAAAAAGAGGATCTGTCTGCCTGTATGTGATGAAATATACATATTTTCCGACGAAACGGGCTGCATAGATGCTCTCCCCACGCGCAATCTCATTTATCACACCGACCTCCTTCATATCCTTATCCAGCACATGAAGCGAATTGACAGGCTGACTGCCTGTATTTGAGGTTGGAAGCACATACAGATACCCTCCCTGCTCATTTATTGCAAATTTATCGTTAAGATAACCATTCACTGAAGTCGTCTCCCCTGTCTCCATCACTCCGTCCTCAAACGAAATTTTGCTGATTTTGGTAAGCTCACGGCTTGCACTCCAATCGGAATGATACAGATACATGACATTGCTTGAAACGTACACCTCACCGCTATTATTCATAATGCATTTGGCATCTATCGTTTTATCCGGTTTATTCACATCAAAGCTCGAAACAACTGTGCCTGAATATGTATCCTCTCCTATATAGAAGCAGTCATAGCTTATCACTTTGCCATTTACCTGAGGCACCCATTTCTCCAGATTATCCTCCTGCAGCGCCACATTTTTATTCATATCGGAAGTCTTTATATATGTGTCTGAAAAAACATATACCGTATTGCCGATTTTGCGCGATGTATTGTAAAATCCATCCTGACGCGCTTTACCTATAAGCACCGGTTTCGTCGGGTCAGCTATATCATAGCTATAGCATATAGTCTCATCCTTATCGCCCGCATGGTTTGATATGATAAGCATTTTTCCGTCACTGACATAAAGCTCCTCTACAGTATCTGACGGTGCCTCAAAATCAGGACGAAACAGCGTCTCTTCCCCCGGCCTTCCATTTGAAATATCCGTGATGGATATCTGACCATCCTCGACCATGTAAATGTATTTTCCGTCCGTCTTTACCACATCACTCTCATCAACGCCCTCTGTCATCACGTTGGTTGTTGAATACTCTGTACCGACTGCCGACTCCTGTTTATTTGTAGACGATGCATCAGACGTAATTCCTGTTGCATCCGCACTCTCCAGCAAGTCTCCAGATGCAGTATTCCTTATGGAAGCCTCAGCTTTTTTTGCCACATCATACAATTTCCCGTAATCAGAGGCCGCTTCATAATCCCCAAGCTTTGCACCGCTCTTTATCCCTGCATAGACATTATTCTGCGCATTATTCTGCGAAATCACATTTGCAGTTTTTGTCTCCAGCTCATCTATACGGTTATTAAGCCGCACAACCTCCGTGCCTAAGACTGCAACAACAAGGACTGCCGCCACTGTGGCAAGCGCTTTTGCTGCCCGTGCAAATTTTTTGTGCTTTTTCCTGTTTTTGTCTTCTTTTCCGCCGTGATGGGTTTCATGATTTTTTACATAAATTTCATCACTGTACCCGGCCGATTCTCCGGTCGGCTGCGCTTCTTCAATTATTTGGTCATCTATGTAATTTAAACCATCAAATAAATCCTTTTTCGTCATAGATATACGCCCTCCTCATCCAGATATTTTTTAAGCTCTGCCCTTATCCTGAACAGTGTGGTCTTTACGCTGCTTTTGCTCCTGCCGCTCATATCTGCCAGCTCATCAATCGTCATGCCATACCAGTAGCGTCTCACGAAAATCACTCTCTTTTCCGTCTCCAGTCCGTTCAGAAAATCCGATAAACATCTTCCAATGTCCGACAGCTCGCCCTCGTATTTTGCATTGCTGTCTGCAAGGCACTCCTCAAGCTCATCAAGCATACAGTTCATGTTGGAATTTCTCTTTGAAGCATTATTCCAGTCAATCCGGTCGCAGACGATATTGCGGCATACCCTGTAAAGCCATGAAAGGAAACGCATAGGACGCTCCGGTGGTATCTTGTTCCATGCTGCTATGTATGTGTCATTTACACATTCCAGCGCATCCTCATGTGCTATCATAGTGTCTGCAAACCTGGTAAGCTTCGCTCCGTACATCTGCGAGGTCGCACTGACAGCCTGCTGGTTGCGATTAAAATACATATCAAGTATCTGTTCCTGTGTGTACATTTTCCACAAACCTCCCTTCTATATATTATGTAGGATTTTGTTTGGTGGGGGTTACATTTCATCATTAATTCTTTAAAATTTCCCTTATGTAAACTTTAAGCCTAGCCTCTAGGAAATAAAGCTTATAGTGCTGAATAATTGAATTGTATCATATTTCGTCTTAGTTTAAATATTAAAAAAGGAAGATTCTCCTTAGAATCTTCCTCATATGAATTCAAATAGTAATATTTAATTGTTCTTCTTTGCCATAACCAGTGCAACTACCGCAAGAACTGCATTTATCAGACACCAGCCTGCCCATATAGCCAGATCCGAAAAGCTTCCATAACCCACAAATCCGATAATTGCAGCCAATCCAAAGAGTACTATGAGTGCGATATTCCCACCCTTGCCTAACGATTTTCTCGTAGCGATTGAAACAATTCCACCTGCAAGCATAAGAATTGCCACAATTATTCCTGCACTTCCTGATGCCTCACCATTGGCCTCCAATGCATTAGATACTCCTGCAGCGCATGACTGAAATGATACAAAAACAAATAAAATTATTGATAAAATACCTGAAACTAATTTCCAAACATTCATGATGAATTTCTCCTATCTATTTAAATATTGCATAGCTCTACTGTTTAATAATCATACTTTCATATGATGTTTAAATTATTTACTGTGCCGTAATTGTTATCGCATCTGAATCCGCTATTGTATCGTAGCTCTCAGCATTGTATATATGGAATTTAAGCTCCACCTGATCAACCGACGTGATTCCGTTTGCCTCAAGATCACTTGACATAATGGTTATATCATCTATAGACTTCTTTCCGTCATAGACTGTGGTTGAAAACAACGGTGTCATCATATATCCATTGATAGACATATTGTCCACGTTTATTCCGACATTCTGACCTGAGGTGTTTTCGATGTAAAGTAAAATTGCTGTTCCCCAGAAGGAATTTTCATCAACTGTTTTTCCAACAATCCTTACACCATTTGCATTGTAAAGCTCCTGTCCCTCATCGTTTGGTGTCGTATCCATGTTTGCAAATTCAGAGGTCTCAAGCTTTGAATATACATTCTTGAAAAGATTATCCCAGTTTGAATCGTATGCGTGGAAATACATCTCAATTTGTCCTACTGTATCTATTCCGGCTGCTTTGAGCTCTGTTGACGATAAATACATAACCTCATTCGACTTCTTTCCTGCCGCAACATCCGCGCTGAACAGATCTGTGATCATATAATCGTTCACGATAAGTGCATCACAGCCTATTGTATAGTCCTTGGCCGAATTATTTTCAACCAGAAGCTTAATTCCATCTCCCCATATGCTGTCCGTCACATATTCAGTCGCAGTTATTTTGATGCCATCCTGGTCTACAAGTACCTGCTCATTGATGCTCTCATCTGCCAATATCTGATCTGTGCCAGTTCCACTGCTTTCTGCGCCTCCACCGGCCTCTGGTGCGCTTCCCGGTGCCGCTATGCTCTTTTTTTGCCCTGTGTCCGAGCTGCATCCAAATAATGTAAAGGTGATTGCTGTAAAACTCAGTACAAGAGCCAGTAAATTAGTTCTTTTTTTCATGGTTAAGTCCTCCTCTGTAAATTGTAGGACTATTATACCATCACAGTATGAATACCGTTCTCCCCGCAGCGGTGGTAAAATTATATTCTAAACCTACTCCTGCACACCACTTGTCCTGAGCATTTCCATGCCATTTTTGCTGAGTAATTCATTCACCTCTATGATTCCACCCGGACGGTCCTTAAAAATAAGCATAAGAAAAGCATCTCTCGGGATTTTTGCATAGAGCTGCGGCATCTCGTATTTTCTCAATGCTCTCTGGGTCTGCTCTAATGTAAGCTCTGCAGCATAACATATCCTCAGGATAATATCCCTCTGCCTGGTATGTTTTTCGCCTGACAGAAGCTTGTAGCCGTATTTTTCCGGAATATCAGCCTTCAAAAACACCATCTGCTGTGTTATTTTCTTTTCCTTAAGCAAATCCTTTATGTACTCTGAAAACGCATTTTGCTCCGGATTCATGCTGTCCTTCTGCTCAACACAAAATTTGTCAAAATCAGATATATGAGTCTTTCCAAGAATATCATCCAATTCTTTTGTATTTTTTTGCTTCATAAATTTCTCCTATCTGTTATACTTGTACTTGTAATTATTCCTACCTCATTAGCGATACCTGAAAGGATAACATGCACCATGAGTGATTACAAAATAATCTCAGCTTTAAATGAAGAGCACAAGGTTTATCTGGTTCAATCTGCGCTTTCCGACAAGGTTTATGTCCAGAAAATCCTTGATGTATACAATATCCGCGTGTACGAATACCTTTATCGCAATCCTGTGTCCGGTATCCCACGCATTATCAATTACTATGAAGATGGCAATCAGCTTGTCGTAATCGAAGAATATATAAGCGGAACCTCCCTGCAGGAAAAAATAGACAACTCTGACCTTAGTGTTTCCGATATCAGAAGCTACATGATTATGCTCTGCAATATACTTGAAGCTCTGCACTCGATGACTCCGCCTATAATCCATCGCGATATAAAGCCGTCAAATATCATAATCACCAGTTATAACTATGCCATGCTTTTAGATTTCAATGCCGCAAAACAATTTTCCGGACAACACGAGTCTGATACTGTGCTGATTGGCACTCCCGGATATGCAGCTCCCGAGCAGTATGGCTTTGGCTCTTCATCTCCAAAAACAGACATATATTCTCTCGGCATAGTACTGCGCGAAATGCTTGGCAGCATCACTCTTACTTCCGACATTGCTCCAATTTTGCACCGGCTTAACCTGATTGCAGATAGGTGTACTCAGATGACACCAGCCGCAAGATACCAGTCTGTGGCAGAGTTAAAAAATGCCGTATCGCAGTCATATTATCCTGCGCAGCACAGCACTTCTGCTGCCGGTAATTCAAGTCAATATGCACATCAGAACCATGATAATGCAGCCAATGCCGATACTGCCAAACGAGCTATCCACGACAGTGCTTCCCGTTTCCTCCCACCCGGATTTCGCACGAGAACTCCATGGAAAATGCTGCTATCCTCAGTCGCATATCTGTTCATAATATGGCTTTGCCTGTCACTGGAATTAGAAAATACTTACGGTGCAAAGCTGTGGCTTGAAAGAATCTTCTGTCTTGGTATGTTCATATTTGCAATTTTCTGTGGCTTTAACTATCTCAATGTACAAAATATACTGCCACTTTGCAAGAGCAAAAACCGCTTTCTGCACTATGTCGGCATAATACTGCTTGATGTGGCAGTGATTTTTGCTCTATTTGTGATTATGTTCATTATAGAGTCTGTTGCATTTCCTATAAAATGATTTTGTATATCATAGCACATAAAAATAAGCCATGTTCTCACCGCTGTGGTGGTAACATGGCTTATTAAAGATAAATATATTTTGTTCTCATACATCAAAGAGAATTTCAGTCAACTTATTAATCAAGGTATTTGCAGGAACGATTTATTAGAATGCCGCTCTGTAAATCTCCACAATATCCTCTTTGCTAAGCGGTACAAACGATCCCTTTGAACCCTCACAGGCCTTCTTTGCCATCACCTCAAAGTTCCTGTCGTCTGTGATTCCTACTGCTCTTAGATTTGCCGGAATGCCCATTGTCTCAAAGAAGAATTTCTTCAACGCATCAATGCCTGCGTGTGCAAGTGCATAGTCATCATCACCGGAAAGTCCCCAGACATTTTTTGCAAACTCCACAAACATCGGAAGTGTATCGTCATTTAGTATATGCTCCATCCATGCCGGTGTGAGTATTGCAAGTCCCTCTCCGTGAGTAATATCATAGAAAGCGCTCAGCTCATGTTCCATAGGATGTACGCACCATGCCGGTGAACATCCATCGCCCACAACACCATTGATTGCATGTGTGCCTGCCCACATCAGGTTGGCTCTGGCCTCGTAGTTGTCAGGCTGTGCGAGGGCAACCGGTCCATTTTTAATCATTGTGCGTAACAATCCCTCCGCCATAAATTTCTGGCAGTCAGCATTCTCCATAGAAAAATAATTCTCCATTGTATGGCTCATCATATCTGCGGTTCCTGCTGCGGTCTGTTTTTTTGATACCGAAAAAGTATATTCAGGATTTAATATTGACATGGTTGGCACCATATACGGTGATCCTGTTCCCCATTTTTCATTTTTAGACATATCAGAGATAACAGCAAAAGGATCCATCTCTGTTCCTGTTGCGGAAAGAGTAAGCACATCAAATATCGGAAGTGCCGCATTGACCTTTGAGCCATCAAGCACCAGATCCCATGCATCACCATCATACTTTGCACCTGCTGCAACAACCTTTGAGCAATCAATTGTACTGCCGCCTCCTATTGCAAGCACCATGTCGATGCCCTCATTTTTACAGATTTCAACACCCTTTCTGACTGTCTCAATCTTTGGGTTTGGCTCCACTCCGCTAAGCTCAAACACGGTCAGCCCCGCATCCTTAAGTATCTTCATTGCGGTATCGTAGAGACCGTTTTTCTTTATAGAGCCTCCTCCGTACACTAAAAGCACCTTGCTGCCATATGCCTTGAGCTCTGATAAATTTGAAATTGTGTCCTTTCCGAAATGAATCTTTGTTGGAATGTTGAATGTGAAATTGTACATATATAATACCTCCTGCTAAATAATCATATTTTTTAATTGCTCCATATCATCTGCATCGGGATGCGACAAAGCCTTGTCAAAATTTTCAATCAGCGCATCAATATTATCCGGATGCTCTGGGTTTTCTTTCATTTTCACATAGCGTTCCCTCACAGACTGTGGCATTTTGCCCTGGCACATATATTCTCCTACAATAGTGTTGCTCGAATCAATGGCGCTTTTAACATTGCCAAGAATCCTTTGAAAATATGCATCACTTCCTCCAAAACCGGCTGTTCCGAACAGAAATATCTTTTTATTTTTCAATTTAGATAAGAAATCTAATGTATCGCTATCTGCGTTTCCCTTGTCCGTCCAAAATCCAATGTATAGCAATTCTGATTCTATACCCTGTGCATCAGCCGTGCCAAAATAATCACAGCTCTCCTTTGGCAGGACTTCATGAATTTTATCAGCCAGCTTACGTGTGTTGCCTGTCAAACTGCTGAATATTATAGAATAATTTTCGTTGTACATACAATATCCTCCTTTAAATTGAACTAATTCTCGTATCATAATTTCTCTCAGCATCCGATCAACACTTTTTTTCCGCAAAATGCAAATCCGTAATGCTTGATATTATTCTCAGATATTCCCCTGTCCAGCAATTGAGTATCATAGTTTTTCTCATCAATTTGTCTGAGCGCTGCCGCAACCGTATCTTCGAGTCCACTTTCTTCACCGTCATCAAACACCTTAAACTCCATAACAAATGCGTCACGTCCCTTCTCCCTCGGAACCAGAACTACATCATATCTTCCAAAGCCACTTTCACGATTTGAAAGGACTTCATAATTATCACGTATATCCACCAAAAGTCCAAGCACAAAGCCATGATAAAAACGCTCCGGCTGACTACGGTCTGATGGATGATTGCCTGTATCAAAACTACTAAAAGTAGACATCGCCACATCATTCATATACACGTTCATTGCTTTTACATCCCCACTAAATAAAGCCTTCACAAATTCATTATAGTTGGATGATACATCAGCAAACCATCCTTTGAACAGATTAGAAAACATACTTATAGTCTCAAGATTCGTTATACTAAGTCTGTACCAGGGCTCAAGAGTAATTCCCTTATGGACAATGCTATCAACCTTCAGATACCCACTCGCCAGAAGAAGGCTCCATATAGCGCTCTCATCTTTTTCGAGCCGGTTGAATACTATCTGTTCATCAAAATTCACCTCAATACTCTTTCCATTAACCAGACTTTCCATGAGGCTCTTTATCTCTGCAGATGATCCCTGTATAAGTCTGCTTATAAGAGCATTGGAGCTGGTAGCAGCCCAATAAGGCTTTAACTTTTTTTCTTTCAGGAAATTAGTAATAGACCATGGATTATATATATCTTTGAGCGAACCAAAGGTAAATCCATCATACCACTGCTTAACAACAGCTTTTTTATCACTCATGCCATACTTTTCAATCGACTCAAAAACCTCTTTCTCAGTAAAACCAAAGCAATCAGCATATTGCTCAGACGTAGTCGTAACAACTACCAGGTTATTCAAATCTGAAAAAACAGACTCTTTTGAGACTCTCGTAATTCCTGTCATTATTGCACGTTCCATATATGGATTGGTCTTAAAAGTAGAGTTCAGCAATCCTCTCATAAAATTCACGAATTCATCCCAATATCCATGAATGTAAGCTTCCTGCATAGGTGTATCATATTCATCAAGTAGAATAATAACCTTCTTTTTGTAGTACTCGCTTAAAAAATATGACAAATCTTTAAGGGAATCCTGAGCTGTTACATCATCAATCCTATCTGTCATGTCTGACAGCTTACGCCTGTCAGCTTCTGTAAAATCAGGACAATCCATCAGATAACGATACTGCCTGTATACATCCGCAATTATCTTCTTAACCTTCTGTACCGCATCCTTATAATTTCCCTGCTTTACATCAGCAAAGCTTATAAATATAACAGGATATGCTCCCTGAAGCTTGCGGTATTTTTCGCTGTTCCATATAGAAAGCTTCTCAAAAATCTCACTTTTTTCCGAATAATGATTTGAGAAAAAATAATTAAGCATACTCATATTCAGAGTTTTTCCAAAGCGGCGTGGTCTGGTAATAAGCGTGATGTCATCCGCGCTCTCCCACCATTGCCTGATAAAATCAGTCTTATCTATATAAAAATAATTATTTTCACGAAGGTATAGAAAATCCTGTTTTCCGATGCTTATAGTCTGTGCCATACTTTCTTCTCCTAAAATCATATATGCCTATTATATAATTCTTTTGAAACGATTACAAGCAAAGAAAGATACCGCTTCCCCCATAACAACAGCTTACGCGAGAAATAAAATACAAATGGTAATGGTGGCATAGAAATAAAAAATATTATAATATAGGTTAAATATACATTACAGGTTCTTTATTACTTCAACTCTGGTTACCACGCCTTCGCGCATACTATCCACTCTAAGTGCACAATCCTTATAATACACGCAGGCACCTATTGCAACCGTCTTTCCCTCTTCACTCAGCTTGTCGCCTATGACATTGCGAAGAATTCTTGTCTTTTCCTCCGGAATTTTGGCTCCGGTTATGAGATTCGCGTGTGCTACTGTCTGGCTACCCCGGCATATCATGTGATCTGCCTCATCAAAACTGCAGAACAGGAATTTTCTGATTGCAAACAGTGCTGCTATCGCGCCAATTCCAACAAGAGTCTCATATACATTGAGGTGCTCGACTATCATCTGTCTGGCTGTTGCAAAAAGCAGAACCTCTATGATGGTGCCCGGCTGATGCGTACAGAGCATCTTTACAAACTCCACGCCTATAGCAAGCGACATGGCATATTCCATGTAATACTCCAACTCAAGCTTGTCATACCATATATCAAAAAAACATTGTCCTACAAGCTTTATAATAAGTATCGCTATCACAAATACGAGAAATGCAGACAATACCAGTTCCACGTAGGTCGCTATGTTTTTCATGGTTTTCCTTAAAAATTGTTTCATCATTCACTCTTCCTCTCAGTTATTGTATTATTGAATGAATTGCTCCCGGGATGCTCATATCCACAAACAGAGCTATCATAAATGATAGCTCTGTTTGTATTGTTAGTATCTGATTTATTATTCGGTGTACCGGCAAATATTTGCTGCTTCAGGACACTCAATTCTTAGAACAGGAATGCCACACTGCATATGGAAACAACTGCAATAAGTATAATAAGCAACGGTCCACCGATTTTTACGAAATCTGAAAACTTGTATCCTGCCGGAAGTATCTGCATGTTTACAGCTGTTCCGAAGGATGTTGCTATTGCAAGGTTTGAGCAGGCACCGATTACGATTACCCATGGAATAGGACTGATTCCAAGCGATAATGCAATTGCTATACAGATTGGTGTAAGCATTGCTGCTGTGGCATTGTTTGACATGATGTTTGTCAGCACACTTGTAAGCACTGCGATAACTACTGTAAGAAGCACAACCGATGCGTTCTTTCCTCCGAAGAGGTTGAGTACAGCATTTGCGATTAATGCTCCACCACCTGATACATCAAGTCCTGTTCCGATTCCTGATATTGTTCCGATACATACAAAAACATCCCAAGGAAGATCCGAATATGCTTTTTTAATCGAGATACAGCCTGTTCCAAGTACCATTGCAGCACCTATAAGACCGATTGTACCGATGTTAAAATAGCTCTTGAATGGCTGGAAACCGCTTAATACAAATAATACTATGCATAAAATCATGGTTCCGAGTGCCACATAGCCCTTCCATGCCGGAGCATCTGACTCCTGTTCCTTCTCGAGCTTATGTATCTCTGCAACTGAATACATATTTCCCTTGTCGAAGTCAGGACTATTCGGTTTTAATACCTTGTCGAGGAGCTTGTAGCCGATGGTTCCCCAGAAAATAATCTGTACAACTGCTGCCGGAAACATGATCTTTGTCATGTCAAACATTCCCATGCCTTCCTCATAACCGGCATATCCCTGTAATACTGAGTTTGCTGCAAGCTGTGAGGTTGAGCCGATCAGTGAACATGCACCGCCGATAACGGCTGCTGTTCCGGCTGGGAAAATAACCATTTTTGAACGGATTTTTCCACATGAGTTTGCTGCTACGATTGCGATAATAGGCATCCAGATAGCAACAGTTCCGTTGTTGCTCATAAATGCTGACATCAATGAACATACAGCACTTACCGTCACTATAAACCGTCTCTCCGTCTTGGCAAGAAAAGAATTTCCGATTTTTTCTCCTATCTTTCTTGCTATTCCGGTTTCAAAAAGTGCGGCACTTACAACACACATTCCGACTACCATCGGCCAGCCTGTTGCGCTGAATCCGCTGTATACTGCGGATAGCTCCATTTCCGGAATAAACATTGCCATTGCTACCGAACCCAGGATAGCAACCACGCTTATCGGCAGTCTGTTCCAGACAAACAAGCCCATTGTAATTAATACAATTATAATTGAAATAATACTAGAATCCATATTATATCCCCCGATATATTTTTATTTTAAACCTCTGCCCAGTCAGCACCCTTCCATTTCTCGTGCTCATATACTGACTTGTCGGCTACATATGGCCACTTTTTACCTTCTGCTACTGCCAGACAGCCCTTGACACACATCTGTGCCATCTTGATTACTGCCTCTCTTGTCTGGGCTGCTGAATGCGGACTTACGATAAGATTTCTGCAGTTTAATAACGGATCATCTGTTTTTGGTGGCTCACTGCAGAATACATCTGTTCCCGCGCCGGCGATAACTCCGTTATTTAATGCTTCTACGAGATCTGCTTCGTTGATGATTCCTCCACGGCTGCAGTTTATTATAAGCGCCGTCGGTTTCATAACAGAAAGCTCCTTCTTTGAGATCATGTTCCTGGTCTGATCTGTGAGCGGTACATGGATTGATACCACATCGCTGTCCTTTAACAGCTCCACATAATCCTCATAATATTTAGCACCATAGCCTTCTACCTGCTCTTTTGTCATAAAAGGATCGTACGCTGCAATGCTCATTCCACAGCCTTTGCAGATTTTGGCTGTTTCTCTTCCAATTGCTCCAAGGCCAAGGATTCCGACTGTCTTTCCCTCAAGCTCGAAAGCCTTCTTTGCTCCACGGATTTCCCAGTTTCCTTTGCACATCTCATTCTGTGCCTCGATAAGATTCTTTGACAACGCAAAAATCATTGCTACCGCATGCTCAGCAACACTTCTGTTGTTGGCTCCCGGTGTGATAACCACCGGGATACCAAGCTCTGTTGCTTTTTTTACATCAACCGAATCGTATCCTACGCCTGTACGTCCGATTACTTTGAGCTTCGGGCTGTTTTCTATAGCATTTGCATCACATTTTGCAATTCTTACAATAAGAGCATCTGCATCCTTCATCTCGTCAAGATAATTGTTCGGATCCTGATTGTCAGCTACATATACATCAGCTATTCCATCTAAAAGCTGCATTCCTTCAGGGCATACAGCCTGTGTCATTACAAACTTCATATTAGTTCATCCTCCCCAGAGTTAGTTCATACCTTTGTCAGCATTCTCTTTTAATACCTTTGCAAGCGCTTCCACGCCCTCATCGCACAGATAGTTGAATGGACGTCTGCAATCGCCAACAGGATATCCGAGCATTGCAACCGCTTTTTTAACAACTGTGTTAGGATTGCCGTATTTGAATACAGCTCTGAAGCTTGCGATAGAATCCTGTGCTGCCTCTGCCTCCTCAAGCTTGCCCTCTTTGAAAAGGTTGTAGATTGATGAAAGCACATGTGGATAAACATTTGAGCATCCTGCGATTCCTCCGACTCCTCCTTCTTTTAATGCAGGAAGAATGAGTGAATCATTTCCTGATAATACATAGAACTTCTTGTCAAGTTCACGTGTCTCTGTGATATATGCCTTTAAGTTATCCCAATCTCCGCTTGAATCCTTTGCACCGATGATAAGGTCAACATCCTTTGCAAGCTTCTTTACTGTCTCAGGAAGCAGCTTGTTTCCTGTACGGGCAGGAATATTGTAAAGAACGATTGGAGTATCTACATGCTTGGCAACCTCTACATAGTGATCGTATAACTCCTTCTGTGATGCAACCGCAAAGCTTGGAGTGATTATTGAAAGGACGTCAGCTCCGAGCCTTTCTGCCTCCTTGCTCATTCTGATAGTATCCTGTGTTGAAATGCAGCCTGAGCCGGCATATACAGGCACTCTTCCTTTTACCTGATCAATTGCAGCTTCAAGGACTTCGCATTTTTCTTTTTCATTTAAGATATATCCCTCACCGTTTGTTCCAAATGGGAAAATTCCGTGCACACCACCATCGATAAGTCTGTCAATCTGTGTTCTGAGCTCGTCAGTGTTGATGCTCTCATCTGCGTTCATTGGTGTTAAAATTGGTGTAATAATTCCTTTTAATTCTGTCTGTTTCATGTTTTTCTTCTCCTTTTAAACTTGTTTATTTTTTTATTTTTGATTTAATATTTTATCTGCAATCTTTACCAGTACATCTTTGGTTCCGAACCCACCTGATTTGGATATTATCTGCTGCACAAATCCGTGATTTTTCAGATTGGAAACAACCACACCCTGTTCTATCTCACATACCGGTGTAATCTGGGTACAGCCTATCAGCTTCATATACCCCATCAAAGTGTCGCCGCCTGTCATAAGTATTGTCGTATCCTGCTTATTTGCTGCCAGATAGTCGGCTATGTGTCCATGTGCCGTTGGAATCAGGGCTCTTACATCATTCATAGTCAGCTTATTTGCTTCCATAAAGCCCTTTTTGTCTTCTTCCCGGTCTATGGAATCAATGATGAGACATCTGTCTTTTTCACATTCTTCCTGCATCTTGTGCAAAAACTCCAAGCCCGCCTGCGTGCTGTAATAATCCTTCTGCAATTTTTGTTCTATGGTCATATGGATTCTTGAAAATCCGTGTTCTTCGGCATAGTCAAGCTGATTTTGCGTAATCATATTCAAGCTGCCACATTCCACAAGAAAATTTTCACTCTTCCTATAGCTTTGCGGCTTCGCTGCATCAAATCTGAGCTTGTCGGCAAGTGCTTCCGCAAGTGCGGCACATCCGGCAATAATACAAAGCTCATCTTTTTCCTGCAATTCATCAAGCCTTTCTTCTATGTCTTTGTGTTTTTCCACATCACAGATTACGATACGTTCATCGCTTTTTATATCATTCAAAGCTTTATTCCGCTTAACACAGGCACATTTCAAAGCTGTCTGCTGTGCGATAATATCAGGTATGTACGACAGCTTTACCGGTTCAAACGGATCCTGCCCGAATACACTTTTTTCAAGAAGCTGCCCCTGTATGTAGTGAGTTCCGTTTACCGTACAGCGGTCTATCTTCGGATACCCCGGCAGGAAATAAACTTTGTCGTGTCCGCTTCCGTCCAAAACTGCCTGAAGCTCACTTCCTATATTTCCGCGGAGCGCTGAGTCCGTTTTTTTGAAAATAACAGGAATCTTAATTGCTTTTGCCCATCCTGTAATATTTTTTACAGTATCATATGCCTTAGCTGCCGGCATTGGTCTGGTCTCAGAATCTATAACCAGAACCTCTGTCGACTCATCTATATCCCAGATAGCTTCCGGCATTTTTGTAAATACCTGGGTGGCAATTCCCTTATTCACAAACTGGATTCCGGTATCCAATGCACCGGTAAAGTCATCTGCTATGATCAACAGCTTTACCATCGCATTTCCTCCCGCTATTTTTTGTTTACTGCAAGCTTTGTCGCATAGTCAATTGAATTTACAAGGCTTAACTCATTCGATTCGCCTTTTCCTGCAAGGTCAAAGCCCGTACCATGGTCTACCGATACCCTTATTACAGGGATTCCGAGTGTTACATTTACACCTGCTACCGCATCCCATTTCTTTAATTCTTTGTTGTATACAAAGCCTTTAACCTTCAGAGGAATATGTCCCTGATCATGGTACATTGCTACAACTATATCATACCAGCCTCCGATTGCCTTAGAGAATATGCTGTCAGGCGGTGTCGGTTTTTTCTCAGGAATATTGATTCCTTCTGCCATTGCCTCATCTATTGCCGGCTGGATTTCCTCAATTTCCTCTGTTCCAAACAGTCCGTTTTCTCCGCAGTGTGGGTTAAGGCCTGCCACACCAATCTTTGGATTCTCAATGCCTATCGCCTTGCAGGCATCATTTGCAATTCTTATAACTTCAAGGACTCTGTCCTTCTTTACCTTGTCACATGCCTGCCTGAGAGAAACGTGCGTCGATACGTGTACAACCCTCAAATCCTCGTGTGCAAGCATCATTGTGTACTTGTCTGTATGGGTGTACTCTGCATAAATCTCTGTATGTCCCGAATAATGATGTCCTGCCATATTTATTGCCTCTTTATTTAAGGCATTTGTGACAGTTGCGTCAATCTCGCCGCTCTGCGCAAGCTCTATTACCTTTACAACATACTGAAAAGCAGCCTCTCCACACATCTTTGATACTTTTCCGAATATGTGTCTGTCCATGTTCACAAGGTTCATGTCGTACACATCAATCGTTCCGTACTCAAACTTTGCTTCTTTAATATCGTGAATCGCATGAATCTTTATCTGTCCTTCTTTTCCTGCGATTTTTACTGCCTCTTCCATACATGCGGCATCACCGATAATCACCGGACGACACTGCTTATATATTTCAGGTCTTGATAACGCTTTTACTGAAATCTCAGAACCGTTTCCCGCAGGATCTCCCATTGTAATTCCGATAATTGGCTTTTTCATAGGCTCCTCCTTTATTTTAATACCTTAAGATATATGTTTCTGATATCGTCAAGGCTTAATTCTTTCATATTGTTTACAAGAAGTCTCTGCTGTTTGCTTCCGGCATCAACAAGGAAATCCAGGTCCTCCGGCTTAACACCGAATTCCTTTAAATCTGTTGGAATGTTTGTAACCTTTACAATGTCAGCAATCTGATCGATCATGTACTGTGCTTTCTCATCCTCAGATTTTCCTGCATGCTCAGGGTAAACAGCATCGCAAAGTATTGCAAGTCTCTTGCTGCATGCGTCCTTGTTAAATTCCATAACATGTGCAAAAAGTATGGCATTTGATACACCGTGAGCAATGTGATATTTGCCTCCCAGTGGATATGAAAGTGCATGAACTGCTGTTGTTCCGCTTCCTGTGATTGCGACTCCGCCATAGAAGGCTCCGGTCATCATATTGCTTTTTGCTTCCATATTGTCCGGATTGTTATAAGCTTCCCTGATATTGTGGAAAATAAGCTTGGCTCCGGCTGCTGCGTAGGTATCGGAAAACGGTGTTGCTTTCTTTGAGGTGAAGCACTCAACCACATGGGCCAATGCATCTACACCTGTTGCTGCCACAATTGATTTTGGAAGCTTTCTGATCATATTTGAATCCAATACCACATAGTCCGGAATCATACTGTCATTTACAATTCCTTTCTTTGACTGTTCCTCCGGAACCGCAACGATTGCATTGCAGGTTGCCTCAGATCCTGTTCCGCAGGTTGTCGGAATCATAACCGTCTTAATCTGTTTCTTTGCAAGCGTCGGATCATTGAGCAGATCTTTTATAGTGTAGTCTGCATCTTTTAATACGCAGCAAAGCTTTGCTGCATCCATAACACTTCCCCCACCGATTGCTATGATAAGATCTCCTGATGCGCTCTCCACTTCCTTCATAACCTTTTCAACATCCTGATATGATGGTTCACAAGCAAGATCATCAAATACCTGATACTCTGTCTTGTTTTCCTCAAGAATCTCTGTCAGCAGATCTAAAAGTCCTGTTGCGCGAATGCCTTTATCCGTAAAAACTATTACTTTTTTTGCATTCTCTTTTTCTATTACCGCTTTCACATTCTCAATGCTTCCTGCTCCGCCAAAGATACATGACGGAATTTTAATCTGATAACTCATATATTACCTCTCCTTTGTTATATTGTTATTCTTGTGTTTTATTTTTGAACATCTCTTTGAACTAATCATATAATATCTGTTTTTTGTGCCTCGTTCAACGCGTTGTTTTGTTATTTTTGTTCTATTTTGAAACATAAACTACATTTATTTGTTGCATTTTGAAACATACCGTAATACAATATAGTTAAATAGTAACAAAACATCACTAGCGCTATCTTCACGTTTCATTTTTAAACATTAAAATAACCACTTAACATTTACAAATCCCAAAAGGAGAAATATATGCAGAAAACCAAGATTCTTGCAGTCGCCCCTTACGAGGGCATGGCTGACATACTTACCGATATAGCACAGTCGCGCGATGACATTGCTCTCACTGTCCAGACCGGTGATCTGTTCACCGGCCGTGATATCGCAATGCAGCTTGCACATAAAAATTACGACGTTATCATTTCGCGAGGCGGTACAGCAGAGCTTATACAATCTGCTGTTGAGCTTCCCGTCATAGATATATCCATCTCTGTTTACGATATACTTCTGAGCATCAAGCTTGCCGAGAGCTACAACGGAAAATTTGTAATTGCCGGTTTTCCCGGAATCACTGCAAATGCACATCTGCTGTGCGACCTGCTTCAATATGATATTGACATAATCACTTTCAAGGACTCGGCAGATGCAGTCAATCGCCTTAAAGAAGCAAAAGAAAACGGCTGCACGCTTGTCCTATGTGACGTGACCGGTGCCAGAGCCGCAAAGGATATCGGATTAAATTATAATCTTGTAACCTCCGGCAGGGAAAGCATAGAAAACGCCGTTGCCGAGGCTGTAAAGCTTGTGCATTCTTCCAATTATGTCCACAAGCAGAAGGATCTGTTCCAGTCGCTTCTGACCGAGGATGACCGCGAATTCTTAATTTACTCGCCTGCAGGTACTCTGTGGTTTTCAAGCATCGCAATAGATGAAATGAATACATCGTTAATGAATTTTGTACAGACATACATTAAGTCATTTTTGAAAGTTTCGAACCAGACCGTTTCGCATCAGATACGCGATAACGTCTATACTCTGTACAACCGCCACCTGATTTACGAGGACCAGAAGTACACTGCAATTACTATATGTAAGAGTCCTGCATTAACCGCCGAGGACGACCCTGGATTTCAGATTTACAATATTGACAACACCTCCTCCAACGACTTTGCTGACGCTTACAACGGAACCGGTAAAGCAGGCAAAATAGCGCAGATAATAGAAGAATACGCTAAAAGCCATCTGCCTGTGCTTATTCTCGGAGAAAACGGAACCGGCAAAGGCAAGGCTGCATCACTTATTTACAAGCAAAGCAACTATAAGCACGCTCCATTTTACAGTATCTACTGCTCTCTGATAAAAGAACGTAAGTGGCACAGTCTGCTAAACAATGAAAATTCCCCTCTCAATGAAGTTAACAGTACAGTATTTTTCGAAAAAGCCGATGCTCTTAGTCTGGAACAAATTGGTGATTTGTTTCAATATATAGACCAGACGAAGCTTTGCACGAGAATGAGGCTCATAGTCTCTCTTTCTACCAACAACTCCAAACAGCCTGCATTTGCTACAATACGCACTTTCATGGAGAATCATCTTTCCTGCCTTACCATGAATCTCCCACCGCTTCGAGAGCGCATTGACGATTTTTCCGGTATAACCGCGCTCTATCTGCACCGGTTCAATGTCTCCCTCGGGAAACAGATAATAGGCTTTGACGTTGACGCAATGGAAAAAATGCTCTCGTATAACTGGCCTAACAATCTCGACCAGCTGCAGCATGTCCTTAAAGAGCTTGTCACAATAACAAAGACACCGTATATCTCCTGTGACACTGTAGAAGCCATCCTGAAACAGGAGCCCGACTACGGACGCGTCTTTGATGATTCAGTAAAATTTGATGGAACTCTAGATGAGATAAATTATCAGATCATTCTTCAGGTGTTACACGAAGAACTTGACAATAAAGAAAAAACCGCCAGGCGGCTCGGCATAAGCCGAAGCACACTCTGGCGGATCTTAAAGAACAATAATTAATGCTTAATCAATTTCTCCCTGTGGGATAAAAACCTGAACATCAGCATTCTCGTCAAGCTCTATAAATACTCTTGTATCTTTGCCGACCAATCCCTTAAAATGTCCGGTGAATTTCTCTCCGGACTGGGTTGTTCCGGTAACATCCATGTTGTATACGCTTGCAGCATCTGATGAGATATTAATTGAATCATGGCTGCCAAGTGTATTGACAGTCTGCTCTTTGCCATCGTTCCAGGTTACCTTGATATTCTTAACATTAAAATATGTCTGGTTTATAAGATGGATAGTTGTTGTCTCTTTTCCGTCCTGCGCTGCATAAATACAATTAGTACCTATTAACACTCCTGCCATGATAGTAACTAATGCAAACGTAGCAAGAACTTGTTTGTTTATTATTTTATTCATTTCTGAATACCTCCTTATAATGGCACTCCATTATCTTCGCGGATATTTTATCACAAGATATATTAATTAAACAATTGTCAATTAGCTCAAAACTTTTTTATTATTTTATGTTTTTATTGACACTTTTTCAAAGCATTTGACATTATTTTTGGGTTTGTTTTGTACCTAAATTTTATATGAGCTTATTTAGATAAAAATGTACGAAGCATGGTATAAATGATATAATTAAAATGAATGATGGAATAATAAGAAATGGGAGAAACTGTTATGGGATTGTTATATGCAATATTTTCAATTATAAAACTTAAACAATTGAATGTCTTTATAGTCTATCCCTTCATCCAAGTCTTCTGAATATAACAAAAGGGTGCTTTTAGAAGTGTTTTTCATGTCTATATGTAAACACAATACATTTATAAAAAAATAATCGAAATAATGAATTTCACATTTTATTACATCTTGATATTCAAATTTATTCCCATCAATATAGAAGAAATCTTCATATATCTCATACTCCAATTCCTTTATGAATAATTTCCTTGTTGCTTTTTGATAAATATATGCTATTCCTACAATCATAAATGCATTCATAAAAATAAATGGAAATCCATTTATATTCAAGCACAACCTATCAATTGAATATTCCTCAGCAAATACTGCCACAATTAACACCAAGAAAAATATAGAAAATCTACCAAATAAGTGCTGTATTTTTATTGTTTCCATATAATACCTCATACCTTTCAATAAAATCCAGTTATAGTCCATTATTTTCTCAAACTTATTTTTTAAGCCATCCTAAAAAACAAGAGTTTTCATGTATACAGCTTCGTTCATTTCATATGTCACATGGTAATTATATTTTTCTTAACAAATCACGAATATTTAATAGATATAAACAACATAAATATGCGGATAGTATTAAAACTTGAAATCGAGCAGTATCCCTTTGAGTAAAAACAAATATATTTATTCCTATAACAAATGACACATCACAAACTATTTCATAAACAAAATTAGATTTAATTACTTTTAATCTCGCAAAATTAAAAAATAAAAATATAAGATTCAATATAACATAAACCATTACAAAATTTATCCCAAATTTGTATTCATCAGTAAATATATTTATTATATCTATAATAAATTTCCCACCAAAAAGAAGTATTGTCCAAGACGCAGATAATGTAATCCACAAATATCTCTTTATATTATCATCACACTTAATCGATTTGTCTCTATTAAAAAACATAGTGATTCGATTATATATATAATTACGTATATCCGTTTCAGACTCAATAACACTTTTTCTATTGTTAATATCTATTTGATTATTTTCTATATTTACTTTATGCAAAAAATAAATCCAGACTATCAAATTTATAATAATAATAATAGACGCTATATTTTTCAAAAAATCAATCTCAAAAAAGTCATTCAATATATTTATTCTGCATAATAAAATAATAAATAAAATGCTATACCACATACAAAACTCTATTGTTCTAATATGCTGTTTTACATTTATTAAAATCATTAAGCTAAACAATAAACATAATAATGATATAAAGTCATCTACGTATTTGAATTTAAAACACTTATAAAATGCATTATAAAATGTTAATATATTCACACCACTTATTATTGCACTTGCTATTGCTATATTTCTGTTAATACATTTTTCTCTGTTCATTGCTGCTCTCTTATATTTGCATAGTAACCAATGTTCCAAATCCATTTTCCTTTTCTACTATATACTTCTTATCAATTTTTCGTTCAAAGCAGGCAAATTCCTTTTTACTGAAAAATAACATAGTCAATGTAATTTCTTCATCTTTTGGTTTCGATATTGTGATCCATGTCTTATGATAACAATCAAGACCTAGAATTTTCTGAAGGTTTTCTTTTAGTCTGGCACTATTTTTTATTTGATTTACTTCCTTGTTAAGTACTAATACAAATCCTATATTTCCAAATAAACTGTAGATATCCATATTTTTTCTATCTGAAAACCATATTATTGGTGTAAAAATAGCCAACAACACACATGCTGCTAAATTTAAGGATATAAAATCAGCACTTACATTTATATCCAGTGCTAATATTACTAATAAACACGCCCATGAAAGTATATTCACAGCTGCCAATATCTTCCACAAAATATTAATTCTTTTCGTCTTTAATAAATAGTATCCCGCAATAAAAATAAGAGCTATGTACATTCCTTCAACAATCTCTTTATTCAAATTCATTACTCCCTTCATGTACTTTAAAATTAATAAAGTAGGTCACACACGACACTTTCTTGTCATGAATGGCATGTTTTTACCTTGCTTTCTAAAAATATTAAATTGCCATACCATTTTGTTTTTTTACAAGAAAACTGTTAAAAACTATTATTTCAATAGGTAACACAGCTAAAATGATATACGAAAAGATTCGTGTTATTAATGGCAATCCCATAAACATTGACGGATACAACATTCTAATCACTATTTCAATAATAATTAATATCACTCCGAACAAAATTCTCCCCTTTTTTAACAATATGTCTATTTTGCTCCAATTTGTTTCTTCACTGATTTTTCTATAACACCATTCACTTTGAATGATTCCAATTAACATTCCACCGAAAATCACAAATGAATAATACGGGTACTCTCTACCAGCAATTATTGCCACCACAAAAAATAAATCATCGATGCATGGCCGCTGCACCATCTGTTGCATCATGCTGCTTTATAAATGTGTATCGCATTGTGTCCCTTTAGTATGCTATATATTAAAAGCTTATTTTCTAATTTCTTCCGTCTAACAAAGCCTCATTTTTAGAAGCAAATCTTATAAAAAAACTGTTTGGCAACTCTGTATTTTTAAAAATGACAATATAAAATATTATAAGAATTAATTTTGTTACGTTTGATACATTTTCTACATTAACCAACAAAATATCATCCCACTTATAACCAAGAACACTGCCTATAGAACTCGCCAATACATTAAATGCAATAAAAATAAGTAAAAATTGTCTACTCCATATATTTTTTGACCAAAAAGATTTTATATATTTACGTAATAGTATCAGCACAATAGCAGAAAATACTATAAGAACAATGCAAACTAGTGGTTTCTTATAAAGTTCAAATATATACTGCAAGCTAAACATGTTTATTAAAATTCCCATGCCACGTCCGCCAAATATTCCCGATTCATTCAATTCACATTCAATTTTCTTGATTTCTGATATCATAGAAATATAATACACTGCATAAAACATCAAACATCCAATTAATAATAAGCTAATATTCTGAAACTCATCTCCGGCCGTTGTCTTGTCTAATATATAGTAACTAATTATACCTAGTCCCCATATAATAAAATGTACGATATATTTTTTCACTCTTCACCCCTGCATTTAGTTTGTGATATCTCTTATGAGATATCACAAACATTAAAATCTTTTCTTATCTTGGAATGCTGAATTAAAGGTCCTATCTGTGTTGCTCCTGATACCTCTACCTTCTTGAATTTGAATAGAATATTAATACAACTCTTATTATAGCCAATATTAATGCACTAATTATAATTACAATTATATTCATAACCATATTATCCGACCACGTAAATCCACTTATACATCCTATAATCGCACATACACACCAAAATTCTATCCACTTTTTTAATTTAGAATTCTTATTTTTTTTCAGCATAATTTCACCCTTATAATAATTTTCACATTATACTTTTCAAATACGTTTAATCAATACTACATAATCTAAAAGCAAATTACTATATATGTCCGTGACATACCAAATAGCATCATTTCCTCTTCATCCATAACAGCATAGTTGCTTGGAAGCACCAATGCTTCATCATAGCACAAAGCGGAACATTATTCTCTAAAACTATTTTTCAACAAGACAACTACTAATCAGTTCTTCCAACATATCGTTGCTGGCATTTGCCGATCTGACACTGGCGGCTATCATCTCTTCTTTTGAAACATCGGTAAAATCAATTTCAAATCTACCATTGTTCAAGCATAACTGCTCAATGTATATTCTCTGAGTCCTTCCATTACCTTCTCTAAACGGATGGATCATATTAATCTCACCCAGGTAATAGGCTAGTCTCTCGCTCATTTCTTCCTTATCGGTTATGTCAGCTAAGAAATTTTCCTTTTTCAGCTTACGATACAAATCATCAAACTGGCTTTCGATAAACTGCACCAAACAGAAAACGGTTCCTTTGGAAATATCAACCGTTCTCGTCTTGCCCGCCCAAGAATATACATCACTGAATAAATGCTTATGTATAGAACAAAGATGCTTAAAAGAGAAATCTCCAGTAACGCCTTGACCTACAAGTTCTGCCTGACGCACCGCTGAATAATCTCTTTCAGCCTCATGCAATGTATCTAAATCTCTTATATCCAGTTTATTCTTTAATACATTTGTTCCCGGATAACAGTACTTGGCATCCTGTTCATCCTCATAGAAATAATCATACTCTTGATCCTTCAACCTTCTTCTTGGATACTCTGTATTTCTTATTTAATTCTGAAATTGCATCTGTAGCAGAAACTTTCTTGGTTAAGACATTTCTTACTCTTTGACGACATTCTGCATCAAATGGCATGCTTTCCATTTTGAAGCTGGATTCAATACTGCTTACTCTTCTATCAACGGTCATACGCGTATCCTTTCCCCTTTCCCTTTCACAGAAAGGTATTTGTTTTTCTATAGTATACCACAAAACGCTACATCTATACTACAAATTTCCGTATTCACTTTTCTTACCACTTTATACCACTGTGATACGATATTTTGCGATACTTTACAAGGTTTGCAAGCTAATCACTAAATACCTTCCAGCCCTTGTAAATCAAGCCTTTCCTCCACTTTCTATCATCTACTTCTCATCAACGACCTGGAAAATGAAGAACTTAAGATAATACGACTCCGGTACATTAGCTGAGTTGGCCCACAGTATCGGATGATCCGGTCCCTGTGTGCGGAACTCCACCTGGCGCAGCCTCTTGTGAGTTGCCTTTGCTGCTTCCTTGACCGTTTTGGCAAGAAGCTCCTGCGTCATGAAATGAGAGCATGAGCAGGTAGCCAGAAATCCACCATCCTTAACAAGCTTAAGTCCTTTCATGTTAATCTCGCGGTAGCCCTTTATCGCATTTTTGGTGGCCTCACGCGACTTTGTAAATGCCGGAGGATCCAGAATGACTACATCATATTTTTCACCATCTGCAGCGAGCCGTGGCAGCTCATCCAGCACATTTGCCACGCGAAACTTCACTGTGTCTGAGAGATTATTTCTCTTCGCATTTTCTGTAGCCTGCTTAACCGCATACTCTGATATATCAAGTCCTGTGACCTCGCTTGCCCCTGCAATTCCCGCATTGAGAGCAAATGTACCCATGTGTGTGAAGCAGTCGAGCACTCTTTTCCCCTTGCAGATGCGCTGCATAGCAAGCCTGTTATACTTCTGGTCTAAGAAGAAGCCTGTTTTCTGTCCATTTTCCACATCGACCATATAGTGAACTGCGTTTTCTACTATCTCCACATTTGTGTCAAACTCGGCTCCTATAAAGCCTTTTACCTTAGGAAGACCTTCTTTTTTGCGCTCATTTGCATCACTGCGCTCGTATACTCCACGAATATTTATTCCGTCCGCCGCCAACACTTCCTTTAACAGTTCAATGATTTTCACCTTAAACTGCTCCATTCCAAGTGCAAGACACTCCACCACAAGCACATCTGCGTATTTGTCCACTGTAATACCCGGCAGGAAATCAGCCTCGCCAAATATCACACGACAGCAGTTTAAATCAGACACATTATCATTGCCTCCTGCCATCACCTGCTTGCGATAATCCCAGGCATTTTGCACTCTCATCCTGAGGAAATTGTCATCAATCAGCTGGTCTGCTTTTCTTGTCATCATTCTGATACGGATTTTTGAATTCTGGTTTATGAAGCCGCGCCCCATCGGATATCCGTCAAAATCGTGTACCACAACAATATCTCCGTTTGTAAAGGTGCCTGTGATTGTGTCTATTTCATTGTCAAAAATCCATGCGCCACCTGCCTTTATAGTGCGTCCTTCGCCTTTTTTCAGTGTTACAATTGTATGATTTTCCATGTTTGTTCCTCTTCTAATTTACTTCATTATTCCTTGCTAAAATCTGATTATACATTTTATCTGAAATTCTATAGCCTTTAGAAATAAGTTTATCTGTCGACATTACATTTCAATTATATGAAATCCCGGCAATATTTACAATACACAAATATTTCTGCAAAACATGCCGATATATATTATAATACAATTATAACATCCGACCGGTAAATGGAGATAAATATGATTACAATTAGCTTATGCATGATAGTAAAAAATGAAGAAGAGGTGCTCGAACGATGCCTGAACAGTCTCAAAGGGCTGATGGATGAAATCATCATAGTGGACACCGGCTCGACGGACAGCACAAAGGAGATAGCTGCACGGTATACGGACAAAATCTATGATTTCTCATGGTGTGACGATTTTGCCGCGGCCAGAAATTTTTCGTTTTCCAAGGCTACGCAGGAATACATATATGCACCTGATGCCGACGAGGTGCTCGACGATACCAACCGCAGGCGTTTCATGATGCTTAAGGCCGCGCTGCTGCCGGAAATTGAGATTGTCCAGATGAAATACATCACTCCAAGCAAATTCAACACAGTGCAAAATTCATCCTCAGAGTATCGCCCGAAGCTGTTCAAGAGGCTTCGCACGTTTACATGGATTAATCCGGTACACGAGACTGTGCGCTTAGAGCCTGTAGTCTATGACAGCGATATCTGTATACAACATCTGCCGCAGGGCACTCACGGCAAGCGGGATTTCACCATATTCAAGCGCTCCTTTGAAAAAAACGGCACCCTGCCAAAAAGTATAGCGACTATGTATGCCAAGGAGCTTTTAAAATGCGGAAGCCACGAGGATTTTGCCAATGCCCTGCCATATTTTCAGGGTGAATACCGCAACAGCCCTGACATCGAATCCACCTGCGTGCTATCACGCTACTATCGCATGAATGGCGACTATGACAAATTTTTTTCTGTTGCTCTCAAGAATGTAGCAGTCGATGGTTGCAGCGAGGTGTGCTGTGAGCTCGGTGCGTACTATTTCGACAAGGCAGACTATGAGGAGGCAAGCCTGTGGTATTACAATGCTGCCTTCGAGACAAAGCCGGTGCTCGACGTGGAGTGTGGCGGTGGCAAGGCTCTTCATGCCCTGTCTGAGTGCTACTCAAGATGGGCTGATGAGAAGCAGAAAAAGCTTGATTCGCTTCCTCCTAAATCAAGAAATGTATTTAAAGGCGATAAGGAGCTGATTGACTCACTGCGCAGCCAGGCGGCCGATTACCAAAAGCAGGCTGAGGAATGGATGCTTCCGGAGGGGGACTAGTATAGCACAGGCTTTTCAATTAAAAGTATCTACCGGTATTTACCAACTTGTAAAATCCGCTCTAAAGTGATAATATAGAGATTATAGGGTTTGTTATTTTTTTAACGTAGCATTTTGCTACTATCATTTTAGGAATCTAAGGAGGATTTTATGAGCTTTTTAGAAGAGTACAAGCAGAAACTTGTCTCAGCAGATGAGGCAGTAAAGATTGTCAAATCAGGCGACTGGGTTGACTACGGCTGGTGCACAGGCACACCTGATGCCCTCGACAAGGCACTTGCCAGAAGAACTGATGAACTTAAGGATGTCAATGTACGTGGTGGTATTTTGCTTAAGCCACTTGCCATTTTCGAGCGTGAGGATGCCGGCGAGCATTTTACATGGAACTCATGGCACATGGGCGGTTATGAGAGAAAGCTTATCAAGAGAGGCTGTTCTTTCTACTCACCAATCCGTTACTCAGAGCTTCCTCGTTATTATAGAGATTCAACAACACCTGACGATGTCGCTATGTTCCAGGTTGCACCGATGGATTCACACGGTTACTTCAACTTTGGTCCTAACGCATCTCACCTCGGTGCTGTATGCGAGACTTCAAAGAAAATCATCGTTGAGGTCAATGAAAACATGCCTCGCTGTCACGGCGGTTCAGAGGCCAATGTACATATTTCACAGGTTTCTTACATTGTTGAGGGTGACAACCCTGCAATCGGAGAGCTTGGTGCCGGTGGTCCTGCAACAGATGTAGACAAGAAGGTTGCAGAGCTTATCGTTGACCAGATTCCAAACGGTGCCTGTCTCCAGCTCGGTATCGGCGGAATGCCAAACGCAGTAGGCTCACTCATCGCTGAGTCAGACCTCAAGGATCTCGGTGTCCACACAGAGATGTACGTTGACGCATTTGTTGATATCGCAAAGGCCGGAAAAATCACAGGAGCAAAGAAAAACATCGACCGTTATCGTCAGGCTTACGGCTTCGGTGCCGGAACCAAGAAGATGTACGATTACCTCGATGAGAATCCTGAGCTCATGAGTGCCCCGGTAAGCTACACAAATGATATCAAGAATATTGCCGCACTTGACAATTTCATCTCAATCAATAACTGTGTAGACCTTGACCTCTTCGGACAGATAAGCTCAGAGACCTCAGGCACAAAGCACATCAGCGGTGCCGGCGGACAGCTTGATTTCGTTCTCGGTGCTTATATGTCAAACGGTGGAAAGAGCTTTATCTGCTGCTCTTCAACCTTCACCGACAAGCAGGGCGTAGTTCACTCACGTATCCGTCCTACTCTCGTAGAGGGTTCTGTAGTCACTGACACAAGAGCCAACACACACTATATCGTTACAGAGTATGGTATGGTAAATGTAAAGGGTCTTTCTACATGGCAGAAGGCTGAGGCAATCATCTCAGTTGCTCATCCTGATTTCCGTGATGAGCTCATCAAAGAGGCTGAGAAGATGCACATTTGGAGAAGATCTAATAGATAATTAATTTTGGATATAATTTTTACAATAAAAGCGGTTTCAGGATGCAATGTCCTGAAACCGCTTTTTGTGTTCTATCTTATGTAAAAAATGTACACCTAAAATTTAGCCGGTATTATGCCCCTGTCGGAATCTGATAACCTGCCTCGTTCATCTGATGTCTCAACTCGTCAACTGTAATTTCGAGTCTTCCCGCAGCTTTCTCTGGATTTATATCTCCATCCTGCACAAGCGAATAGAGCATATAATTTTCACCCTGTTTAATACCAGCCTGCTTCTGTTCCTCTCCATATTCCTTTGCATATTCTTTTGCATATTCTTTGGCATATTCTTTGGCATATTCCATTGCATACTGTCTTACTGCTTCACTCATAGCACCACGTCCTTCCTTTTCTTTGTAATAAGCCACTGCTTTTG
>OGZF01000364.1_pt1 | contig 43186 bp, 36 predicted proteins | sample 1576771 | NCBI WGS metagenome assembly OGZF01 (sample SAMEA3541536, study PRJEB24748) | human gut metagenome | biome: human gut; feature: human-associated habitat; material: faeces | place: China | collected 2012
GCTCAGCACGCAATCGCTTGCGTCCTGTGTGAATTACTTTGTTTGGAATTGTTTAACGTGTTTTTCCAACACGAAAATAGGTTCCGTTACAAGTTTTTCGATATTGTTCAATTTTCAAGGTCCTGTGCGCCTCAGCCTTGCGGCTGACGACTTGATTATTTTACCACAGATGTGATTTTTTGTCAAGCACTTTTTTCAGAAGCTTTTCGATTCTTTCGAACATGTGGCTCGTTTTTTCAACGTATCCATATTGGTTCTTTCGCTTTGCTTCTGCCGCTTTCAGAAGTCATTCTTTCCGGCGGCCCTTGGCGCTCAAGTATAATACCACATCCCCAGCCTTCTGTCAACACTTTTTTGCATCTTTTTTGAGTTTTTTCTATATTTCGCAAAAGGAGTGCTTCCGGGCAGGGTTTGAACCCCTCCGAAATGGCCACGGCCATTTCGTCTCCCCTTTGCCAAGGGGAGAGCCCTTGCAGTTTCCGGGGCGGTGTTATATTATATAATTACATTATAGAGCGGAGGAGACCCCAACCATGATCCTTACGGTCAACATCGGCAACACACACATCACGATTGCCGGCTACGAACACGACACCCTGCAGTTCAGCGGGCGGCTGCATTCCAGCCCGGCCGCAACGGTGGACGAATACGCCATGAACCTGCTGAATCTGCTCTCCTTATATCAGGTTGCCCCCGAGCGGATCGAGGGCGGCATTCTGGGCAGTGTGGTGCCCGCACTGACAGGCCGGGTATTGGGTGCGCTGCGGATGTTCTGCTCTGCCCGCTTCCTGACCGTTGGCCCCGGCCTGAAAAGCGGCATCAAGCTGCGATTGGACAACCCTGCCCAGCTGGGCGCAGAGCTGCTGTGCGGTGCTGTGGCCGCACTGGAGGAGGGGCCCGGACCGCTGGCGGTCATCTCGGCAGATACCGCCATCTCCATCATGGCAGTCAACGGCAAACAGGAGCTGGTGGGCGGTGTCATTCTGCCCGGGCCGCAGCTCTCCCTTTCCGCACTGGTGCAAAAAACCGCCCAGCTGCCCCAGATCGACCTCTCCGCTCCAGCTTCCTCCTCGATCTTGGGCAAGAACACCTCTGCCTGCTTACAGAACGGTTTTGTGCTGGGCACCGCCGGGCTGCTGGATGGGCTGGCCGAGCATTTTCAGGCAGAGCTTGGCCCGGATATCCGCTTTTATGCCACCGGCAACCTGCCCCGCACCATCCGGGAGGCCTGTCGCACGCCGATCGAATACCGCGAGTATCTGATCACGGACGGCCTGTACCGCATCTGGCAGAAAAATCGGAAAGGGTAATATCAAAATCAAAAGGAGTCCTACACCATGAATTCCAAACTCGTATCTCTGTTCTGCTGTCTAATCATACTCGTAAGCTTTTCCGGCTGTACCAAGGTCACACAGCTTGTAAAAGACAGTCAACCAACCAAAGCAGACCTACTCGCAGAAATCAACGAAGAACACCGCCGCTGGGAGGGTGGTTCCTCTGACCCAACTCCCTATCTGCGGCATTACGATGACCCCGCCGATGCCCAGAAATCAACCGATTATCTCACCGACACCTACAGCGAATACGATGCCGCCAAAGAATTAAGTCTGGAAGAAGCCGAAGAAGATGTGAACTATCTCTTCGATGCCTTCTATTATGATTTTGCTTTCTATGACTATTTTGGCGGGCACACTGTATTCGATCAGGCAAAAGCAGAGATTTTACAAGAGCTTCAAGCAAAAGACAGCCTGACCTGCAAAGACTTACAGGAGATTTTGGTGAAACACCTCACCTTTATCAAGGACGGCCATTTCAATATCAATCAGAATTTCCCTGCGGAAAAGGATATCCCCTTCTTTTTCCGGCAGGTGATGTTCGTTAAAACTGACAGCGGATATCAAGATTCCAAAGGTAAGACGGTCGTATCAGTAGACGGCTATCCAGACTTGGATGCACTGTTCAAACGCTCTATTTCTAAAGAAGGATATCTTGTATACTATCCTGTGCTACTGAAAGAAGCAAAATTTGATGGAACCGAGTGGGATAAGCATGTGTGCGACGAGCAATTGACCGTGCACTATGCCGATGGCAGTACGGATGTATTGACGGCAGACACTTGGAGCCAGTATTACAAAGATCTCCCCAAAGGGCAGAATACCGACTTGCGCCAGACCGACGGGATTCCGGTGTTCCAGTTTAACCATTTTGACCCGTCCTTCCTGGAGGAGGTCAATGCTGCGGCGGCACAAATGAGTGATGCTGCGATCTCCATGCTGGATCTACGCTCCAATGTCGGCGGATATGAAGAAGTAGCTCATCAGTGGATCACCCGATACAGCCGCCAGCGTGTACAGGGCAATGGAGTCCGCTATGACGTTGTTAATCCGGTATCCGTAGCGATAGCTCATCGGTGGCAAACGCACGACAACATTCTGATTCTTTTAAGTGGAAAATGCTCTGCCTCTTCTGCAGAAATCACAATGGACCTTGCCTATAATCTGGAAAACAGCCTGATCATCGGAGAAAACACAAATGGATGTATGATCGGAAATGGTGGGCATGTGGAACTGCCGAACAGCAAATGCTCGGTTATAATGACATCCGTATGTGTCTATCTGCTGCCGGAGGGTGCAGATTATTTTGAAGAAATGCGTGGCCTTTCTCCGGATATCTGGGTCCCGGCCAAAGAAGCCGAGACGCTGGCGGCAAAACTTATGGAGAATCTAAAGTAAAACTCTGGCCCGCCCGGCCACAAAGAAAAATCCCCGGCACACTTTTGTGTACCGGGGATTTTATTAACACATGCGACCGGGAGGATTCGAACCTCTGGCCTTCCGGGTCGGAGCCGAACGCTCTATCCAGCTGAGCTACGATCGCACATTACTGGCAAACCAGTGTAATGTAGTATAGCACAGCCGGAGGCAAAAATCAAGCCGTCTGGCAGCTCTGCATCCGGATTCCGTGGCCGATCCCAGCGCCCGCAAGACACTGATGCATTCTGTTCTTCCTTTTTGAAAGATTCAACTTGCAAAAGTGTGCGTATCTCTTATAATAGGTGTTGTGCCCCGGTGTGCGCGGGCACGGTTTAGGACTGGAAAAGGAAAAAAGAGAACATGAAATCTAGCACAAGATCCCTGACAGAAGGCCCGCTGGCAAAGCAGATCCTTCTGGTCAGCCTGCCGCTGGCATTATCCAACCTGCTGCAGGTCTTATTCAACATGTCGGACGTGGCGGTGGTGGGGCGGTTTGCGGGCTCCACAGCGCTGGGCGCGGTGGGCTCCACCAGCATCTTTGTCACACTGTTCACCGGCTTTCTCATCGGCCTGGGCAACGGCATCAACGTGCTGGTGGCCCGCTTCTACGGAGCCAGACACCCGAACGATGTCCACGACACCGTCCACTCGGCCCTGATCGTCAGCCTGATTGCAGGCGTGATCCTGCTGATTGTGGGCCTGCTGGGCTCCCCTGCCATGCTGCGGCTGCTGAACACCAAGGAGGACCTGCTGCCGGGTGCGATCCTCTACCTGCGGGTGTATTTTCTGGGTATGCCGGCACTGGCTCTGTACAATTTCGGCAACGCCGTGTTCAGCGCCATCGGTGAGACCAAAAAGCCGCTGTACATCCTGAGCTTTGCCGGTGTGCTGAATATCCTTCTGAATCTGTTCTTTGTCATCGTCTGCAACCTGGACGTGGCAGGCGTGGCGCTGGCCAGCGCCATTTCCCAGTGTGTTTCTGCCGGACTCATCCTCCACGCCCTGACCAGGGTGCAGGACTGCTACGCCCTCCATTTCAAGGAAGCAAAGCTCGATCCCGCCATGACCAAAAGCATTCTGGCGCTGGGCCTGCCCGCCGGGTTCCAGAACGCCATTTTCGCCATCGCCAACCTGTTCATCCAGGCCGGTGTCAACTCCTTTGATTCCCTCATGGTCAAGGGCAACAGCGCCGCCGCAAACGCCGACCCGCTCATCTACGACTGCATGGCCGCCTTCTACATGGCCTGTGCCAGCTTTATGAGCCAGAACTACGGCGCAGGCAAGCCCGACCGTGTCAAGAAAAGCTACTTCATCTCGCTGGCCTACTCCTTCGGTGTGGGTCTGGCGCTGGGCGGCGGCCTGTTCCTGTTCGGGCGGCAGTTCCTCGCACTCTTCACCACCGAGAGCGCCGTCGTCGATGCCGGTATGAAGCGTGTGGGTGTCATGGCGCTGGCCTACTGCATTTCGGCCTTTATGGACTGCACCATTGCTGCTTCCCGCGGTCTGGGCAAGACCGTGGTGCCCACTGTCATCGTCATCATGGGTTCCTGCGTGTTCCGGGTGATCTGGGTATACACCATCTTCGCCCGCTTCCACACCATCCCCTCGCTCTACCTGCTCTACCCCTGCTCCTGGGCTCTGACCGCCATTGCGGAGATCCTCTATTTCATCCGCTGCTACAAGCAGGCCATGAAGATCTTCCGGGAGCCGATCCCCTCTTCGCTGTAAAACAAAAAGATGGATGTCATGGGGCATCCATCTTTTTTGTTTTCTCTATTACACCTTGACTTCCCCGGCCAGGACCCGCTTGTAGTCCTCATAGTTGCGGGCCAGCAGGGCGGGCGTATCCAGCCCATAGGGGCACTTGGCCTTGCACTGGTTGCAGTGCAGGCAGCCCTCGATCTTTTTCATTTTGGCCTGACCGGCGAGGCTCAGATGCTCTGCCGAGGGCGAGCGCCGGAGCAGCAGGCTCATGCGGGCGCAGTTGTTGATCTCGATGCCAGCCGGGCAGGGCATACAGTAACCACAGCCACGGCAGAACTCACCGCACAGCTCCTCCCGGTCGTGGGCGATGACCGCAGACAGCTCTGCGTCCATCCGGGGCGGGGTATCAATGTAGGAGAGGAACTCGTCCAGCTCCTTTTCCCGCTGAACGCCCCAGATGGGCAGAACGCCCTCAAACTGCGCTTCAAAGGCATAGGCGGCGGCGCTGTTGGTAATGAGGCCGCCGGACAGGCCCTTCATGGCGATAAAGCCCATCTCGTGCTCTTTGCACAGCTGCACCAGCTCCTGCTCCTGCTCACCGGAAATATAGCTGAACGGAAACTGCAGGGTCTCGTACAGGCCGCTCTCAATGGCTTCCTTGGCCACGGACAGACGGTGGTTGGTGATGCCGATGTGTCGGATCATCCCCTTTTCCTTGGCCTCCAGCGCGGCTTCGTACAGGCCGGAGCCGTCACCGGGCTTGGGGCAGAAGGACGGGTTGTGGAACTGGTAGAGGTCCACATAGTCGGTGCGCAGATTGTTCAGGGAGGTGTGCAGGTCCTTCCAGAACTCCTCCGCGTTCTGGGCGGCGGTCTTGGTGGCGATGTAGACCTCGGAGCGGATGCCGTCAAAGGCTTCGCCCAGCTTCACCTCGCTGTCGGTGTAGGCGCGGGCGGTATCAAAGAAGCGAATGCCCGCCTTGTAAGCCTTGCGGGCCAGAAAGACTGCGTCCTCCTGGGAAATGCGCTGGATGGGCAGGGCACCAAAGCCGTTTTTGTTCACGGTAATGCCGGTTCGCCCCAATGTGACCATATCCATAGAGAACCTCCTGTTTTTTCCAAAAATACTCTCTGTGCTCATTATAAGGCGAAGTGCCCCACAACGCAAGAAAAACCCTCTCCATCAAAGCGTGGCAGTGCACAGCGATGACAGAGAGGGTCAGTTTTACTGATAATCGTGGTTCAGGAACAGCGCTTTGATGGCGACGATCTCGTCGTACTCCTCCTGCTCCACCTGCACATCCGCATTGACGGCCTGCAGGCGGGCCTTGACGGCATCCAGCGCCTCGGCGGTGGTCACGGCCTGACCTTCCTCCACGGCATCGATCATCCGTTTGAGGACGATCGGGTGGGCATAACAGCTGGGCACCGGGAAGCTGCCGTTGGGGTAGTGCTTCACATACTCCGCCATGGCGGCATCGGCCTGATCGGCCCGCTTCATAATGGCGCTGTTGTTATTGTGCGCCGTGGGCAGCATGTTATAGCTGGAAAAGAGGAAGATGGCGGCAAAGCCGAACAGTGCAAAGTACACGCCGTAGCTGCCGGTGTGGGTGAACACCGCGTACAGGCCGTAGGCTGCAGCGGCCGTGCCGAACAGGAAGATGGCAAGGGCCACATAGCGGTAAACCGGCTTGCTCTTGAGCTGGGCGCGCTTGCGGCGCTGGGCGGCACTGAGCTCATTGGAAAGCTCAGGCTTTGCATCCAGATACTCCTTTGCCCTGCGCAGGACCGTCACGGTGTGTTTGGCATCGTCAGACAGTTCCGGCAGTTTGCGGGCTGCCTTTTCCTCAGCCTTTTTCTGCAGCGCCTGCTCCCCGGCGGCACTCAGCAGCCGGATCTGGGGCTGCTGCTTTGCCAGCAGCTCCAGCAGGGCATCCACGTCCCGCTCGTCCTTGAAGTTGCACTGCTTCTGTTTGCCGCCGTCGTACTCCACCACAAGGTAAGCCATGGAGGCAAACATTCCCTTGCCGGTAAAGCCGCCCGCACTCATGGCCACCCGCTTGAACACGCGGGTGATGCTGGTGTAGGGCAGGTAGTAGCGGCGGTCGATGTAAAAGCTGTTCAGATACAGGGCTTTTTTGCCCACGCCGCAGGGGCCGATCTTTTTGCAGGCCTTCCGGTCGGCCTCCAGCTCGGCAGAGTCGAGCCTGGCAAGGCCCAATTGTGCAGGTTTGAAGAGCATAACGTTCATCCCTCTTTTGCGTTTTTGTTTGTACCCATTTTCCCACTCCGGCAATGAAAATGCAAGGCCCAGCCCGCACTCTTAGCCAAAAAACAGGAAACCGGCCGCTGAGCTGACAGCGGCCGGTTTGTTTTACTGAGAAATTGCCGCTATGAATGGGTTATGCGGCTTTCTTCTCGGTGTTCTTCTTGGTTGCATAGATGAACAGCGCCAGCATGGCAATTGCGAAGACGATGCCGATGGGATATGCAACTGCGGTGTTGTAAGCCACCAGCTTGCCGTCTGCATAGGTGTTGATCATCTTGCCCAGGCACTCGGGAGCCAGCACGAAGTAGGTGCAGGACACAGCGCTCATAAAGGTAGCGGGAACAGCGGTGATCCAGTAGTTCTTCTTCTCCTTGAACAGGTACATGGAAGCAGCCCACAGAACGATCATGGCCAGCGTCTGGTTGGTCCAGCTGAAGTAACGCCAGATCACAGTGTAGTTGATGAAGCCCAGTGCATTGCCGATGCCCAGGAATGCGCCCACGCCCAGAACGGGAACGCAGAGCTTCAGGCGGTTTGCGTAGCTGTCCTGATCGATCTTGAGCCAGTCGGACAGGGTCAGACGAGCAGAACGGAAGGCGGTATCACCAGAGGTGATGGGGCAGATGACGACACCGATCATAGCCAGTGCCACACCGACCTTACCCATGGTCTTGAGGCAGACATCGTAGATAGCGGCAGACTGACCGGCAGCCAGAGCCTCGGCCAGACCGACCATCTTGCCATCGGTGATGGTGTACAGTGCGCAGCCAGCAGCAGCCCAGATCAGAGCGATGATGCCCTCGCTGACCATTGCACCGTAGAATACGAAGTGACCCTGCTTCTCACTCTTCATGCAGCGGGCCATCAGAGGCGACTGGGTGGAGTGGAAGCCGGAGATTGCACCACAGGCAACGGTGATGAACATGAAGCTCCAGATGGGAGTGTTGGAGGGGTGCATATTGCTGAAGTTTGCCCAGATCTCGGGGATGGTGTAGGCGGGGTTGGTGAAGATACCAAAGATAACGCCCACAGCCATGATGATCAGGCAGATGCCGAACACAGGGTAGATCTTACCGATGATGGCATCAATGGAGATAAAGGTTGCGATGAAGTAGTACACCAGAATGATGATCAGCCAGAACAGGGTGGTGGTCAGCACGCCGGACATACCGCCGTTCTTGCACAGGGTAACGATCAGGCCTGCGGGGCCGACTGCGAACACGGTACCGACCATGATCAGCAGCACAACAGAGAACACACGCATGATGTTCTGCATCACGGGGCCAAGGTACTTGCCGGTGACCTCTGCGATGGAAGCGCCTTCGTTGCGCTCACTCATCATGCCGGAGAAGTAGTCATGCACGCCGCCGGCAAAGATGGTGCCGAAGGTGATCCACAGGAACACCACGGGGCCCCACAGAGCACCCTGCAGTGCACCAAAGATGGGTCCCAGACCTGCAATGTTCAGCAGCTGGACGAGGAACAGCTTCCACTGGGGCATCACAACGTAGTCAACGCCATCGTTGATGCGCACAGCAGGAGTTTCGCGGTCGTCCGGTCCGAACGTATTGTCAACGATCTTGCCATAGACAAAGTAGCCGATGATCAGGAGCGCCAGACAGAGTAAGAAACTAATCATACCAGAAACCTCCTTTTATCGTCCGTGCCCGGAGCCCCATTCTGCCCCGTCACGGCCATTCCTTGGCCCTATGTTAACACAATCTTCATAAATCTGGTAATATCCTTCCAGAATGGCCCTTATATCAAAAACTATATAAGTCAGTCCTTCCCGGGAATTCCGGAAAAGATTTTTTAACGTATCCTCGGCAAAACTTCTTTGCCGAAATCGTTTCAGCGGGTGTTTTTCCGTTTTCAGTGCACCCTGCCAAACTTTTTGGCATATTTTTGTGCATCTTGTCTGCATTCCCGTTCTTTTTGCCGCAATTCGTCGTTTCTCTGCACAAGCAAAAGCCGCCTGCCGGACGGCCCGGCAGGCGGCTTTGCGGTTGTGAATGGGTATCGGAATGGATGAAGAGGGGGAAATGTCAATTATGCAGTCTTTTTCACTGTCTGCTTTTTGGTCGCATAGATGAACAGCGCCAGCATGGCGATCGCAAAGAGGATGCCCACCGGGTAAGCAACTGCGGTGTTATAGACGGTAGCGCCCTCAGCAGTCTTATGGTTCAGCAGGCCGCCCAGGCACTCGGGAGCCAGCACGAAGTAAGTAGAGGACACGGCGCTCATAAAGGTGGCGGGCACTGCGGTGATCCAGTAGTTCTTTTTCTCCTTGAACAGGTACATGGAAGCAGCCCACAGAACGATCATGGCCAGCGTCTGGTTGGTCCAGCTGAAGTAGCGCCAGATCACGGTGTAGTTGATGAAGCCCAGTGCATTGCCGATGCCCAGGAAAGCGCCCACGCCCAGCACGGGGACGCAGAGCTTCAGGCGGTTGCCGTAGCTGTCCTGATCGATCTTGAACCAGTCGGCCAGAGTCAGGCGGGCAGAACGGAAGGCGGTGTCGCCGGAGGTGATGGGGCAGACGACCACGCCGATCATGGCCAGTGCGATGCCCACGCCGCCCATGGTCTTGGAGCAGACATCATAGATGGCCTTGGACTGACCCATTGCCAGTGCCTGTGCCAGACCGGTGTTCAGGCCATCAGTGACCTCGTACAGAGAGCAGCCTGCAGCGGCCCAGATCAGGGCAATGACACCCTCGCAGACCATGGCACCGTAGAACACGAAGTGGCCCTGCTTCTCACTCTTCATGCAGCGGGCCATCAGAGGCGACTGGGTGGAGTGGAAGCCGGAGATCGCGCCGCAGGCAACCGTGATGAACATGAAGCTCCAGATGGGCGTGCCCGACGGGTGCATGCTGCCGAAGTGATCCCAGATCTCGGGGATGGTATAGGCGGGGTTGGTGAAGATGCCAAAGATGACACCGATGGCCATGATGATGAGGCAGATGCCGAACACGGGGTAGATCTTGCCGATGACCGCATCGATGGAGATAAAGGTCGCGATGAAGTAGTAGGTCAGAATGATGACCAGCCAGAACAGCAGCGAGGTCATCACGCCGGATGCGCCGCTCTGGCTGCACAGCTCAACGATCAGACCGGCGGGGCCGACGGCGAACACGGTGCCCACCATGATCAGCAGCACAACAGAGAACACACGCATCACGTTCTGCATCACGGGGCCTAAGTATTTGCCGGTGATCTCCGCGATGGAAGCGCCGTCGTTGCGCTCACTCATCATGCCGGAGAAGTAGTCATGCACACCACCGGCAAAGATAGTGCCGAAGGTGATCCACAGGAACACCACGGGGCCCCACAGAGCGCCCTGCATGGCACCAAAGATGGGGCCAAGGCCCGCAATGTTCAGCAGCTGGACGAGGAACAGCTTCCACTGGGGCATCACGACATAGTCCACGCCGTCGTTGATGCGCACAGCAGGCGTTTCACGGTCGTCCGGGCCGAAGGTATTGTCCACGATCTTGCCATAGACGAAGTATCCGCCCACCAGGATCGCAAGACAGAGCAGGAAACTAATCATACCAGAAACCTCCTTTTTGCCCCTGCCGGCCGCGGCCCCATTCTGCCGCATACCCGGGGCTCTTTTCTGGCCTCATGGTAGCACACTTTTTTCCAGCGGAGAAATATCTTTCTGGCATGGGGCCATATGGTTTCCGATATAGCTGCAAAGAATTTTTGCCGCTTTTCCGTTTATTTTTTGACCATTTATCAGCAAAAATAAAACCGGGCGCTCATTTTCGCCCGGTTTTTCATCCATTTATTGGTTTTTCTGTCAATTTCAAAGGAAGCAACCTTTGCCGTGCCTTAGCCGGAAAGCCCCTTTATTTCACGGTGGAAGCCGCTTCCTTGTGGAGCAGATCCACAAAGGCCTGCTCCTCGGGGCGCAGGCGGCCCTTGTCCGGGTAGACCAGCACATCCCGCATCTGCTGGCGCTGGGCCGGGCACCTTTTCAGCACCAGATGGTACTGCTCCAGTGCCCTGCGGGGCATGGGCGATGCCCACATGTAGGCCGTGGGCAGCCGCTGCAGGATCGAGAACTGGCTGCACCGCTCATACACATGGATGCGGCGCTCCGGGTTGACATGCCAGCGCACACCGTCGCCGCCCTCCTCGCCGGGCAGCTGGAAATCATCGTGGAGGATCTCCATATACTTGTCCAGCTCAGACAGGTCGCGGATCTCCTTCCGGGCCAGCGGGCCGTCCCGGTTGGTCAGCAGACTGTATTCAAAATCCATAATGGGTTCCATTTTCAGGCCCCGCCGGGCGCAGTAATGGGTATAGTGCTCGTCATCCTCCACGGCGTACCGCAGCAAAGCCAGATGATACCCCTGCCGCAGGACATGATCCAGTGCCTCCATGGAGCCGCCCTCCCGGATGTGGATGTGGAGCCGCTCAATGGATGCTGCCCGCTCCAGATAATCCACCGCCGCATAGGAGGCATAGGTGGCGTGGGGGATCATTACCCGCAGTTCGGCGCAGCGCTCCTGCTCCTCCTGCACGCTCCGGTCCAGCCGGTCCACCTCCCGCAGCACCCGCTCGGCCTGCTCGATGAAGTGCCGCCCCTGCTCCGTGGGGATCATGCCGGTGGATGACCGCTCAAAAATGCGGAGATGGTATTCTTCTTCCAGATTTTTCAGCGCCTTGCTCACATTGGGCTGAGCGGCATACAGCCGCTTTGCCGCCGCACTCACAGATCCGCATTCCATGATGGCGACAAGATACCGCAGTTCTGTAATGTTCAACTTTTTCTCTCCTTTTGGCGTTTTTATCCCTTGCGCCTAGTTTATCAGGCGGCACACGGGGCTGTCAAGCGTTGACGGGGCCCCGCTGCCGTTTTATAATGTAAGAAACAATCTGCCCGAAAGAGGTCGAAGAGGATGGAAGAAAAAAACTACCGCGTTCTGCGCATTGAGGAGCAGCTTTATGGCTGCGAGGAGCTGCCCGAGGGCCAGCCCGTGCTCTGTGATGTCCTGCTGGAGGCTGCCGACGGCACGCAGCGGGTTCTCCCCTACCCGGATGCCGAGCTGACCCGGCTGGACATCAACGAGGGCAGCACCGTCACCCTGCGGGATCACAGGCTGGCCAAGGCGGCGCACAAGGTCTATTTCACCCGCCACGGCGAGACCGTGTGGAACGTGGAAAACAAGATCTGCGGCATGACCGACAGCCCCCTGACCGAAAAAGGCCGCGCCCAGGCCCGGGAGCTGGGCGAAAAGCTCCGGACCAGCGGTCTCCGCATCGATGAGATCCTGTACTCTCCCCTGTCCCGCGCCGCCGACACCGCCCGGGCCATTGCAGAGGCCACCGGCATTCCTGCCCGGTGCGAACCCCGGCTCCGGGAGCAGTGCTTTGGCCGCTACGAGGGCACGCCCCGGGACGGCGAAGAGTTCCGCATTTCCAAGACCCACTTTGCCGACCGCTACTCCGGCGGCGAGAGCATGATGCAGCTGGCCCAGCGCATCTACAACCTGCTGGACGAGCTCCGGGCCGACACCGACAAGACTTTCCTGCTGGTGGCCCACAACGGCATTGCCCGGGTGGTGCAGTCCTATTTTTACGATATGACCAACGAGGAGTACGCGGCGGCAGGCATCAAAAACTGTGAGTTTGTGGAATTTACTTTTAATAAATAAAGCACTTTCATCTCAACGCTCAGAAAATAGTAAATTTTTTATGCAGCTATTGACTTTTTTTCAAATTCGCATATACTGAAAGTGGACAATGGATTGGTTACGAGATTCATAATGTCACCAAAAGCGAACCCCTTCAGAGGTGGACACTCTGAAGGGGTTCTTTTGTGCTTGCTGACCCTTAGATCCAGTCGTCAAGCCACTTGCAGATGTAGCGGACAATTACACCTGCTGCGACGGCTACAACCAAATCGGTTACGAGATTATACATAATGTCACCTCCCATCTGTTGCCAGAATGGAAAGGGGCAGCGCAAACAGTATAACACATGTTTCGACAAAAACAAAGCGGCCTCCCGTATCTGTGCGGAAAGCCGCTTTGTTCTTCACTATCCTTATTCCGCCTTGCGGTAATGGAACTGCTGGTCTCTGGTAATGAACAGGCCGATGCTGACCAACAAAGCGGCCAGCTCGGCGGCCGTCACGGCCAACCAGATGCCGTCAATGCCCAGCAGGAGCGGCAGCAGCAGAACCGCCGCCACCTGGAACAGCAGGGTGCGCAGGAACGAGATGAGCGCACTGGTCACACCGTCGCCCAGGGCCGTGAAGAAGGAGGACGCATAGACGTTGAAGCCCATGATGAGGAAGCTCAGGCCATAGAGCCGGAAGGCCCGGGTGGTCAGAATGAGCAGGTTTTCATCATAGCCTACAAAGAAGCGGGCCACATGGGGGATGATGAACATGGAGCCGATGGTCATTCCCACTGCAACCACGCCGATGAGCTTCAGGCTCTTGCGGTAGAGGTTGTTGACCTCTTTGCGGTTATTGGCACCATAGTGGTAGCTGACGATGGGCGCACTGCCCACGGCGTAGCCCACAAACACCGCCACGAACAGGAAGGACGCATACATGATCACACCGTAAGCGGCCACGCCATCCTCGCCCGCAAAGCGAAGGAGCTGGTAGTTGTACAGGATGTTCACCAGCGACATGGAAAGGTTGGTCATCAGCTCGGAGGAGCCGTTGATGCAGGCATTCAGCAGAACTTTGCCCTCAAAGCGGGGACGGCAGAGATGGATGCGGCTGGTGTTGTTCCGGTTGAGGAAGTAGAACACCGGCAGCAGGCCGCCCACCACCTGGCTGAGCATGGTGGCAATGGCGGCACCCTCCACGCTCCAGTGCAGGATGCCCACCAGCAGCACGTCCAGCACCATGTTGGTGCAGCCCGCACCCACCGTGAAATAAAAGCCCAGATGCGGCTTTTCGGCGGTGACAAAAAAGCTCTGGAACATATTCTGCAGGATAAAGGTGGGCAGGCTGAGCATCAGCACCCGGCCATAGCGCAGGGCGTAGTCCAGCATCTCGCCTTCGGCACCCAGCATCAGGGCCACCGGCCGGAGCAGCAGCATCCCCAGCACGGACAGCACAATGCCGGCGATCAGCGCCGTTGACATGAACAGGCTGAAGTAGCGGTCAGCTTTTGCATTGTCGCCCTCGCCCAGCGTGATGCCCACAATGGCGCTGCCGCCGGTGCCCAGCATAAAGCCCACGGTGCCCACCAGCATGGGCACCGGCATGATAAGGTTGACTGCCGCAAAGGCCGTTTTGCCCACAAAGTTCGAGACACACAGGCCGTCCACGATGCCATAGATGGAGGTGAACAGCATGGTGCCGATGCAGGGCAATACAAACCGGATCAGCCGGGAATAATCAAAGTGGTCGGACAATTGGATCATATTCTTTGACATGATTTCTCCTTTCGATCAGAACATACAAAAAAGGCCGGATAAGTTTCGCAGCTCCGGTGTTTCCCCTTGTCTGCTGAGATGCTACGGCCATTCTCAGCCTCCGGGGAACACGAACTGCGACATCTTATCCGGCCTTTCAATTACGTTGAAACAGCCCTCCGATGAGCAAAAAAGAGTATACCAAAGTTTATTTTTTATGTCAAGGCTTTCTTTACATCATTCCGCCGGGCCGCCAGCCGGTGCAGTAGCGGGCATAATCCCGGTCGGCCTGTTTGACGTAAAGGAGGAACTGTTCCCTGCCTTCCTTGTCCGTGACCTGACGGACTTTGGTGGGCAGGCTCTGGCGCTGAAGCAGCTCCAGCTCATCGTTGAGCTCTTCCTCGGTATCAAAGGCATCCAGCTTGGTCCAGTGGGTGGCAAAGAGCCAGATGTTTGCAAGGGTGTTATTCATATTCAGTCTCCTTTTCCGGGGCATCGGCAAGGGTGACGGCCCGGTAGAACGGCGCAATGGCGTTGGCATCGCCGTGGCGCACGATGGAATAGGTAATGTCGCAGTAGGGCTGGATGGCCGTGCTCTTTTCCACGGTGGAGATGAGCAGCACCTGCAGCTGCAGGCGGCGGAACAGCTCCATCATGGGGCGGATGCGGTCACTGGTCATCTTGCTGAAGGCCTCGTCCAGCAGGACAAGGCGGATGCTGTTCTCGCTCTTCTGGTAGATCTGCAGCAGGCTGGCGCAGATAGCCACATAGAAGGGAGCCTGGTTCTCGCCGCCGGAGGAATCGCGGCTGACGCGGGAAAGATAAGCCTGCTGGCCCGAGACGGTGTTGGTCACCTTGATGTCATAGTCCAGATAGGTGCGGTAGTCCACATAATCCGAGAGGGTGGCACCGGAGGCGGTGCGGCCCTCCTGCCGGGCGCGGGTGTTCTCGTCCACATCAGCCATGATCTTTTCCATCAGCGCGTCCACCTGCCGCTCGTAGACGGGGTCGGCGGTGGCGGCAAGGTTGTCCAGCGAGTCGCCGTCGGTCATCTGCTGGTTGCCCTTGTCCACAATGACCTGATAGAAGGCGGCCAGCTGGGGGTCACGGCTGGGTTCCAGCTCAAAGCGGTAGACTTCCTCGCCGTAGGTCAGCTGCTCCATCACCTTGTTCAGCTCCCGGAACTGGCGGCGGGCGTTGAAGATATCGTCCTTCATCCGGAAGAGGATATCCTTGCGGAAGCGGTCCTTGCAGTCCCGCTGTGCCTGCTCCAGCCGGGCGGCGTAGCGTTCCAGATCAATCCGCACAAGGCTTTCGTGCTGGGCGCGGTACTGCTCCACCCCGGTCAGACCCAACGGATAATCGCAGACATAGTGCTCGTTGTAATCCCTCTGGGCGGGCTCCAGCGTGGAAGTGAGATAAGATCGCAGGGTATCGTCCAGCCTGGTCTGTGCCTTTTCGGCAGTCTGTGCGGCGGCACGGGCCGTGCGCCCGCCCGTCATCAGGCCCTTTTTGCGTTCCTGTGCCAGCGGCTCCAGCAGCGGGTGCTGTGCAAAGAATGCCTCTGCCGCCTCCCGGCTCTGTGCGGCGGTCTCCACCGCCTTGCCTTGCTCTGCCTCGCAGGATGCGATCTGCTTTTCGCAGACGCGGATATCGCCGCCCACCTGCTCCACGGCCTTGCGGGCGTTCTCCCACGCGGCTTCCCGGGCTTCTTCCTCGCGGTAGAGCTGCTGCAGCATGGGGTTCTCGCGGCAGTCGGCCAGCTTCTGCTCCTGCGCGGCGTAGTCGGCACGGGCGGCATCCAGCGCGGCCCGGCTGGCCCAGAGTTCGGCCAGCTGTTCCAGCGCATGGCCCCGCAGGACGTTCTGGTACTGGTCGTAGGCAGATTTCAGGGTCTTTTCGGTCTGGGCGGCTTCGCGGCAGCGGTCGGCCCGAGCGGCAAGCTGTGCTTCCAGCGCATCGGCACGCTCCCTGCGGGCATCCAGGCCGATATAGCGCTGGGGCCTGCGCAGGCGTTCCAGCCGGAAGGGATGGTGGCGCAGCAGGTCCCGGGTGGCGCTGTCGGGGAAATGCTCCAGTGTGTCGGGGGTGTCGCAGCAGACGATGCGGCGCAGGATGGTGTCCGCATACTGTGCGGCCAGCGGATTTTCGCTGGTGACCTGGGCGGCAAGGCTGTCGGCGGGGGCTGTCTCCGCATGGCGGTCCGCCTTGCGGATGCCCGGGGTATCCAGCAGGCTGATGGGCCCCACCCGGTCGCCCAGCGCCACAAAGGCGCTCTTGGCGGCGGCGTAGTGGGCAGGCGGCACAAGGATATCGAACCGGCGGTCGCCCAGGCAGGCTTCCACACAGTCCTGCCAGCTCTCATCGGCCACGGTCAGCAGCTCACAGAAGATCTTCGCATCCGCTGTCATGCCGCGGCTTTTCAGCTCGGCGTTCACGGCATCCCGCACTTTGGTGGCGGCATCGCCGTGGGGGTAGACCCACTTGCCGCCGGACACGGCGTTCAGCTCGGCCCGCAGACCCTCCTGCTCTTTTGCCAGATCCGCCGAAGCCTGCCGGGCAGCGAAATACTGCTCTTCCAGCGGCTTTTCGATGCGGGCCAGCGCCTCGGTCAGGGCGGGGAGATGTTCCGCTGTCAGGCGCTGGGGCCAGAGCTCCTTCTCCACCGCAAAGCCGCTGCGGTTCAGCTGGGTCAGCAGGCCGGTGATGGTATCTGCGGTCGCTTCCAGACTGTTTCTTGTCCGGGCTGCTGCATCCAGCGCGCTCTTTTTCCGGGCCAGCTCCTCGGTCAGGGCATCCAGCGCCCGGCCCGCGCCGCTGTCACCGGCCGCTCCGTGGGCCGCCAGATAGGCCCGGCGGGCTTCGGTTTCGGCGTTCTTGGCGGCCTCGTATTTTGCGTTCAGGTCGGCCAGCTGGCGGCGGCCTGCGTCCAGATGGCTCTGCCAGGAGGCATCCTCACCGGCATCCGCTTCGGCGCGGGCCAGCAGGGCCGCGCCCCGGTTGACAAGGGCATCCGTTTCTTTGGCAGCAGCTTCCCGGCCATACGCCACGATCTGTTCCAGCGCGGCGGCACGGGTCTGGGCCTCGGCCAGAACGGCGTGGAGGTTTTCCAGCTCCACCCGGTCGCCCTGCAGCGCTTCCAGATCCAGCTCAGGCTGGGGCAGGATGTACTGGTACAGGAACTCCCGGAAGTTGGGGATCTCGTCCATGCTGGTGCCCATCTGGAACACTTCGTTGAACTTTTTGCCCAGCGGGCTGGAGGCGCGGCCAATGCCCAGCGCGCGGCAGATGCGGTCCCGGGCCTCGCTGGGGCTGCGGGTGTAGGACAGGCGGCCCACGGCGGGCTTGAAGTCCTCCTTGGCGCTGGGGGCACCGGTGCGCGGATCAAGGAAAGGCAGCTTTTCCAGCGTGATGCCGTCCTCAGAGATGTACCAGGTCTGGTCGCCGGGGTGGAGCTCCTGCATGGGGCCCTCGGATTCCACCCGGACAGCGATGACGAAGCTGGTCCGCTTGACGGTATCCCAGAACTCGGCTCCGATGTATGCCACCGTGCGGCCCGGGCGGCGGTAGGCGTTCTCGCCGCGCTGCTTGGCGTGGACAGAGCCCTGCAGGGTGCGGCCGCTCTTTTTATTGCCCAGGGCATTGAAATTGCGGTTGGTGGTCAGGCAGTAGCGGATGGCATCCAGAATGGTGGTCTTGCCCACCGCGTTGACACCGATCATATAAGTCAGACGGGCACAATCGAAGGTGACATTTTCAAAGTTGTGCCAGTTGATAAGCTTCAGGCGCTTTAATTCGATCATTCTTCTTCCTCCCCGCTGGCATCTCCGTCAGGCCGCTCGTAGAGGGCCAGTTCCTCCCTGGTGCGGCTGCTCTCGGCGGCGGCATCGGCAAGGTCTGCGTCCGGCAGAGCCAGCAGCACGGTGGGGAACACCTCGATGCGGCTGTCCAGACCGGTCAGCCGCCCCACCGGGCGGGCCAGATTATACCTGCGCAGGGTGCGCATCAGCTCCTCCAGCGTGCGCTGGTCCAGCCGCCGGGGCAGGTTCATCTTCTGCAGCTCCGTCTGCACCTCTTCCACCGTGACCAGCACCTGATCGGCGCTGGCGGCAAGGCTCTCCCGCTTTTGCAGGTAGAGCAGGCGGAGCACCAGCAGCAGGATGCTCTCGTATTTCAGCAGCCGGGCCTGACTGCCCTCATGCTCGTTGACCAGCGCCGCAGCCTGCAGCGGAGCCGGGTAAAGCGTTACCGCATAGCCCAGCGGCGCGAACACGGCCCGCACCTCGGGCAGATGATCCTGCACATAGAGGTATTTTGCCCGCTGATCCTCCACGCCGCCCAGCACAAAGCAGTGGTTGAGCAGATAGTTTGCGGTCTCTTCCAGCATTTTATTCGGTTCGGCCATGGTCAGCGTCCTCCCTGCGGGGTGTCAGAATAAACTCTTCAAACCGGAAGCCGCCCCGTTCGACCCAGTTTCCGGTAAGGGTGATATCGTAAGCCCGGCGCGGCGACTGCGAGTAGGTGTGCAGGCCGATGATGCGGGCAAAATCGCGGGGGTATTCCTCCGCCAGCGTAGAGGCAGCCACCGCACTGCGGGCGGCAAGGGCCTGTTTTGCCAGCAGGCCCACATTTTCCTCGGTCACGGCCATCCGGGCGTAATCCAGCAGCAGCTGCTGTTCTTTGCGCAGCTGCTCCGCATCCAGCCCGGCCTGCCGCACCGGGGCCAGCGGCGTTTCGCTGCGGGGCGCGGCAGGCGGGTAGAGGGGCTTTGCCCCGAACACCGCCGCCGGGTAGAGGTGCAGATGCTTTGCCACCGGGCCGTCATCCGGCGCGAACAGCTGGTCGGGCGTTTTGATCTCCTCGGCATAGCGGCGGAGCAGGGCGGTGACACTGCCCTGCGAGGAGCGGTCGCTCAGCAGCAGGAACTGTGCCCGCTGCACGGCCCGCTTGCGGTAGCGGATATGGCTCTGGTCGATCTGGCGCATCAGGGTGCTCATCTCTTCCAGCGAATCCCGCAGTTTCTGGATGAGGGCACGCACGGCAGGGGCGGCCTCGCCGGGGGCGCAGTGCTCCACCCGGGCGTAATCCAGCGCCAGCCGGGGCAGGTGTTCTGCCTCGCAGTCGTCCAGCTCCTCTTCCAGATAGGCGCGGTAATTGAACAGGTTATCGCTGGTCTTGAAGCGGTGGTAAGCGGCGGCCACCACCTTTTCCTCGTACTGGTCGAAAAGCTCCAGCACCTCCTGCGGGGTGCGGTTGCGGGTGAGCCGGTCGATATAATGCCCGATGGACGCATTCAGCGCCCGCAGGGACTTGTTCAGTGCTTCCAGATCGGAGGCCACCTCCCGCAGAACATTCTCATAGGGGCTCTTTTCCTCCCCGATGTTCTGCAGCAGCTGCCATGCCTTGTACAGCTTGCCGGTGTAGGTGACAACGCGCGGGTTCAGGATCTCCTCCAGCGCCTCCAGCAGGGGGGCCACTTCGGGCACAAAGGCAAGGGCAGGCTCTTCCTCATAGCTGCCGGGCTGCTCTTCCAGCCAGCCGGTGCGGCGCAGGCGGAGCAGAAAGCCCAGCGCAAGGGTATGGGGGTCCCGGGTGGGCTGTTCGGCTTCGTCGCCCGCGTCATCGGCATCCAGCGCCAGCGGCTTTGCCAGCGCCGCAAAGTAATCCTCGGCCCGGCTCACCGCTTCTGCCCGGGAGATGGAGTAATCCGCCGTGTGGCGGCACTCCTCCCACAGCAGGAGCAGCAGCTCCGCATAAAACGCCCGGTTGGGCCCCGCCAGCGGGCGGAACAGCCGCGGGCTGACCAGTTCAAACAGCTGCATCCAAAGGTTCCTTTCTTTCGACAAAATCTATCTTTTATTGTACCACATTCAGAAGGATTTTGCCACAAATACAAAAAGCCCCGGAGGGCGGCAGGGGTTCCGCGCTCCGGGGTATGCTCAAGAAAATTCTGCTTATGTTCTGATCGTTACGATCAGGCGTTAAAGTTCGTCTTTACAGTCATTCTGTATGCAACGCCAACATAGGTCTTGCCATTCTTCACGATGCTTGCAGCGCCGACAGCTTCCGGCTTCTGAGAGGAAACCTTATCCGCGTTGTTTGCATTTGCCTTGCTCAACAGCTCCTCAGTTACTTCGATGGCCTTATACTTGGTCTTGTCAGCGTTGATACCCTGAGCAATGACATACACAGTGAAGGTACCAGTGCCATCCTTGTTATCAACAACATCGCAAGGCAGGCCATAAATCTTAGACTTGTTCAGAGAAGCGATATCGATTTCACCGTTCTCATCAATCTGGTTCAGCATTGCACCAACTTTATTCTTCAGGTCTGCGTCATTCTGATAGGTAGTATCGTAAGCCTTATTGAAGCTTTCGATCATCAGGTTTTCTGCACGCTGGCCCAAAGACTGCGGTGCCTCCTCGCCGCAAGCGGTCAGCATCGCCAGAGCCAGCACGCTGGCCAGCAGGATTGCAACAAAACGTTTCATTTTTTTCATAAAACAATTTCCTCCATAATAAAATTCAGACCCCTGTATAACCCCAAATCATACAGTGTGTCCAGGTTCATTTTAGCTCTTACCCCCCCCCCTATGTCAATTCGCAGACTAGCCAAAATTTTCATTTCTTTTTTGTGTAAATAAAAAAGCCCCGGAGGGCGGCCTTTCAGCCACACTCCGGGGAAAAATCATATAATTTGTTTTGCTCAGGCATTTGTATCAATAGCCACCGAGATAGCCATGTAGGTCTGACCATTCACAGCTTTGACAACAACGCCAACCTGTGTCCATTTCGTGCTCTGTGCAATATTCGCGTTTCCAAGATTGCCGCCTTCGGCAATTTTCTGAACGAACTTATTCAGCTTTGTGCCATCATAGTCAAATGTCGTCACAAATGTAGCTGCACACTTACCATCTTTGGGACCATCAATTTTGAACCAAACCTTAGACGAATAGCCAAACAGATTCAGCGAGAAATTCAAATCTCCCTTTGCTGCCTCATCAATACTTTGGCTTGCAATCGCTCTGCACTGTGCGTTGTTTTCCAGTTTCTTTCCCTCTGGGCGATTTGCATTGATCGTGCTCATCATCTGAGCTTCTGCCTGAGCCTCAGGGGTCGAGGTGGTATCACCGCCGCAGGCGGTGAACAGAACAAGTACCATGGTCGCCGCCAGAATCAAAGCGGCCAGTTTTTTCAGCATTTTCATGTCGGGACCTCCAGTCGTTTTGTTGTGTTGTTATCATAATATGCAGGGTGCCTTTCCATTTTGAAACAGGGCCCCTTCCAGCTTTATTTTATCCAACGAGTGTCGCTTTTGTCAATTGCCAGCTTCACCAAACATTTTCTCCTGCTTTTGTTGTTTTTTCCAGAACGAATCTTCGCAAAGATCCTTTGCCGTGCCCGGGGCAAAAACCGGAAAATATTTCCGGCGTTTACACAATTCTACCACGATTTGGTGCTAAACTTAAGGCAATGGGAACCGCCGGGTGCCGTTCCTGAACAAGGAAAAGGAGTTTGCCCCATGCAGCATGGTTCCCTGCGCGCTCCGGTGCGCGTTTTCATGGCAGCAGTTCTGCTGTGCCTGACCTTTCTGGCCGCGCCAAAGGCTGCGGCGGCACAATTGCAGGATGTGAACGGCATCACGCTGCTGTCCTTCGACAGCCAGCAGATCGTCTCCATCGGCAACCAGACCTCGGGCCGGTGCAGCTGGTACGCCCTGCGCTACGCCCGCACCATTCTGGATGGCAAGCCCTGCTCGGGCAGCGGGATGTGGTCGAACGGTGCGGTATGGTCTGCCGCCGGGTACTACACTTACAGCGGCTCCCTTTCCGACTGCCTTTCCCGCCTGTATGAAGAGCTGCAGGCCGGGCGGCCCGTCATCGTACATCTGAAAAACACCGCCGTCAGCGGCGTGTCCAAGCACACCAACCGCGTGACAAGCTATGAATACCATCTCTCCGGCTCCGGCTGGAAAGAGGTCAACTACCCCCACATCGCCACCAGCAGCACCTACGGACACTGGGTGTGCGTGGTGGGCATCTCCCCCACGGCAGACCCCGAAAACCTGCGGGAGAGCGATTTCTACGCGCTGGATCCCGCGCGGGTCAGCGTGAACGGCACACTGGCCGTAACAAAGCTTTTGGATGGCACCATCTGGACTGATAACTCTCCCTTAAAAGTCGCAGCCTGACGCTCCCTTACAAAACACAACAGCCCCCGGAACATGCAGGGTTCCGGGGGCTTCGTGTTTTGTATCGGGGGGTTACAGCTCCTGATAAGCGCTCATCATGGCGGGGATGAACTGCTTTTTGCGGCTGACCACGCCGGGCAGCGTCCAGCTGCCGTCGGCGGCGGGCCGGCTCTCAAAGCCGTTGCTCAACACCTCGGCGGCGTAGCGGCCGGTGCAGATGACCACGCTCTCCTCCTTGGGCACATCGGTCAGCAGCATGTAGAGGTCCTCCACGTTCTGCTTGTTGCGGGCCTCCTCCAGATAGGGCTGGAGCAGCGCCTGGGCGGCCTGCAGGTTCTTGCGGGTCATGTAGCTGCCCTGTGCCACGCCAAAGCGGATATCGCCGCACATGAACACCTTGAAGTCCTGCAAAAAGACCTCTTCGGGGGTCTTGCCGTCCAGTTTTTCACCGGCCTCGAACATTTCGGTGGAAAACTCTTCAATGTCCACGCCTGCGATCTTGGCCAGACGCTTGGCAGCGTTTTCATCCACGGGGGTGCAGGTGGGGCTGCGGAAGGCCAGCGTATCCGAGAGGATGGCCGCCAGCAGCAGGCCCGCGATCTGGGGCGGGATGTCCACACCGTTTTCATCGTACATCTGGGTGATGATGGTGGCGGTGCAGCCCACGGGCTGGTTGCGGAAGTAGACCGGGCCGCTGGTCTCCAGACTGCCGATGCGGTGGTGGTCGATGATCTCCAGGATCTCGGCCTGATCAAAGCCCTCCACGGCCTGGGTGGCCTCGTTGTGGTCCACCAGAATGATGCGCCGCTTGCGCAGGGCAATGACGTTGCGGCGGCTGACCATGCCGCAGTATTTGCCGTCCTCATCGAGGATGGGGAAATAGCGGTGGCGCACCTTTGCCATCACCCGCAGCACATCGGCCACGGGGGTGACGAGGGTGAATTTGAGGATGTTGTCCCGGGTCATATAATAGGAGATGGGGGCGCACTGGCTGATGAGCTTGCCCGCCGCGTAGGTATCCTCGGGGGTGGTCATAATGGCTACGCCGGTCTCATCGGCAATGCGCTGGATGGTGCGGCCCACCTTAGCCCCATTGCAGATGATGAGCAGGGAGGCTTCCTTTTCAATGGCGCAGAGCTGGCTTTCGTACCGGTTGCTCAGAATGACGATATCCCCCTTTTCCACGCTGCTTTCCAGCATCTCGGGGGTGGCGGTGCCGATCTTGATATGGCCGGTGGTGCAGACCGCGTCGGCATTGCCCACCACCATGGTGCCGTTCAGCGTTTCAAGGATGTTCTTATAAGAGGTACGGCTCTTGGCCAGCACCGCGGTATCGAACACGTCCATGTTGGCGGTGGCAAGATCCTTCACGGTGATGATGCCCTCCAGCTCGTTGTCCGCGCTGGTGATGGACAGGGTGTCGATCTGCTGGTCGCGCATGATCTTCCATGCGCGGCGCAGGCTGGTGGAGCCCGGGATGCCCGGCATCTCGCGGTAATCCACGTCCCGGATCTTGGGGTTCACGTCGGTGCACATCCGGGGCGGCGTGACACCGAACTTTTTCAGGACGAACTCGGTCTCCTGATTCATTTTACCGGCACGGCGCGGCTCACAGACCAGCGTGCTGGTGCGGTTTTTGAGCTCCGCATAGGCAATGGCGGAGCAGATGGAATCGGTATCGGGGTTGCGGTGCCCGATGACCACGACCTTGTGTGCTTCTTTTGGCATAGGTTGTTCCCCTCTCTGGGTCAGATTCATTTACCTTCCGATCGGCCCCATGCCCCAAACCACCGGGCACGGCTGCCAGCTACATTTTAACACATCCGGCACCGGGGGTAAAGGCGGCAGATATCTTTTTCTTGACAGCGTCCCAAAAATCGTCTATCCTTGACCTGAATTTTTTCTCTTTGGAGGTCACCCCATGAAAAAGCTGTTCCGCGCCCTTTCCCTCTGCCTGACGCTGGCCCTGTGCGTGTTCGGCAGCACCGCCGCGCTGGCCGAGGCTCCCGCCGCAACGCCCGCCCCCCAGGACCAACGTGTCATCACCGATGTAAGCCCCCTTGAGGATCAGATCCGCAACATCGTCGGCTTTACCACCAGCACCGGCGGCCCCTACGATTTTGAACAGGCCGACCATAGATCTGCCGTGCAGGCCTACGGTGCAGAACCCGCCGAGGGTGCCGTGGCCCTGCTGCGCATCTACGCCCGGGCCGAGGACCGGGGCGCTGCCTCCATCAATTCCAGCGGCCACTCCTTCCTCTCGGTGCGGAACGTTTCGGACCACGACATCGAGGTGGGCGGCTTGCGGATCGCGCCCGACACCGAGATGACCTTCAGCCCCCGCGGCAACCGCTGGGAGCACACCGGCATCTGGTACAATCTGGAGGGCTACTACAAGCGCTATCTGGCCGATTCCTACTACCAGAACATCTATGCTGTCCAGACCTCGCTGGATCAGGGCCAGCTGGACGTGGTCAACCGCAACCTTGCCAAATCTGACCACTGGTCGGCCTACTTCAACTGCGCCGCCTTTACCGAGAGCATGTGGAACGCCGTCTGCGCCGACACCCTTTCCGCCGGGCAGCCCTACACCCCGGAGAACCTGCGGAACGACATTCTGGCCAAGTACGGCGATCTGGCCGCATACAACCCCCAGATCCCCTACGACTACATTGTTTATTACGGCACCAGCCTGACCCCCAGCAAAGAGTTTGCCTGATTTTCGGGTTTGTTGGATACAACGCCTTGATTTTCACGTCATTCCGCGCTATCATGGGTGTGTTTGAATCCACGCGCCAAGGGAGGACACCATGACAGACGCATCGACCACATTAAGACCGCTGTTCAACCGTCAACAGCTCATTTCACTTTTCCTGCCGCTGGTGGCAGAGCAGGCCCTCAGCATCTCCATCGGTCTGGCGGACACCCTGATGGTCTCCTCGGTGGGCGAAGCCGCCGTTTCGGGCGTGAGCCTGGTGGACTCCTTCAACGTGCTGATGATCCAGCTGCTCAGCGCACTGGCCACCGGCGGCGCGGTGGTCGCCAGCCAGTACATCGGCCACCGGGAGCCAAAACGGGCCAAGGCCAGCGCCGCCCAGATCATGTTCATTATGATCTCGCTCAGCGTGGTCACCGCTGTCATCGTGGCGGTGGGGCGGCACGCCATCCTGCGGGGCATCTTCGGCTCCATTGACGCGGATGTGATGCGCTACGCTGAGACCTATTTCCTGCTCTCGGCCCTGAGCTACCCCTTTATTGGCGTGTACAATGCCGGTGCGGCTCTGTTCCGCGCCCAGGGCAACAGTAAGATCAGTATGCTTTCCAGCCTGGTGATGAACGTGGTGAACATTGGCGGCAACGCTATCCTGATCTACAGATTCGGCATGGGCGTGATGGGTGCGGCCACCGCCAGCCTTGTGAGCCGGATGATTGCCTGCTTCACCGTGATGTTCCTGCTGCAGAAGCCGGACTGTGCGCTGCGCATCGACCACCTCACCGACCTGAAGCCTGACCTCGACCTCATCAAGCGCATCCTGAAAGTCGGCATTCCCGCCGGCATCGAGAACGGCATGTTCCAGATCGGCAAGCTGTCGGTCTCCAGCCTGACCAGCACGCTGGGCACCGCCGCCATTGCCGCAAACGCCGTGGCAGGCAACATCTCCAGCTTCCTCAACGTGCCCGCCTCCGCCGTTGGCATCGGCGCGCTGACCGTTGTGGGCCAGTGTCTGGGTGCCGGGGAAAAGGCACAGGCCAAGCGCTATTCCCGCCTGCTGCTCCTGACCGCCTACGCCGGGGACTGGGTGATGAACCTTTCCGGCCTGTTCTTCCTGAACAAGCTGGCGCTCTCCTGGTTCAACCTCTCGCCGGAAGCCTACGGCATGGCACTGGAGCTGATGGTCTGGTTCAACGTTGTATCGCTGATCCTGTGGCCCTCCAGCTTCACCCTGCCCAACATCCTGCGCGCCGCCGGAGATGCCGCCTTTACCATGACGGTCAGCGTCATCTCCATGTGGGTGTTCCGGGTGGCCTTCTGCTTCCTGATGGTGCTCAAGTTCCACTGCGGCCTGCTGTTCATCTGGATGGGCATGTTCCTGGATTGGGCCATGCGCTCGCTGTTCTTCTGCGTCCGCTTTGTCCGCGGCAGGTGGATGGAACAAAAGGTGATCTGAACGTTCGTGTTTTTATTTTCAGCTGCCGTATCAATATGCGGCGGCTTTTTTGTCTTTATTGAACATTTTCCACTGTCAACATTCCATCAAATATGTTATAATACTTACGACACTTTTTTAGCAGGAGTATACTGTGAAAGACACTCGAAAATCTATTTCTCTTTTTTCCGGTGCGATGGGGTTAGACCTCGGCCTACAGCAAGCAGGTATCGATATTCAAATCGGACAAGATTTCAACACCGCATGTGTAAATACCATGCAAGCAAACGGCCACAAGGCTCTTTTAGGGGACATTTGCAAGATCGAACCTGAAGAATTATTATCTGCCGCCGGTCTCACATTTGGAGAACCTTTTCTTATTTGTGGCGGCCCTCCTTGTCAGCCATTTTCTACTGCTGGAAAGCGACTTGGCATCAATGACCCTCGTGGCAGTCTTTTCCGTGAATACGTTCGTATGATCGATGTCATTCGTCCCCGTTTTTTCATAATGGAAAATGTAAAAGGCCTGATGAGTTCTCCCCTAAAAGATGAAAACGGAAAAAATACCGACGGAAAAGTTCTTGATATTATCCTCGAAGAATTTTCTCGGCTAAATTATAAAACGGTTTACGGCGTTTTGGATTCCGTCAATTACGGTGTCCCCCAATTTCGGGAACGTTTTGTTATGATTGGTAGTCGTGATAATGAGGATATTTTCTTGCCCATCCCAACACACTTTCAAATGCATCAAGACCCGTCTTATCGATGGGCTACACTGAACGATTGTATAAAAGACTTGGAAGATTTTCCCGGCGATTGCGCCGATTTCAGTCCCGCCCGGCTCAAATTCTTGAAAATGATTCCCGAAGGCGGCAATTGGAGAAGCCTCCCTCCCGAAATCAGAAAGGAAGCAATGGGAGGAGCGTACGAATCTGGTGGTGGTAAAGTCGGTTTCTATCGGCGGCTTTCTTATTCACAGCCTTCCCCTACCGTCGTAACCAGCCCTATACAAAAAGCAACTATGATGTGTCATCCGACCAAAGATCGACCATTAAGTGTTGCCGAGTATGCTCGCATACAGCAGTTCCCTGATGATTGGAAATTTACTGGCACACTTATCGACAAGTATCGTCAGATCGGAAACGCTGTCCCCGTTGGTTTAGCAAAAGCTATCGGCCAAGCCCTTGTTGCTACAGCGGAAAACAACGCTATTATTCAGGTCAAGCGTATCCGTGGTACTGCAATCCACGAAAAAATTCAAGAGGCCATCCGCCTAGGAGGAAATGCTTATGTCGACACTGACTCCCCTGAACAATTCTTATGATGAAGCTCAAGTTCTCGCTGCCGTTTCTGTTGCTTTAACCAATTTTTACACCTCTCTGACCCAAAAACTCGATGAAGTCAACCTCACAAAAATTCTGAAACGAAAAAATCCTTATTTATATCGCGCAAAAGGAATTAACAACGCTGTACAGGTCGTAGATAGCATTCTGTCTGCCTATGTTTCTTCCAGTGAGGAAACGATCTTTGGAAACACTTTCTTTGAACCCATTGCTATTGTAGTCTCTGGTGGACAAAAAGCGGTTACAGAAGGTGTCGATATTACTGTTGACAAGGACAATACTATTTATAGCATCGCAGTCAAAAGCGGTACTTCGGTCTTTAATGCCGACAGCCGAAAGCGACAGGAACAGAATTTCCAATCTGCTCAAAAACGCGCACAGCAAGCGCATCGTGCTTTTATTCCTGTCGTAGGTTATGGTTATGGCAAAAAGAAAGTCTCCGTCCAGAACGAAAAATTCTACAAAGAACTCGCAGGTAAGGATTTTTGGGAATGGCTTACCGGCGATGCCTCGTTCTATACAAAGATCATCGATTACATGGGAGATCGTCCAGATGAGTTTGCTGCTTCATTTGAAGATGCCTATAATAAAGCTCGAAATCGCCTTGTGAGGGATTTTACCCTGAAATTTTGCAAGGAGGATGGCTCCATTGATTGGACAAAATTGATTGAAGCCAATAGCGGCGATTGATTTTTACTGCTGTGCAAATTCTGCGCAGCAGTTTTCTTTTTTGTGCAGGAAACCCGCATCCTGTCTCGTATCAATAGGCAGAAGCTTCTCTCCCCTGCATCCGCTTCCCCAAAGCATACCAAATTCCGCGCGGATGTGTTCACGATTTTGTCAGCTTTTTGTCTTGTTTTCTTCGTCTTTGCGCGGTATAATCATACGCTGCAAAGAACTTTAGGCGGGGCTGCGGCCCCCATTCCAGAAAAGGAAGTGTGTTCCATGCGCAACTGGTTTTCCCGCCATCCCGTTTCGTTCATGGCATTTTATCTCCTGTTTTACCTTTCGGCGTTCCATTGGCTCGAAGTCCATATTGCCGTGCCCGATGTTCTGGTGCACTGCCATCTGGATGACCTGATCCCTTTTTGCAAATATGCCATCGTGCCCTACTTTGCGTGGTTCTTGTGGATCCCGTTCACCCTGTTCTACCTGCTGTGGAAAGCGCCCCGGGCCGACTTCTGGCGGCTCTGCCTGCCCCTGTTTGCGGGCATGACCATTGCGCTGGCCTGCTATGTCATCCTGCCCACCGGGCTGGATCTGCGGCCCTACCGGGTGTACGGCAGCGACATCTTTGCTCAGGCCGTGCGGATGCTCTATGCCACCGACACGCCCCTCAACGTCTGCCCCTCCATCCATGTGTTCAACTCCGTCACCCTGATGATGGCCTACTACCGCAGCCGCATTTTTGAAACGCCGGGCCGCCGCTGGATGCGGCCCGCCTCCGCCGTGCTCTGCGTTTCCATCATCGCGTCCACGGTCCTGCTCAAACAGCACAGCTGCATTGATGTATTGCTGGGCATCCTGCTGGCCATGGTTCTGGATACGGCCATGACCGCACTGGAACACAGTGACGCAAGAGCCTTGCAGCGGCTCTGAATCTGTACGGAAAAACACCCATGCCGGCGCTGGCATGGGTGTTTTTGCATTTTGGGGCATTACGGAGCCGGGGCAGTGAACTCTTTCAGGTGCGCTGTATCCAGCTCTTCGGCATCTTTGGCCGCCGATGTATAGGAAATTTTCAGATATTTCAGGGCCGTATCGTTTGCCAGCAGTTTTTTGCAGGTTTCCGTATCAAACGTGATGTTGTTGGTCAGATCCAGCCAGATCAGCTGCGGCATCTGGGTCAGGGGAGTATAATCCATGTCCTTGTAGGCTTCCTGTGCACCCTGAGAGAGAGACATACTCAGATACTGCACACTGCTCTCCGCCAGCGGGGCAAAGCTGTCGATCTCCGGCCCTTGGCACAGCTGCAGAAAGCTCAGATTTTCCATCTGCTTCAGCGGTTCCAGCGAACCGATCCGGGTCACGTCCAGTCTCAGGACCCGCAAGTCAGCTCCGGCCAGCTGGGTCAGATCGACCTCACTGCCGGTGATCCACAGCATCTTCAGCGACTTCATCTGCGCCAGCGCCGAAAGGTCGGAGACATTGGAATCCGCCCGGATCCCGTCACTGCCATACTTCAGCTCTACCACGGAATCCAGCTTTGCAAAGGTCGGGAATGCGCTGCTCTCCACACTGGGCACACTCAAAAGCATCAGATTTTTGCATTCCTCCAGACCTGTCAGATCTGTAATGGGTGGGGCTCCCCTTCTATTATTGACCGACAATACCTGCAAGCTGTCAAAATGCCGCAGGTCTGCCAAAGAGGCCACCGGATCATACGTTCCCTCTACGCTGACTGCGCAGGCTGCCAACTGCTCATTGCTGCTGACGTTTCCCCCAATGTCCACCCCGTCCGGTGCATCTTTGACGAGGAGATCTTTCACGCCGGTTCCGGAATTTATCGTGACCCGCTGATAATCCCAGACATCGCTGTGATAGATATCCCCCTTCGGGCGGTCAAGCCATTTCCGGACGTGCTTTTCCATCACAGGGTCCTGCCACTCAATAACATAATCCTCCCCATGCTCGGCGTGGCTGGCCGGAACCGCAAGTGTCGTCTGCTGAACAAAAACATCCTGCATTTCCGAACGGAAAGGCCCCGGTCTCAGATTCAAAGAGCTTGCACATGCGCTGAGCAAAAGCATTGCACAGATCAACAAACTCGACGCTTTTAACATTTTACGCATAACAGGCTCCTTTCTGTTTTAGTCTATTTGCGTAACACTCTCGCTCTCATTATCATTCTTTTTACGAGATGTCTGATTGGGAACTTGAGACATCACTTCATTACTCGAATAGTCGCCATTTTCGCATACCACATATACCCATAAAGTTGTGTAATAATATGTGTATTCCGTCCATGTTCTTTCAATATTAAGTACGCCACCGCATTTCGGACACTCAGGGAAAAAAAGCGGCTGCACTCCTTCATCTTCTGGCTCAGCAGCAAATGCGCCAAGCGGCATCGCACACACAAGTGTCAATACCACCAATAGACCAGCTAACATCTTTTTCATTTTACTTCCTCCAATCTATACTGTGATTTTAACTATCTATATTCTACCATACACGATTTATTTTGTAAACAATAAACCACAACCTCTGCTCAAGCACAGCAAAGATTGTGGTTTTCTTTAAAACAGATTTTCCGGCAGGCAGATATCCTGCTTTGGCACCTTGTCCCAGGAAAAGTCTGCAATGAGGCTTTCCGGGGTGCGGGGAGCCGGTTCAGGTTGGAGACCATAGGCAAAGGCAAGCCTGCCCACGATCTCCTGCGCCGTATATTTTGCTCGGAGATTTTCCAGGCTCTGGTCGCCGTCCCGTTTGGAAAGGCGGCGGCCATCCGGGGCCAGCAGGAGCGGACAATGGGCGAACTGCGGCGCTTTCAGACCCAGCAGGCGGTAGAGGTAGAGCTGCCGGGCGGTGGAAGAGAGCAGGTCTGCGCCCCGCACCACCTCCGTGACCCCCATCCGGGCATCATCCACCACCACGGCCAGCTGATAGGCAAACACGCCATCGGCACGGCGGAGGTAGAAATCGCCACAGTCCCGGAGAAGGTTCTCGGTGTGGGGGCCCATACAGCCATCGGTGAAGGTGATGTCCTCATCGGGCACCATGAGACGATAGGCCGGGGCTTTCTTTTTGCGCTTCTCGGCGATCTGCTCCGCCGTCAGCCCCCGGCAGGTGCCGGGATAGATCACATTGCCGTCGGAGGTGTGGGGTGCGCTGGCGGCATGGAGCTGGGCACGGGAGCAGAAGCAGGGGTACACAAGGCCCTGTGCTTCCAGTTTGTTATAGCTCTCGGTGTAGATGGCGGCGCACTCGCTCTGGTAATAGGGGCCGTTGGGGCCGCCGCTGCTGCCGCCCTCGTCCCAGACAAGGCCCAGCCAGCGCAGGTCCTCTTCCAGTGCGTCGGCATATTTGCGGGGGCAGCGCTCGGCATCCAGATCCTCAATGCGCAGAACGATGCGCCCGCCCTGACTTCTGGCGCTGAGCCAGGCCAGCAGGCTGCAGGCCAGATTGCCCAGATGCAGCCGCCCGCTGGGGCTGGGGGCAAAGCGCCCGGTCACAGCGCTCACAGGCCCAGCTTCCACTCGCCGTCCACAGGCTGGGAGATGGGCGTGTTATAGAACTCGGCCACGGCCTTTGCCATGTACTCGGCATCCTTGCAGCTGGCGGTCTCCATTGCGGAATGCATGGCCAGCTGTGCCAGACCGATATCCACCATGGGGATCAGGATCTGGTGGCCCAGCAGGTTGCCCAGCGTGGAGCCGCCGGGAACATCCGCGCGGTTTGCGGCCACCTGCACCGGCACACCGGCCTTTTTGCAGATCTCGGCAAAGGCAGCACCGGTAAAGCCGCTGGTGGTGTAGGTCTGGCGGGCATTGTACTTCAGCAGCACACCGCCGCCCATGACCGCCACATTGGCGGGATCGCTCTTTTCGGGGTGGTTGGGGTGGGTGGCGTGGCCATTGTCGGCGCTCAGCAGCAGGCTGTTGGTGCAGGCACGGATGCTCTGCTCCCGGGTCACGCCCAGCTTTTCCTCAATGCGGGCCAGCACATTGGCCATCAGGGTGCCCTGTGCGCCCTGCCGGCTGGAGGAGCCCACCTCCTCGTTGTCGAACATGACCCACATATCGCCCCGGCCTTCCTCCTCGCCGCGGCCCTGCAGGAAGCCCCACAGGGTGGTGTAGGCGCATTCCAGGTCATCGATGCGGCCGGACATGAAATATTCGCCCTTCAGGCCCACGCGCTCGGCCTTTTCACGGGTGCAGAGCACCAGGTCAGCATCCACGATGTCCTCAGCCTTGACCCCGGCTTCCTCAGCCAGAGCGTCCCGCAGGGTGGAGCCTGCCTCACCAAAGATGGGCTGCAGATCCACCTGAGGGTTGTACTTCATGCCGTTGTTCAGGTCATGGCTGAAGTGGATGCAGAGGTTGGGGATGACAGCCAGCGCCCGGTCAGGGTGGACCAGCAGGCTCCGGATGCCGTTCTCCGTGCGGACCAGAATGCGGCCCGCCACGCTCAGGGGGCGGTCCAGCCAGGTGGGCATGATCATGCCGCCGTAGCCCTCGGTCTCCGCCTTGGCAAAGACCGTGTCCTTGCCGCCATCCAGCTGCTTGATGCGCCAGGTGGGAGAATCGCTGTGGCTGGCGGTGACATGCCAGCCGGTCAGCTCACCCTTGGGCATCCGCCATGCCAGCACGGCAGAGCCGTTGCGGGTGGTGTAATATCTGCCGCCGGGCACCAGCTCCCAGGCTGCACTCTCGGGGCAGTTCTGGTAGCCGTTCTCCTCCAGGAGCTTCACAGCCGCAGCCGTGGAGTGGAAGGCGCTGACACCGGCGTTCAGGAAATCGAAGAGACCTTCGACGGAAAAGGTGTTATTCTGCATTTTATGTTCTCCTTTATTTTCAGGTTATCCGCTGCTAAACCTCTCCGTCATTGCTTCGCAATGCCACTTGTCCGGGTTGCGGCTCCCAACATTCACTTCGTGCAAAGTATTGCACTTGTGCCTTGTTGGCCGCTGCCCCAACAACAACTCCCTTCATCCGCCACTGGCGGCGGTTGTTGTTGCCTAATAGGAGAGGCAGGGGCCTTTCTTGGCTCCCCTGTTAGAGGAGCTGTCGCCGCAGACGACTGAGAGGTTTCGCCACAATTATACCGTTTCTCTTATCAAAATGCAATCACACCGGGGCCATCTCGGCAAGCTGCTGTTCAAGCGCATGGCGGAGCTGGGCGGCGTGCAGGCCGCAGACCAGCTGGACCCGGGTGCCCTGCACCACAAGACCTTTATGGGGCAGGGAGAGCAGAGCCCCCATATCCAGCAGCGAGGCATCCCGCACCGTGAGCCGGAGGCGGGTGAAGCAGTTTCCCAGCTGGGCGATGTTCTCCGGCCCACCCAGCGCGGCGATGAACTGGCACACCTCCTGCGGGTCGGCGTACGGGGACTGGTCTGTGGAAAGGGCAGCTTCCCGGCCCGGGGTGGGCAGATCCTTTGCCTTGATGAGGATGCTGAACACGGCAAAGTAGGTCAGGATCTCCGCAAGGCCCAGCAGATAGAGCAGCGGCAGGTTCTGCAGCTGCTCCCCGGCGCTCAGGTTGAACACCAGCGACCCCAGCAGGTTGGAGGTAAAGGCCCGGACATGCAGGACATTGAGCAGCACCATAAAGCCGCCCGTAATGACCGCATGGGCCACCCAGAGCAGGGGCGAAACGAAGCAGAACAGAAAATCAATGGGTTCGGTGATGGAGGCCACCGAGGCCGTGACCGCCAGCGGGATCATAGCGGCGGCGGTACGGGCACGGTTCTCCCTGCGGGCCGTGAAGATGAAGGCCGCTGCAATGCCCAGATAGCCAAAGGTCTTGGTGAAGCCGGTGTACATCCAGACGATGCCGTCTGAGAGGGGCAGGCCCATGGTGTACTCGGTCATGCAGACGGCGTAAGCGCCTGTGTAGGTCACAGAACCCACAGTCAGGCTGCCGCCCAGCGAAGAGAACTGGAAGGGCATATAGATGAGGTGATGCAGGCCGGTGGGGATGAGCAGCCGTTCCAGAAAGCCGTAAAGGAACACACCCGCGTTCCCTGAAGCCGCGATCCAGCCCGTGAGGGCGCTGACCGTCCGTTGCAGCGGCGGGCAGACAAAGCAGAACCCCAGCCCCAGTGCCACCGCCAGCGCCGACAGCCACAAAAACGACCACCGCAGACCTGAATAGAGCTGGGTGATCATGCCATAAAACTGCTTTTCGCAGGTGCGGTTGAAAAGCCACGCCGCCGCAAAGCCCAGCACGATGCCGCTTGCCACGCCGGTGTCCACCACCTGAATGCCCAGAATGGTGGTCTGGCCCGTGCCCGCAAGGCCGGTCATCCCGTTGGGCTGGGCAAGCAGTCCCAGCGTTTCCAGCGCGGTGTGGTTGGCTGTGAGGAACACCAGATAGGCCATCAGCGCCAGCAGGGCGGCATCCTGCTTTTCGGTTTTGGCGCGCACGGCAGCCACCCCCACGCAGAGAATGACGCTGAGGTTGTTGATGAGCACCATCATCCCGTTATAGAGCAGCTGCCCCATCAGCTGCAGCGGAGCCCACTGCAGCACCGGCAGCGCCTGACACAAGGGCTTGCTGGTGAGCAGCGCCCCCAGCACCAGCAGCAGGCCCGCCGCCGAAAGATAAGACAGCGGCGACAGCAGCGACTGTGAAAAGCGTTCCAGCCGCCGCAGAAATTTCTGCATCCGTTTCTCCCCCTTTTTCCGGTTCTTCACTCATTTCTCCCAGTTTGACCATGGCCGGATTATACGCGCCAGCGCAAAAAATGTCAATCCCGCCCGACTGAGAAAAAAAGGACAAAAGTTTGTATAGTTTGCACAGCCGGGGTGAAAAATCGTCCTGCGCACGCCGATTGACAACAGCCCGGCAGAACAGTATACTAGAAATGTACCAGAGCAGTTTCTCCGGCAGATGGGCCGGAACACGATAAAAGGAGGCTTTCCTATGATTCGCAAGCGTATTCTTTCCCTGCTGGTCTGCGCCGCCCTGCTGTGCGGCGTGCTGGCAGGCTGCAGCACCTCTTCCGGCAGCACTGCCGCTTCTAGCTCTTCCGCTTCTGCAAGCGAGAGCATCCCCTCTTCCACTGTGACCGCCGACACTGGCAAGGTGGGCCCGCTGGACGCAGGCGAGAACTCCCTGTTCTCCCTCTCTGACCCGGACGATGCCTTTGCCCCCTGCCTCGGCTGGGGCCCCGGCGTGTCCGGCTGCTCGCTGAAATCCGTCATCGCGGCGGCTTCCCTGCTGAAATGGGCCGATGGCTGCAACATGAGCATCCAGCCGGTCAGCGACATCAAAGATGCCTATACCCAGTGGTTCGACAGCCTGAGCGCCGATGACCAGCAGAGCTTTGCCGATGCCTGGCCGCTCATTAAGGCCGATGCCGAGACCCTGCTGACCGACAAGGACAGCATGACCGGCCGCATTGAGGATGCCGGTCTGGATGCCAAAGAGCTGCCCGGCTGTTCCGAGGAAAACTGGAAAGCCCTGGCCGATGTCATTGACGTACTGGTCCCGGCTTCCAGCGAGTATTGAGCGTCCTGTCTGCACCTGAATGCAAGAGACATAAAAATAAGCCCGACGTTGTCGGGCTTATTTTTATGTTCAGATCTTCTTCAGGGTGTACTGGCGGGTGCCCATGCCGATCTTTTCGGCCTGCTCCAGCGTTGCCTTCCACTCGACATTGGGGTTGGAATCCTTGAAGTTGTCGTGGTGGCAGTTCCAGCCGGGCTTTGCAAGGTTCTGGCCCAGCTGGCTGTTGGGCAGGGGCTGTGCGTTCAGGCAGGCATCGGCACAGGCCTGATCCAGCGCCACGGGGTCAAAGGAGGCGAACATGCCGATATCCGGCAGGATGGGGGCATCGTTCTCACCGTGGCAGTCACAGTTGGGGCTGATATCCTGCACCAGGCTGATGTGGAAGCAGGGGCGGTCTGCACAGACGGCGGCGGCGTACTCTGCCATCTTGCGGTCCAGCTCCTCGTTGGCGCTGCTGTCGATGGAATAGATGGCATCGAAGTTGCAGGCACCGATACAGCGGCCGCAGCCTTTGCACTTTTCGTAATCAATGACCGCCTTGTTGTTCTCATTGTAGCGGATGGCATCGGAGCCGCACTCCTTGGCGCAGCGGTGGCAGCCGCGGCAGAGCTCCTCCTGCACGGCGGGCTTACCGGAGGAGTGCTGCTCCATCTTGCCCGCACGGGAACCGCAGCCCATGCCGATGTTCTTGATGGCTCCGCCGAAGCCGGTTGCTTCGTGGCCCTTGAAGTGGGTCAGGCTGATGAAGATGTCGGCATCCATAATGGCGCGGCCGATCTTGGCGGTCTTGCAGTATTCGCCGTTGGGCACGGGCACCTCAAGCTCATCGGTGCCGCGCAGGCCGTCGCCAATGATGATCTGGCAGCCGGTGGTCATGGGCCAGAAGCCGTTTTCCTGCGCGCAGCTCAGGTGCTCCAGCGCGTTCTTACGGCTGCCCGGGTACAGCGTGTTGCAGTCGGTCAGAAAGGGCTGGCCCCCCTGCTCCTTGCACAGGTCTGCCACCACCTTGGCGTAGTTCGGGCGCAGGAAAGCCAGGTTGCCCAGCTCGCCAAAGTGCATCTTGATGGCCACGAACTTGCCATCCATATCAATGCTCTTGATGCCCGCCGCAATGCACAGGCGGCGCAGTTTTTCGGTCAGGCTGGTGCCCACAGGACACCGGAAGTCGGTGTAATATACAGTCGATGCTTCCATAGGGATCTCCTCCGTTTTTGACAATTTCAGGCGCGGCACTCTCCCGCCGCCGGGTTCTCTCTTTATGGCTCCAGTATAGCACAAGGCCGGGGTCGGTGCAATTGCCCCAGGGCGCAAAAAAGCCGCCCGGGCGGGCGGCTGGGGTGTTTGGGGAGCGATTTACGCAATGGCGGTGATGGCGGCCACGGCCAGGACGATCAGGCCCAGCACGATGCGGTAGAGGCCGAAGAACTTGAAGTTATGGCGCTTGACGTAATCCATCAGGAAGCGGATGGCGGCAAGGCTGACCACAAAGGCGACCACGCAGCCCACCACGAGAACAGCGATCTCGGTGCCGGTCATCGCAGCGCCGGAGAGGACGAACTTGACCACCTTGAGCAGGGACGCGCCCGCCATAACCGGGATGGCGAGGAAGAAGGTGAACTCGGCCACGCAGGCACGGGACAGACCCAGCAGCAGGCCGCCCACGATGGTGGCACCGGAGCGGGAGGTGCCGGGGATGATGGCCAGCATCTGCCACACGCCAACGATGAAGGCTTCGCGGTAGGTGATCTGTTCCAGCCGGGTGACATGCGGGGCGGTGCGGCGGTTCTCCACAAGGATGAAGAGGACACCATACAGGATCAGCATGGCGGCGACCGTGATGTAATTGTAGAAGCGGTTCTCAAACCAGTCGTCCAGCGGGCTGATGATGAGCACCGGGATGGTGGCGGCCACCACCTTGAACCAGAGCTGCCAGACGGCAGGTTTGGAGCAGACGCGGCCATGGCGCAGGCCGAAGGGCCAGAGCTTATTCCAGAACAACACCACCACAGCCAGAATGGCACCCAGCTGGATGACCACGCGGAACATGGACATGAATTCCTCGCTGGCGTTGAACTTGACCACCTGCTCCACCAGGATCATGTGGCCGGTGGACGAGATGGGCAGCCACTCGGTGATGCCCTCCACAATGCCCATCAGGATGGCTTTCAGTATTTCAAGAAACATGGGTTCTCCTCCCTGCAAAGCGGCACAGGCGCTCTGCACACATTCAGATTGGGTTCGCTTTCCAGTATATCATATTCTGAGAGCCTGCGCACGAAAAATCACAAATTTTATACAGGAGCACTGTCTGCTTTTTCTGTATTTATCTGCCGCCGGAAATATGCTATACTGGACACAACGTTTTTCCCTGTGTTTCCTTCTGACGCGGACTGCCGGGCCAGACAACAACAGATTTTGAACAATGAGGTGACATCCATGAATATTCTGGTGATCGGCTGCGACCAGGTGGGCGCGGCACTGGTGCGGGATCTGGAACGCATCGGCCATGATATTTCCCTGATCGAAAAGGACCCCGAGCAGCTCAAGCGGCTGGACAGCTTTGATGATTATTCCTTTGGCGGCACAGCCCTGGTGGGCGACCCCACCGACCCCGACATCCTCAAGCAGGGCGGCGTGGAGAACTGCGACGCTGTGGCCGCCGTGAGCGAGGATGACTCCGTGAACCTGATGGCCGCACAGATCGCAAAGAACATCTTCCGGCGCGAAAAGGTCATCTGCCGCGTCTCCGACCCGCATTTGCAGGTGCTCTACCACAAGACCTACGAGCTGGACACGATCTGCCCCACCATCCTGACAGAACAGGCAGTGTTCCGTTCGCTGGCGAAATAATGGAAACTGGCTCACCCTCTCAGTCAAAGCCTGACGGCTTTGCCAGCTCCCCCAAAGGGGGAGCCAAGAGCTGGTTCAGGCAAAGTTTCTATATACTTTAAGTATTATGAGGTTTTTATATGAAAGTTTGTATTGCAGGCGGCGGGCGTGTTGGGCGGTATCTGGCCCAGAGCCTGCTGACGAATCACCATTCGGTGGTCATCATTGAACCCATCGAGGCCCAGTGCCGGATGCTGGCAGATTCGCTGGACATCCCCGTGATCTGCGGCGATTCCATCAGCGTGGACACCCTGCGCACCGCCGATGTTGGCAGCTGCAACGCCTTTGTGGCCGTGACCGGCTCGGACGAGGACAACCTCGTGGCCTGCCAGATCGCCAAGCGGGAGTTCGGCGTGGACCGCACCGTGGCCCGGGCCTCCAACCCCAAGAACCGGGAGCTGCTGCACACCTTAGGCGTGGACACCGTGGTCTGCGGCACCGACAACCTGAGCCACATTCTGGAGCGGGAGATCGAGACAGACACCATCCGCCAGCTGCTCAGCCTGGGCGGCGGCACGGCCAGCCTGAACGAGATCCTGCTGCCCGAGAACTTCAAGTTTGCGGGCAAAGCCATCATGGATGTGCCCATTCCCGGCGATGCCATTTTGGTCAGCATCACCCGCGACACCGAGTTCATCATCCCCCACGGCAACACTGTTCTGCTGCCCTGGGACCGCATCCTGGTGCTGACGCAGGACGATACCCTGCACCTGCTGACCGATGCCTGGGAGCTGAACAGCAAGTGACGGAGTGGGAGCTGCGCCGCACGGCGCTCATCATCCCGCCTCGGGGCCGGGCTGTGCTCTGCTGCTGGGCCGCCATCCCGGGCCTGTTGGCGGCTCCCTTTGTGTTCTGGCAGAACCTGTCCGCCGGGGTGGTGTTCTGCCTGCTCTGGGCCGCACTGGTGGCGGTGGTGTACCAGCGCGCCTGCAGCTATGCCGCCGCGCTGGGCGCGGAGACCCTGACGGTGTACTCCGGCATCGTCTTCCCGCTGCGGCGGGCGGTCCGCCGCAGGGCCGTAACAGGGCTGTTCCGGCTGCGCACGCCGCTGCTCCGGCTGGCAGGGGTATCGGTGGTCGTTATCACGGCACCGGGCACGCGGCTTATTTTACCGGCGGTCCCGGCAGAGCAGGCCGCTGCTCTCACCCATGTCCTTGCGGAGGAGATCCGATGAATGAACGCCGCCTGCACCCCTTTACCGTTCTGCGGTTTCTGCGCAAGACGCTGGTGGTCTATCTGCTGCCGCTGGTCCAGGTGCTGTTTGAGCGGAACTGGACAGCCCTGCACACGGCTCTGCGGCAGGATGCGCTGCTGTTCCTTCTGCTCTGCGCCGTGAGCTGGGGCATCCTGCATGTGAGCAGCTGGAGCCTGGACGACACCGGAGCCTTTCATCTGCACTGGCGGCTGGGCATCCGGCTGGATCGTGCCCTGCGGGGCGAGATGCTGGCGGCATTGACCATCGACCGGCCCCTGCTCTACCGGATGGCCGGGGCAAGCCGCCTGACCCTTTACCCGGTGGGCGCGGCGCAAAAGCACACCCTTTCGGTCTGCCTGCCCAAAGCCGATGCCGAGGCGGTGGCAGACCAACTGATGCCTCTGGTAAAGCCTGCCCTGCACCGGCCCGCCGGAGGGGAGCGGGCGGCGCTGGGTTTTCTGGGGGCCAACGGCCTCTCCACGCTGGCCCTGTTTGTGCTGGCCGTGCGCCAGACCCGGGATGTTTCGGACTGGAACCCTGCCGTTTTTGCCCAGATCCAGGTGAGCTTTCTGGCCCGATTCGCGGCGCGGTGGCTCCCTGCAGGCGCGGCATGGCTGCTGGCGGCTGCTGGCTTTCTGCTGGGGGCCAGCCTGATGCGCAGCTTTGCCCAGACCGTGCACTACACCGTCTGGCACACAGCCGACCAGATCGGCAGCCGGGGCGGCTGGCTGGAGCACTTCGAGTGCCGGGTGCGGACAAGCGAGATCAGCTTTGCAGATGTCCGCATCTCCCCCGCCGCCCGGCTGATGAAACGCTGGCCGGTCTTTGTAACCGCAGGCGGCTGCTCCCCCGAGCTGCCGCTGTTCGTCTGCCGCAGCGGCGAGGAGGCATTGTTCCGGGAGCTGCTGCCGGAGTTCCGGATGCCGCCCGACCTGCTGGCCCGCACCGAGCAGCGCAGTCTCATCTTTTTTGCACCGGCAGGCATTCCCTTTGCCCTCTGCCTGCTGCTGACGCTGGTCTCGGCCACAGTGCTGCCCCAGCTGACCGTGACCCTGCTCATCCCCACGTTCTTCTTTGGGGCGCTGCTGGCCGGGGCTGCGGCTGGCTACCGGCGGGAGGGCCTCTGGCTGCGGGAGGGCCGCATGACCCTGCGGCGGCAGCAGGGGCTCTACCTCCACTGCATCTGTGTGTTTCACCCGGATGTCTGCCTGACCGCAACACAAAGCCCCTGGGCTGCCAGCGTTGGCCGCACCAACCTGACCCTGACCTTTCCCGGCTGGGTAAAGCTCAAGGTGAGGAGCGTGCCGCTGCGGGATGCGGAGAAATTTTTCAGATTTATGGAAACGAATTAAACCTCTCAGCCGCCGATCGGCGACAGCTCCTCCAATAAGGGGAGCCCTTGGCATAAAGATAACGTTATTGTTTTTAGGGGAAGTAAAATTGTTATGATTCATACAGTATTATTTGATTTGGACGGCACTTTGCTGAACACCATCGATGACCTGGCTGATGCAGGCAACTGGGTGTGCGCACAGCATGGGTGGCCGGAGTTTACGGTGGAGCAGTTCAAGCACATGGTGGGCAACGGCATCCCGAAGCTCGTGGAGCGGTTTTCGCCCGCCGATGCCCGCACACCGGAGCAGCTGGCCGCTACGCTGGCGGAGTTTACCGCCCGGTACGATGCCCACAAGGAGGACAAGACTGCGCCTTACCCGGGCATTGCTGCCCTCATTGACGCGCTGAACGCCGCAGGCGTGCAGTGCGCGGTGTTCTCCAACAAGGCTGACCCGCTGTGCGGCAAGATCATCGAGCATTATTTCGGGGCAGGTCGGTTTGTTCTGGTGCGGGGCAGCCGCCCGGGCGTGCCCACCAAGCCCGACCCCACCGGTGTTTACAGCCTGATGCAGGACCTGCATGCAGACCCTGCCAGCACCCTGTTTGTGGGCGACAGCGATGTAGATATCCTGACCGGGCACAATGCCGGTCTGCCTGCCATGGGGGCGCTGTGGGGCTTCCGGGGCCGCGCAGAGCTGACTGCTGCCGGAGCCGATGCACTGGCCGGCGTGCCTGAGGATATTTTAGAATACGTTAAAACACATTAAAGGAACGACCCTCTCCGGCGCTGTGAAGCACTGACGGAGAGGGTCGATTTTTATTTGCAGACTGTTCACAGGATGTTTCTTGCATAAACTCCCCTGTTTTCCTATAATATAGTTCCTATTTAAAACAATTGAGAAACGGAGGACCTGCCCATGGCAGCTGAAAAGAAAACTTCCCCCAACGTAGAAAGCCGCCTGCGCCACAACATCCTGAAAATGCCCCAGGAGGTGTATGCCGCCAGCGGCATCGTCATCAACGGGCGGCGGCTGAAAAGCTTTGTATTCACCACCGACCTTGCCATCATCCGCAACTGCGACGCGGACGCGGTGTTCGCGGTCTATCCTTTCACGCCCCAGCAGGCCATCAGCGATGCCATCATCAAGGCATCCTACATCCCGGTGTTCTGCGGTGTGGGCGGCGGCACCACCCACGGCGTGCGCACCCTGAACCTTGCCCGCGACGTGGAGAGCCAGGGTGCCATGGGCGTGGTGCTCAATTCCCCCATCTCTGACCTGAACCTGCTGGCGGTCTCGCGGGTGGTGGACATCCCGGTCATCATCACAGTGACAAAAGAGGACACCAACATCCGGAGCCGCATTGATTCCGGGGCATCCATCCTGAATGTGGCCTGCAGCACCGACACGCCCCGGGTGGTGGCAAAGATCCGGGAGCAGTTCCCGGATGTGCCCATCATCGCCAGCGGCGGCAAGACCGGCGAGAGCATTTCCGCCACCATTGCGGCGGGTGCCAACGCCATTACCTATACGCCGCCCTCTCCGGCTGTGCTGTTCAAGGAAATGATGGAGAAATATCGGGAATGATTTACGCAAGACGCTGTAACGTTTTTTCTGTTACAGCGTCTTTTTTACGCCATAGAAGGAGATATTTCAGAAATTTTTGAATTTTTGCGAAATAATTGTTGACAAATCGCGGTCGATTGGATATAATAATAAAGCACTGTTCAAGTGCACAAAATAAATATGGCGGTATAGCTCAGTTGGCTAGAGCATTCGGTTCATACCCGAAG
>OGZF01000372.1_pt1 | contig 42624 bp, 35 predicted proteins | sample 1576771 | NCBI WGS metagenome assembly OGZF01 (sample SAMEA3541536, study PRJEB24748) | human gut metagenome | biome: human gut; feature: human-associated habitat; material: faeces | place: China | collected 2012
TAAGATGTATCCAGAATTCTTCAAGACCGAATTGAAGGATCCAACAGACACAGTAAAGCTTTTCACTACGGACAAGAGATAACTGAACAGGAGAGGGATAGCATCTATGCCAGACAACAGGAATCGTAAGCGACCGATACAGGTCAAATTCTTCGTAGATGAAAAAGAACTCAGCTTGATAAAGGCGAGGATGGCGCAGCTTGGTATAGAGAATATGAGCGCTTACCTTCGGAAAATGGCGATCGACGGATATGCAGCAAAACCGGATTTGCCTGAACGCCGTGAACCCAAAAATCCATGACTCACTTTCCGAAGATAGATTGATATTCAACTCCGCAGGAGCGCAGCCGATTTCTCTGAAATCGTTCAGGGGTTTGGGGCATTTCCCCAACAAGATTGCACGGGTGTATAAACGCGAGCATTGCTTGCCAGAATGGCAAGCTCCGGTGTGGGTACTCACCGGAGCTTGCTTGCTATTCTGCAAGGAAATCCCGGTCGTGCCACGCCGGTTTTCGCAAGTGTAGCTACACTTGCTGTGCTTGCTATTCTCCGTTTCCCATGTTAGCAAGCGCCATTTCCTTAAATGAAAATCGGCGGCAACCGCCGCCTTGTCTGCCAAAAAGCGAAACGGACGGGCGCTGTCAATGGCGGCGCAGCCGTTCATCTTGACCATTGACGGCGTTCGTCCGTTTTGCTACTCCGACTGAATTTTTACATAAAATGAACTGAAGTGAAGGGGGCTTGACGAAGTGAATCCGAAAGAAAATGGCAATGAGATCATCGAATTGACCGACAAAGAACTGGACGAGATTTTTGCGGATGATGATTTTGACAACGGTGAGGATGGCGGCGAAATCCGTTCGTTCTATTTCTCCAATCCAGACCATTATGCCAAGGTCGAGCCTCGTCCCGATGATGCCCCCAAGCGAGAGTTTTCTTTCGATGACAAGGGCAACATCGTAGTGAAAAATCCGTCCGCCTTTTGGCTGCCCGATGTTAAGATTGTGGAGGAACACGGCGGCACGGAATACACGGTGACGGGCAGCTATGAGGGTATGGAAACCCTCGACAAGAAGCTCAGACGCATTATGGAGCAGAACGCCGCCAATGCTGAAAACGGTATCACGGAGGACGCCGATGAGTAACGACGCTTCTCTTGATATAAACCAAAAATCCAATCCTGTTCAGACAGTTGCCCCACTAAAGGAGGACAACAACATGTTAAGGGCAACCGACAAAATCACAGCGCTTTATTGCAGACTGTCCGTGGAGGACACCAAAGAAAAAGGCGGCAAGGATGACCCATCGAACTCCATTCAGCATCAGCAGATCATGCTAATGGAGTACGCTAAGTCCCGGCATTTTCCGAACCCGACCTATTTTATTGACGACGGGTACAGTGGCGTGGATTTTTCCAACCGCCCCGGCTTTCAGAAGATGCTTGCGGAAATTGAAGCCGGTCATGTGGAAGTGGTGATTACGAAAGATCTTTCAAGACTCGGTTGTAATTCCTCGCTGACAGGGCTTTATATCAACTACACGTTTCCTCAGTACGGCGTGCGGTATATTGTCATCAACGACCATTTTGACACCATCGACCCCAACAGCACCGACAGCGACATGGCAGGCATCAAGAACTGGTTCAATGAGTGGTACGCCAAAGATACCAGCCGCAAAATCCGTGCCGTCAACAAGGCAAAGGGGGAGCGCGGAGAGCGTTTGACCACCAACGTTCCCTACGGCTACAAACGTGATTCTGACGATCCTAAGAAATGGGTGATTGATGAGGAAGCTGCACAGGTCGTGAAGCGGATCTTTGCACTCTGTATGGAGGGAAAAGGGCCGAGCCAGATCGCCGCCCTGCTGGAAAAGGAAAAGGTGCTGAACCCCACCGCCTACAAACAGCGGGAGGGCAGAAAAACACCGCATCAGACCCCGGAGAACGAGTATCGCTGGCACGAAAGCACCGTTGCTTACATCCTCGAATACATGGAGTACACAGGCTGTACGGTCAATTTCAAGACCTACACCAACTCCATCTGGGATAAGAAACAGCGGGAAAATCCAATGGAGAATCGCAAGATTTTCTATAACACCCACCCGGCAATCATCTCTCTGGAAGTCTTTGATAAGGTGCAGGAGATCAGGCAGCAGCGGCACCGCAGAACGGCGACGGGAAAGAGCAATATGTTCTCCGGTCTGGTGTTCTGCAACGACTGCAAGCAGAAGCTCTACTACTCCACCACCAGCTATTTTGAAAAGCGGCAGGACTTCTTCATCTGCTCCACCCATCGTGTCAATAAGGACAAGTGCAGCGGACATTATATCCGTGCCGTTGTACTGGAACAGATCGTCTGGAAGCACATTCAGGAGGTCATATCGGTGTCACTCGCTATGAGGCTTATTTCCGTTCCGAAATGGAGCAAAAGCTCCGTATGCAGAGCGAAGAATCGCTGCGGCTGCATCAGAAGCGGCTGGCACAGGCTGAGAAACGAATCGGAGAGCTTGACCGTCTTTTCATCCGCATTTACGAGGACAATGTTGTCGGTCGGCTGGACGATGAACGCTTCGCCATGATGAGCAAGAACTACACCGAGGAACAGAAAGACCTCAAAGCCGAGGTCAAGAATCTGCAACAGCAAATCCATGAACAGGAACAACAGGCAGAGAATATAGAGCAGTTTGTTCAGCGGGTAAAGAGGAGCAGCACTCTCACGGAACTGACCTCTTATGCCCTCAGAGAGCTTGTCAAGGCAGTCTATGTAGATGCCCCGGACAAATCCAGTGGAAAGCGCAGACAGAAGGTACATATTGAGTACGACCTTGTGGGCTACATTCCCGTGGATGAGCTGCTAAAAGCGGAACAGGCATGACCGAAATCATGCCTGTTCCAAGAAATTCGATTTTACTGTCTTACCAGCAGAGAGCCTTACAGCTCTCTTTTTTGCTTCATTCTCGACCATCCCAGCAGTAGGTGCAGAGTTTGTCTTTGTCCAGGCCAACAGATTCGATCATATCGTCGAGCCTGTGGTAGCGCAGGGTTGTGAACTTTAACTGGCTGCAGATCCGGCGGATCATTTCCTGATACTGATCGGATTCGGGGTCTGCATAAACCTCGAGGTTCGGATACTTATCAGTGCCCTCCATGTCCTGAATGACACGGCGGGTGATCAGATCCATCTCCGAAGAGGAACGGGAGAAGTTTAAGTATTTACAGCCATAGAGCAGGGGAGGACATGCGGGACGGATATGTACCTCTCTTGCACCGCTTTGGTATAAAAATTCAGTTGTTTCCCGCAGCTGCGTACCGCGGACAATGGAGTCGTCAATCAACAGCAGGCTCCTGCCCTGGATCAGATCATGGACCGGGATCAGCTTCATCTTTGCGATGAGGTTTCGGCGGCTCTGCATGGTGGGCATAAAGGAACGAGGCCAGGTAGGAGTATATTTGATAAACGGTCTGGAATAGGGAATACCGGATTCATTGGCGTAACCGATGGCATGTGCAACGCCGGAATCCGGTACGCCTGCGACGATATCGGGATGAATCGTGCCGGCATCTCTTTTTGCAAGAGCAGCGCCGCAGTTATAACGCATGCGCTCCACGCTGATTCCCTCGTAGGTAGAAGAGGGGTATCCATAATAAATCCAGAGGAATGTGCAGATTTTCATTTTTTTGCCGGGCGCAACCAGTGTACGAACCCCTTCAGGAGTCATGATAACGATTTCACCGGGACCGAGCTCCCGCAGCGGCTGATAGCCGAGGTTTAAATAGGAAAATCCTTCAAAAGCGAGACAGTGTGCGCCTTCCTTGCGTCCGAGGGAAATCGGGGTACGTCCCAGCTTGTCGCGGGCTGCGTAGATTCCCTTGGGGGTTAAAAGGACGATCGACATGGAACCGTCGATGATATCCTGCGCGTACTGAATGCCCTCGATCAGGTTTTCTTTCTGGTTGATCAGAGCAGCAACGGCTTCGGTTGCGTTGATTTCACCGCCGCTCAATTCAAAGAAATGGGTCGGGGATGAGTTCATGATCTTATCGACGATCGTATCGATGTTGTTGATTTTGCCGATGGTCATGATTGCATATGTGCCATGGTGAGAGCGGATCAGCAGGGGCTGAGGCTCATAGTCGGAGATACAGCCGATTCCGAGATGTCCGCTTAAGTTGTTCAAGTCTTTGTCAAATTTGGTTCGGAAAGGAGTGTTTTCAATGTTGTGAATTGCCCGATGAAAACCTTCCTTTTGGTGATAAACCGTCATTCCGGCACGCCTTGTTCCCAGATGGGAATGATAGTCCGTTCCGAAAAACAGGTCAAAAATACAGTCTTCTTTTGATGCTACTCCAAAAAATCCGCTCATTTTCGTCCTCCGGTATAAAAAATTGTTTCAGGCCATACGCATTTTATTGTAGCACAGACATTTCAGAAGCACAATCACAAATGGGTCGAGTATGCAAAAGAAAGAAACATGGGAATCGATTTTAACCCGACGTTTTTCTCCCATGAAAAGGCAGCAAAGCTTACGCTATCCAGCCCGGACGAAGAAATTCGCCGGTTTTGGATTCGACACGGGCAGGCATGTATCCGCATTTCCCGGTATTTTGCAGAAGAACTGGGGCAGTCCTGTGTGATGAACATCTGGATTCCGGACGGCTATAAGGGTATTCCGGCAGACCGACTCGGACCGCGGGCACGTTTTAAGGATTCGCTGGATCAGATTTTATCGATTCCGTATGACCGCTCCAAGGTTTATGTGTGCCTCGAGTCCAAGGTATTTGGCATCGGCCTGGAATCCTATACGTTCGGTTCGAGCGAATTTTGCTTGAATTATGCGGCGAAAAACGGTATTATCAGCTTGATGGACAATGGACATTATCATCCGACCGAGGTGGTTTCGGACAAGCTTCAGACGATTACGCCGGAGGATTTCCGCGCGCTGGCAAAAGATTTTAAAGTGACATTACCGGAGAGATTTTTGTGTCAACTACCCACGACCTAAAGGTCATGGGCTTGTAACTGCCCAGTCGTACTAACGGTTTACACCTCCGACCTTTAACCCCAATAGATACTGCTATCTAAAGTGGCGTTACATCATAGGATGGTTGACAACACCCTTTGTAGCAGAGTTTACTCTGTTACAACTGTATTAGGTACTTGGCTATCTACAAGATAGTCTATTCCCATACGATACAGATTCATAGCTCCAATGCGGTCATCATTAGATTTATAACCACAGTTTTTGCAAGTAAACAGATGCATCTTCTTATTGCGGTTAGCCTTTTCAATGTGTCCACAACAAGGGCAACACTGACTTGTATAGCGAGGATCTACCTTAATAACAGAAGATTGATTCTGTTTTGCTTTGTAGATTAGTTTTTGCTCAAGGTCATAGAAAGACCATGATACAGAAACATAACGGTCTTTTGTTTTAACACGTTCTGTAGCATTACGAATACCTGATAAATCTTCCAATACAAAGAGAGTGTGCTTGGGGTTATTTTTGACGAGTGCCTTTGATACCTGATGGTTAATATCCTGCATCCAACGGTTTTCTCGCCCACCAATAGCTTTTATTCTTCGTCTTGAAGATGAGGTCTGTCGCATTTGGAGTTCTTTACGAAGTTTGGAATAATTAGCACGTTTTTGCTTCATAGCCTTACCACTAACAAATCCAGACTTGTTTTTGCTGTCATAAGTGGCAATAACAAAGTTAATACCTCTATCTATACCCACAACATTACAGATGTCAGAAACATTACTTTCTTCGACATCGTAGGTTACTGGTATGTGAAGATAATACTTGCCATGCTTATTTACAAGTTTAGCTGTACCAAACTTATAAATCGTATGGTCGAAATACTTAGACATTCCGTCTGCAAAATAAGATAACTTCACACGACCGTTTAGCGTATTGATTGAAAAGCAGTTTTGTGTTAAGGAATAATCTCTGTTCCAAACCAAATCATACTGAGGCTTTTTGAACGAGGGTTTCATCCATTCGTTTTGATTCTCAAGAATGGTCTTATATCTGGCGATAACAGTCTTCAAAACAGACTGAGCCATTTGCGATTTAAGGTTAAAATTTTCCCGTAAAGTAGAATACAAAACCTTATTGAGCGAAAACTGCTTTAAGTCATGAGTACGGAATACATAGTCTGAAACATAATTACAGGCATTACGATAAACAGACATAGTTTCATCAAGCAAAACCTTATCTGTTTCATCTACGACTATTTGAATTTTAGCTGTAATAGTCATTTGTTCCATATATGTACTCCTTTCATAGATATTTCACTAAATATATTATATAATAATAATTAGTGAAAATCAATGTTTTGAGGTGACGTGAATTATGGATAATAGATACAATCGTCATAACAGACGGAAATACAGCCTTAAAGTACATATAGTTCTAGTAACCCAATATCGTAAACAATTACTCAAAGATTCTATCGCTGATGATGTTAAACAAAAGATTTTCGATATTGCTAATACTTATGGCTACGAAATTATTGCTATAGAAACCGACAAAGACCATATACATTTCTTATTAATTTACGATACAACAGATAGGGTTTGCGATATTGTCAAAATTGTAAAACAAGAAACAACGTATTATTTATGGCACAAATATGGTTCGTTTCTGTCTAAACAGTATTGGAAGAAAAAAATATTTTGGTCAGACGGATATTTTGCTTGCAGCATTGGAGAAGTATCGTCAACTACCATACAAAAATATATTGAGAATCAGGGTTAACGATTAAAGATTTACAAGGCTCCTCCCACCACCTAAAGGTAGTGGGTTTCCGCCTATGGCAAACGAAAGGATTTTATTTATGAAACAGAATAAAAACCGCAGGCTTTGGCTGGCAGGAACCGTGTGTGCTGCTCTGGCAGCCATTGCCTGCCTCATCGTAGAATATGGATATGAAAAAATCATCCTGCCGAGAGGCTATCAGTGGATGTATCCTTGGATGCAGACGGCAGTATTGACCGGGGCAGTGGTTTTTACGGTGCTTGCGGTGCTCTGTCAGCTTCCGGCGTCGGGCAAAAAGAAAATAACGGCGATAGGGTGCGTTATCGTTGCAGGCATCGGAGTCGTTGTCTGCAGCGGACTGTCTGAGGCCGGACAGCTTCAGGTGCTGCGCTCCCCTGCCGGAAATTATCAGGTGATCCTGGAAAAAGACGAAGAAACCGGACAGTTGATGTTAAACCGCCCATATAAAGGGCTTTTCCGGTATCAAAAAGAGCTTCTGCCTTTTACAGCAGACAGCAAGGTAAACAGCCGCTGGCTGCAAGAGGATGCCTGTGCACTGTACGGAACCGATACGGACGGCAACCCGGCGGCGTATCTTGCGACCTATGGTAGCCGCAGCATGGACGATATCGCCTATGTGGATCCCCTCAGCACGATGCACGGTATTTGGGAAGGAACGGACGCAGATGGACAGACATGGACCCTCAGCGTCGGCGGTCAGGATGCGGTAAAGGACGCCTGGGTCAGACTTTCCGGGAAAACGGTGACCTCCTGGTACGGAGAGCCGGAATGCGAACGCTATGGTACGATCGGAATGATTCTGAAAGACGGAACGCAGGCGGATTACTTTGTCGTGCTGAATAAAGACTGCGTCTGGGGAGACAGCGGATTGATCGGCAGCGGAAGTATGACGATTTGCAAGGCTGATTTGGATGAAGAACCGATTATTCTTTCCAGACAGGAAGATGTAGACGGCGACAGAGACTGGTCTGACGCCGGAGGAGTAGAGGATATTGGACAGGCGACCTGGGCAGAAAATCCGGACAGCTCCTTTGATGCGGCATTTGGTGTGGATGCAGAGGATACGGATGCCGGCACAGGCAGCCAGAGTAACGACGAAGAGAGCTGGGACGAAGGTGCGGATGCCGGTTGGCTGCACAGCGAGAGCGAGGCAGAGGCTTCCGTAGAGGGCACGAAGATCCGATATCAGATGATCGTCGAGGATGCGGCGCTGGGCAGTCGGTTTTATGGTCTGATTAAAAGCACGGATGGCGGGGCGCATTGGCAGGTAGTCAGCAGCGATCCCTTCGGCGGACAGATGGGCGGCAGCGTAGAATTTACATTTCTCGATGAAATGTTTGGCTTTGCGACGCTTTCCCACAACGGTGGGGATGCCGCGGTGTTATATGTGACGGAAGACGGCGGAAAGCATTACGAACAGGTAGAATTTGCCCACAAAACCTATACAGACAGCATTGGAAATATCGTCGCACCCTATGATTATCCCAAGATGCCTTATGAAAAAGACGGCGTGATCTATGTGCTGTGCGGACAGGGCGCGGACGGAGATTATGACGGCGGCGACAGCCTACATCTGGCGCGGTACCGCTCAGAGGATTACGGACACAGCTTCGTCTTTGATACGCTGGTGGATGGAACGTCGGAGGGGTGATTCCAGAAATTTCGGAACAGGGGCTTGACAGCCGGAAAGAAACTGTGCTACAATCCGAACCAATGAAGCAAACGACAGAAAAATCCTCTGTTGTTATAACAAAAAAGACTGAGATGGGAAAGAGTAAGACTGAGACGGAACCTACAGAAAGCAGCCGGCTGATGAGAGGCGCAGGGAATGACAGTCCGAATACATCCCGGAGTTCTGCACCAAAACGGTTGTTACGGAGTAGGCTGCAGCGGCGTATGCAGCCGTTATCAGGCAGGGGTATCGCTTTGAATCTGTATCAGAAGCATATTCGGAGCCGTACTTCATGAGGCAGGCAGTGTGAGCTGTCTGTGAAAAAAGGTGGTAACACGAAGCGTTGGCCCTCGTCCTTTTACAGGATGAGGGCCTTTTTATTATCCCATAGGAAACTTTGATAAAGCAGGAGGAACACGAAAATGACAGTATTTGACGAACTCAAAGCCAGAGGACTTCTGGCGCAGCTGACAGACGAAGAAGAAATCAAGGAGTTAATCAACAACGGTAAGGCGACCTTTTATATCGGCTTTGACCCTACTGCAGACAGCCTGCATGTCGGTCATTTCATGGCGCTGTGCCTGATGAAGCGGATGCAGATGGCAGGCAACAAGCCGATCGCCTTAATCGGCGGCGGTACCGGCATGGTCGGTGATCCGTCCGGCAGAAGTGATCTGCGCCAGATGCTGACCCCGGAAACGATTCAGCATAACTGTGATTGCTTCAAGCAGCAGATGAGCCGTTTTATCGATTTTTCCGATGGAAAAGCACTGATGGTCAATAATGCGGATTGGCTTCTGAAGCTGAATTATGTAGAGCTGCTCAGAGAGGTCGGCGCATGTTTTTCCGTTAACAACATGCTGCGTGCAGAGTGCTATAAACAGCGTATGGCAAAGGGACTGAGCTTCCTGGAGTTCAACTACATGATCATGCAGAGCTACGACTTCTACATGCTGTACCAGAAATATGGCTGTAACATGCAGTTCGGCGGCGACGACCAGTGGTCGAATATGCTGGGCGGCACGGAGCTGATCCGCAGAAAGCTCGGAAAAGACGCATATGCGATGACCATTACCCTGCTGTTAAACTCCGAGGGCAAGAAGATGGGCAAGACCCAGAAGGGTGCAGTATGGCTGGATCCCAATAAAACCTCCCCGTTCGAGTTCTACCAGTACTGGAGAAACGTTTCCGATGCAGATGTTATGAAGTGCTTAAAGATGCTGACCTTCCTGCCGATCGAGCAGATCCTGGAGATGGAGCATTGGGAAGGCAGCCAGTTAAACACTGCAAAGGAAATCCTGGCTCACGAGCTGACCGAGCTGGTACACGGTAAGGAAGAGGCTGACAAGGCAGAAGCCGGTGCAAAGGCACTGTTTGCAGGCGGCGCAGATGCAGAGATCCCGACCACAACACTGACGGAGGCAGATTTACAGGACGGCAGCATCGATATTTTAGGACTGCTGGTAAAATCCGGTCTGTCCGCATCCCGTTCCGAAGCACGCCGCAGCGTAGAACAGGGCGGCGTATCTGTAAACGGCGAAAAGGTAACAGACGTAAAGACCCAGTACGCGGGAGAAGATCTGCAGCGCGAAGGCATCACCTTAAAGCGTGGCAAAAAGAGCTTTAAGAAGATCGTAATGGCGTAAAACCGGCTGTTTTGGCGTTCCGATAATGAAAAAAGGAGTAACGGTTCAGAGCCAACCTCCAAAATGCTACGCATTTCGTCGGTGTGGCGTATCCGCCAAATAAAATTTCAAAAACAGTTATAAAAATGCAAGCATTTTACACCTGTTTTTTGAAGTTTTACTTGGCTCTGAACAGTTACAAAAAGGAAATGAATGAAATCCCCTTCCGGTGCATATCATGTAACAGCACAGACGGAAGGGGATTTTTTATATGGAAAATCTGCAGTCGGATCATTTGGATACACAAAATCTATACCGCGATATGCAAAAGCGGACAGGCGGGGAGATTTACATAGGAGTGGTAGGGCCGGTGCGTACCGGGAAATCGACTTTTATTAAACGGTTTATGGATGTTGCGGTGCTTCCTTATATGGAAGATGCAGCGCAGAAAACGCGGGCACAGGATGAGCTGCCCCAGAGCGCGGGCGGACGGACGATCACGACGACGGAGCCGAAATTTATCCCGCAGGAGGCAGTAGAGTTAAAGCTTGCGGGAGAGGTTACGATCCGTGTTCGTCTGGTGGACTGCGTAGGCTTTATGGTCGAGGGCGCTGCAGGGCATCTGGAGGATGGTGCAGAGCGGCTGGTTAAAACGCCGTGGTACGATCACGAGATTCCCTTTACGCAGGCTGCAGAGCTGGGCACAAGAAAAGTTATCACTGACCATTCGACGATCGGCGTCGTTGTGACGACGGACGGAAGCTTTTCTGATCTGCCGCAGGAAACCTATCTGGATGCGGAAAATCAGGCGATTTCGGAATTAAAAAAGCTGCATAAGCCGTTTCTGGTGCTCGTCAATTCCTCGCATCCGTCAAGCCGTACCGCACGGGAGGCAGCAGAGCGGATTGAAAAACAGCATAGCGTCGCTGCGATGCCGGTCAACTGTGCGCAGCTTTCGGAAGAGGATATCCGGCAGATCATGGAGCAGATTCTCTATGAATTTCCGGTCAGCCGTGTGGAATTTTACATGCCGAAATGGGTCGAAATGCTTCCGTTTTCCCATCCGTTAAAGACCGGGCTGATCGAAAAAATTCGGGAGCTGACCGGGAAAATTCGCACGATCCGCGACGTGGCGGAGCATCCGATCGTCCTTTCCTCGGAGTATGTCCGCAGATGTATGACGGAACGGATTGATCTCGCGGACGGCTGCGTGCGGGTGCTTTTAGACATCGAAGAACGCTATTATTATGAAATGCTCAGTGAATATGCGGGGGAAAAAATTGAGAATGCGCAGGAGCTTCTGCACACACTGCGCGTGCTTTCCGGCAGAAAACAGGAATACGACCGCGTTGCGTCTGCGATGGAGGCGGTGCATACAAAGGGATATGGAGTGGTGCTGCCGTGCCGGGAGGAAATCCATCTGGAGCAGCCGGAGGTCATCCGGCATGGAAACAAGTTCGGAGTGAAAATCCGTGCAGAAAGTCCGTCTTTACACTTTATCCGCGCAACGGTTGTGACGGAAATCGCCCCCATCGTCGGGACAGAGCAGCAGGCGAAAGACCTGATCGGTTATATCGATGAGACGGGAAAACAGGACGGCATCTGGGAAACGAATATTTTCGGAAAAACTGTGGAGCAGCTGGTCAACGATGGGATTCGTACAAAGATTTCTATGATCGGGGAAGAAAGCCAGGAAAAGCTGCAGGATACGATGCAAAAGATCGTCAACGATTCGACGGGCGGGATGGTGTGTATCATCATCTAAGGGTGCTGGCGTCTGCACGGTCGCTGCAATATAAACAGCCGGACGTTTTTTAGTAACGCCCGGCTGTTTGCGTCAGCCGCTCAGTCGTCGTTTACTGCTTCGCGGTAGGGATTATAGCGGGAGGTGCCGACAAACTGCGTGCTGACTTCTTTGCCATTCTGATAGGTCGTAAAGTAAGTGTCGGCGCTCAGCGCACCGGTCTGTTTTGCCCACAGCTTAAAGCTGCGTCCGGCAAGCTCCTGGTTCCAGACAAGGACGTTGACGGTCAGGTGCTTGTTGGAGGTGTCGGTATACAGGACAACCGGTGTTGTGTAATCATTGCGGAATTTGAGATCCTTAGAGCCTGCAGCGATTGCTGCGTCAAGACCCTTGGGAAGATAGTTTACCGGCATGCTGTGGGGATTGCGCTGTACGACGGTAAGGCCGGCATTTTTTACCGCATTGTAAACGGTAGAGGAGATCTGGCAGACACCGCCGCCAAGACCGGTTGTATGGGCACCATTTACATAGACACCGGCTTCTTTGTAGCCGTTTGCGCGGGTCCTGGGCAGAATCGTGTCGCTGACAGAAACTGTCTGGCCGGGCATGACAATCAGATTATTTAACCGGGACGCACCAACAACGATGTTATTGCTGCGGTTTGCCCCGCTCGTTTGAAAGCTGGTGGTACAGGTGCCCGTCAGAACAAAGTCGGGGCTGGTGGAAACCGTTCCACTGTCCAGTACCTTTGTCATCAGGGAATCGTTTAATTCCAGCGCGATATCGGTGCACTGTCCGGTCAGAATCAGGTTATGGAGCATCTGGGCGAGCCAGTCGGGCATCGAGGAGACTGCTTCCATGTGCTGAGTGCCACTTATGCGGATATAGCTTCCGGCGCCGTTATCGAATACCGGAACTGCCGCTGTCGTCGTCATGGAGGCGATAGATGCATTGATTGCGGAAAAGTAGGACTGGAAAACCGCCGTGTTTAAAAAGGTGCAGTCGATTGCGCCGTTATTGTTGGTCAGGCGGACTGGCATATCCTTAAATGCATCCATTCCGGTCATCCAGGTGTTTCCGTTCCAGGTGATGGTCACCCTTTTCGTCATCCATTCCGGATTCAAGTAGGTGGAATCCCCGAACACTGTGTTGATAGAGGCGGCAGGAAGCGGGGAAGCGTTCCATCCGGCATCTGCCTGCAGTGGAACGATAAAAAGAAGCAGACATGCCAGGATTCCCGCCAGGCGGGCTTTGAAATTTTTCATGATACACTCCGTTCTGCAGACCGCTTAAAAAAAGCGTCTGCGGACAAAAAACTGTTGTCAGGAATTGAAAATAGGCTGACAGAAAAAAATCTATCAGCCTGTTTATTGTACTACAGATTCGAAAAAAAACCAACTCAGTCTTTTAAGAAAATCTCAATGACCGGAACGAGGGTATGGGGCTTTACGTTGGGAACATAGAAGACCAGATCCTTTGCAGCCTCCGGGTCGTCTGTTAAGAAGAAGCAGTCCGTGCCGTCGGTGAAACGGACTTCGCTGCCGTCATGCAAAAACTGTGCGTATTCCACCTTGCCGCCAAGACCGGGAACGCGCAGATAGCCGAACGGATAAGCGAACAGATGCAGATAGAGACGTTTGCCGTCTTCACTCTGGGTCAGGCGGCAATCTCTGGGTTCTTTAAATTCTGGTTCTGCCATCGTGCAGCCATAAATCGAGCGGCTGTTGTATTTCATCCAGTCAGCGAATACCTTCAGGGCTTCTTCCGCGCGGTAATCCAGATAGCCTCTGGAGGTGGGGCCGACGTTCATCAGCAGGTTGCCGCCGCGGGAAACGGTGTTGACGAGCAGGCGAATGAGCATTTCGGGAGATTTCCAGGTCTGTTCGTCTCTGAAATATCCCCAGGAGCCGGAAAAGGTGTGGCAGGCTTCCCAGGTAACGAGCTCGCCGGTCTTTTTATCGCGTACCCACTGGTCGGGCTCGTACTGTTCGGGTGTCCAGAGATCCTGATCAATTTCTGTGCGGTTGTCGATGATGATATGGGGCTGCAGGGCGCGTGCGGTTGCGATCAGCTTTTCTGCCTCCCAGTCGTCCTTACCTTTGCCTTTCTGCCATGCTTTATCGCCGGTTCCGTTGTTCTGGGAATAAGAGAAGTCAAACCAAAGGATGTCGATCTTACCGTAGTTGGTTAATAGCTCGGTCACCTGATCCCGCATGTACTGCGCATATTTTTTTATGTCGCGGCCTTTGCTCTGCTCGTAAGCGTCCGGATCATCTCTGCGGGGATGTAAGGGATCAATCGGGAATTCCGGATGATGCCAGTCGATCAGGGAGTAATAAAAACCGATATGGAGCCCTTCTGCACGGAACGCATCCACATATTCGCGGATCAGGTCTTTGCCGCAGAGGGTGTTGGTGGACTTGTAATCGGTATATTTGCTGTCAAAAAGGCAGAAGCCCTCATGATGTTTTGTTGTCATGACGACATATTTCATGCCTGCCGCTTTTGCCTGTCTTGCCCATTCCTTCGGGTCGTACAGATCCGGGTTAAAGTGTTTAAAATAGAGATCGTAGTGATCTTCCGGGATTTCTTCGTAATTTTTGACCCATTCGTGGCGTGCGGGCATGGCGTATAAGCCGAAATGAATGAACATGCCGAAGCGATCATGGGTAAACCATGCGGTATCGCCGGGGGTAGGAAGTGTTTTGTAGCTGCTCATGGCAGAATCCTCCGTTTCAAAAAGTGTTGTAAAGTACGAATCCTTATGGCATTATTGTAAGAAATACCGGGCAACAGGAACATGGCAAAAGGATGTAAAAATATGGAATATTCACGCAGCTCGGATAGAAGATAAAAAGATAGAAAAGGACTGAAAAACTTGCAGATCACACAGAATCAAAATGCGATCCGGATATGGAAAAATCTGGAGCTGAATATTATATATGCAGGACATGCCATTGTCGGGCAGGACTGGAAGGAACCGAAGGTATGTTCTCCGTTTTCCCGCATTTATTACATCGTTGACGGAGAGGGCATCCTGACCGTAAACGGTCAGAGAATTGTCCTGAAAAAAGGGAGCGTCTGGCTGGTTCCGGCAGGCATGACCTTTGGATATTTCTGTGAGTCCTCAATGGAACAGCTTTTTTTTCATCTGAATGTACTTTGCAGCGATGGAACAGATTTATTGTATGGGGTCCGGCAGCTGTATGAGCGAAAAGAACAGACAGGGGAAATTGCGAGGGTCAAGGGACTGTATCAGAGTGAAACCATGACGGATGCGATCCGGCTGCAGGGAATGCTTTGGGAAACCCTTGCGGGATTTTTGGAGCAGGCAAAGCTGGATGGGGAGGAGTTAAAAGAACACTCCCCGTTAATCGGACAGATGTTTGAGCTCGCGCAGAATCCGGTCAGTGCGGCGACACATGTGCGGACGCTGGCACAACAGCTCCATGTTTCGGAAAGCACACTCACACGCCGGTTCCGTGCAGAAACCGGGATTTCTCCGGGTGAATATCTGGAACGGCTTGTCGCAGGGCAGGCCTGCAGAATGCTCCTGTCTGAGGATTACAGCATCGCAGAGATCGCGGAGATCCTGCATTTTTCCGATCAGTTTTATTTCTGTAAATTCTTCAAACGTCATATGAATCTGACACCGAGCGCTTATCGGAGGCAGATGCGGAAAGGATAAAAATACCGGGCTTCCAATGCGTTCAAAACATTAGAAGCCCGGTATTTTATTATCGTAGGTTCTGTTCTTTTTTTAGGTTTTTCTGCGCGGTAGAGAGCATCAGTTTGATACGGTTCAACTGGTTTACTTCACTGGCACCGGGGTCATAGTCGATGGCAACGACGTTGGACTGCGGGTAGCGGCGGCGAAGCTCCTTGATGACACCCTTGCCGACAACGTGGTTGGGCAGACAGCCAAAGGGCTGGGTGCAAACGATATTATTGACACCCTCGTGGATCAGCTCGACCATTTCGCCGGTTAAAAACCATCCTTCACCGGTCTGGTTGCCGATGGATACGATGGGCTCTGCGTAGGACACCAGATCATAAATAGAAGATGGCGGTGTGAAGTTTTTACTCTTTTTGAGCGCATCGGTTGCCGCACCGCGGATTTTTTCGACTGCCCAGATTCCCATCTTAGCGATTTTGGCGGTCGATTTTTTCGTGCCGAGATGCTCTGCCTTGTAAATCTGGTTGTAGAAGCAGTACAGCATGAAGTCCAGCAGATCAGGTACAACGGCTTCAGCGCCTTCCGATTCCAGCAGTTCTACCAGATGGTTGTTTGCTGCCGGGGCAAATTTAACCAGGATCTCGCCGACAATGCCGACACGGGGCTTTTTCTCGTCTGTGATCGGGATACGGTCAAAGTCTTCCACTATTTCACGGCACATTTTGCGGAAGGTGAAGTAGTTCGGAAGCTTTTTCGTGGACAGGAAATCCTGGCACTTTTTTATCCACTTCTGATGAACCGCATTGACGGAGCCGGGCTCTTTTTCGTAGGGGCGCATATGATAAACACAGCGCATGAAAATATCGCCGAAGATTGCACCGAAGGCCGCACGGGTCAGAAGGTTTGCATCCAGTTTAAATCCGGGGTTTGTCTCAATGCCGCCCATGTTGATGGAAACGACCGGAATGTATTCCATACCGGCTTTTTCCAATGCACGGCGGATGAAACCGATGTAGTTGGTTGCACGGCAGCCGCCGCCGGTTTGGGTGATAACAACCGCAACCTTGTGCAGGTCATATTTACCGGAAAGAAGGGCATCCATGATCTGGCCGACAACACACAGGGACGGATAGCAGGCGTCGTTGTTGACGTATTTTAAGCCAATGTCAACGGAATGACGATTATCATTATCTAATACTTCGAAATTATAGCCGCAGGACCGGAAAGCGGGTTCCAGCAGATCGAAATGGATCGGGGACATCTGCGGACAGAGGATCGTGTAGTCTTTGCGCATTTCTTCTGTAAAGATGACGCGGTTTAAGTTGGTCGGCATGATCTTGCGTTCCTGATGCTTCTTTTCGCGGACACGGATTGCAGAAAGCAGGGAGCGGACACGGATTCTTGCCGCACCGAGGTTGTTGACTTCGTCGATCTTTAAACAGGTATAAATCTTGCCGGAGCCGGAGAGAATGTCGTTGACCTGATCGGTGGTGACAGCGTCCAGACCGCAGCCAAAGGAGTTTAACTGGATCAGATCCAGATCGTCTCGGGTGCGGACATAGGCTGCCGCCGCATACAGGCGGGAGTGATACATCCACTGGTCGGAAACGATCAGCGGACGGTCCGGGTGACCGAGGTGAGAAACGGAATCCTCCGTAAGGACAGCCAGCCCGTAGGAAGTAATCAGTTCCGGGATACCGTGGTTGATTTCAGGATCGACATGGTAGGGACGGCCTGCCAGCACGATGCCGCGTTTGTGGTTTGCCTCCATCCACGCCAGGACCTCTTCGCCTTTTTTGCGCATATCGTCCCGGGCAGCTGTCATTTCATCCCAGCCTGCGCGGGCTGCGGCAGTGACCTCTGCTGCAGGAATGTCAGAAAACTCCTTGATCAGCGCCTCGGTAGCGACTTCAAGGGAAGAAAACGCCAGGAAGGGATTGCTAAATTTCACTTCCCCGCGGCCAATTTCCTCCACATTGTTCTTGATATTTTCCGAATAGGATGTAACGATCGGGCAGTTGTAGTGGTTGTTGGCATCCGGGGTCTCGTTTCTTTCATAGAACAGCGCAGGGTAGAAGATGAACGGAACGCCCTGTTTGATCAGCCAGGTCACATGTCCGTGGGCAAGCTTTGCCGGGTAACATTCGGATTCGCTGGGAATGGATTCGATGCCCAGCGAATAAATGTTGTGGGTGGAAGCGGGGGACAGGATGACCTGATAGCCCAGTTTTGTAAAAAATGTAAACCAGAACGGATAGTTTTCGTACATATTTAAAACGCGCGGGATGCCGACGGGTCCTCTGGGCGCCTGGTCAGCGGTCAGAGGTTCGTAGGAAAACAGCCGTTTTAATTTGTAGTCGAATAAGTTCGGTACCTGGTTCGGGTTTTTCTGCTTGCCAAGGCCGCGCTCGCAGCGGTTGCCGGAGATATACTGACGGCCGCCGGAGAAACGGTTGATTGTCAGACGACAGTTGTTGGTGCAGCCTTTACATTTTGCCATGCTGGTATCGAATTCCAGAGAATTGATGGCGTCGATCGAAAGCATGGAGGTCTGATAGCCATCCGTGTAATGCTCGCGCGCTATTAAAGCTGCGCCGAACGCGCCCATGATGCCGGCGATGTCGGGACGGATCGCCTCACAGCCTGCGATCTTTTCGAAGCTGCGCAGTACGGCATCGTTATAGAAGGTACCGCCCTGAACGACGATCTGACTGCCCAGCTCGGAAGCATCGGACACCTTGATGACTTTAAATAACGCGTTTTTGATAACGGAATAAGCCAGTCCGGCTGAAATATCGGAAACGGAAGCGCCTTCCTTCTGCGCCTGTTTTACCTTGGAGTTCATAAATACGGTACAGCGCGTACCCAGATCAATGGGGTGTTCTGCAAACAGCGCAGCCTTGGCGAAGTCCTGAACGCTGTAGTTTAAGGATTTTGCAAACGTCTCGATAAAGGAACCGCAGCCGGAGGAACAGGCCTCGTTTAACTGTACACTGTCTACGGTCTGATTTTTGATCTTGATACATTTCATATCCTGACCGCCGATATCGAGGATACAGTCTACCTTCGGATCAAAGAAAGCAGCAGCGTAATAATGCGCAACCGTCTCAACCTCACCGTCATCCAGCAAGAATGCGGCTTTCATCAGGGCTTCACCGTAGCCGGTAGAACAGGAACGGACGATTTTGGCACCGGCGGGCAGCTTTTTATAGATATCCTGGATCGCACCGATGGCGGTTTTTAACGGACTGCCGTTGTTGTTGGAATAAAAAGAGTACAGCAAAGAGCCGTCCTCTCCGACGAGGGCCGCTTTTGTCGTTGTGGAACCTGCATCGATACCCAGGTAGCAGTTACCGGTATAGGTTTCGAGCGGTGCGGTTTTGACGCAGTGGCTGTCATGACGTTTGCAGAAGGCATCATATTCTTCCTGGGAGGCAAACAACGGCTCCATACGTTCTACTTCAAATTCCATCTTGATGCCGGAGGAAAGCTTGTTGACCATTTCCTCCATCGTGTAAAAGACATCCTCCTTTGCATTTAAGGCGGAACCGATGGCGGCGAAAAGGTGGGAATTGGCTGTGTCGATGATGTGTTCGTCATCCAGGTTCAGCGTGCGGATGAAGGCTTTTTTCAGTTCGGATAAAAAGTGCAGCGGACCGCCGAGAAATGCGACATGTCCGCGGATGGGCTTACCGCAGGCAAGGCCGCTGATGGTCTGATTGACAACTGCCTGGAAAATGGAAGCAGAAAGGTCTTCTTTGGTCGCGCCGTCATTGATTAACGGCTGGATATCAGATTTTGCAAATACGCCGCAGCGCGCCGCAATGGTATAAAGGGAGCGGTAGCTTTTTGCATATTCATTCAGGCCGGCAGCATCTGTCTGCAGCAGGGAAGCCATCTGGTCGATGAAGGAACCGGTACCGCCGGCGCAGATGCCGTTCATACGCTGCTCAACATTCCCATTTTCGAAATAAATAATCTTGGCGTCCTCTCCGCCAAGTTCGATGGCAACATCTGTTTTGGGTGCCAGCTCCTGCAGGGATGTCGATACAGCGATAACCTCCTGCACAAAAGGAACCTGCAGATAGTTTGCAAGGGTCAGACCGCCGGATCCGGTGATCATCGGATGCAGGGTGATATTGCCGAGTTTTGTATAGGCATCTTTCAGAAGGTCAGAAAGAGTCTCCTGAATGTTGGCAAAATGCCGTTTATAATCGGAGAACAGAATCTGGTGATTTTCGTCCAGAATGGCGATTTTAACTGTGGTGGAACCGATGTCGATTCCGAGGGTGTATTGCATTTGATTCATAAGCGATTGTCACTTTCTTCCTATTAAATGTGATAGTTCTTCTTTTTGAGTCTGAATCATTATACGACAGGATTTTTCAGGTTTCAATCGGTGATTTGCTAAAAATTTGCTAAAATTTGTATGAAGTGGGAAATTTTTGATTTCTTAAAGAATTATAAAAACGATAAAATAAAAAGGCACATCGTTGCCTTTTTTTTGTTGGAATGATATCATAAACACAGTCTTTCATAAATTTTTATGGAAAACCCGAAACGGCGGCGCGCAAAAATGCGTCTGCTATTATAGAAGGAAAGGAACATTATCCTATGAATCAACATAATGGACTGAGACGGAAGCTGGAAAAATATGCCATTCCGAATCTTACACTTTATCTGATTATCTGTTATGGAATCGGTTATCTGATGCAGTATCTGGTGCCCGCAGGGTATCAGTATCTGATGCTCGACCCGTTCCTCGTGTTAAAAGGACAGGTCTGGAGACTGGTCACCTGGATCCTGATTCCGCCGGATAGCTCGAATATTTTCTTTGTGCTGATCACGCTGTATCTGTATTATTCGCTGGGCGGTCTGTTGGAGCGCATCTGGGGAACATACAAATATAATGTATATCTGTTCTCCGGTCTGTTGTTTACGATCCTCGGCGCCTTCGTCCTGTGCGGTTACAGCGTGCTGATGGGCGCACAGCCGACGATGTATACAGGTTTGTATTTGTTAAACAACGGCAGTACAGTATATTTTGGACAGTTTTCCACCTATTATATTAACATGTCCATTTTCCTGGCATGTGCGGCCAGCATTCCGGACGTGCAGGTGCTGCTGATGTTTCTTTTCCCGATCAAGGTCAAATGGCTCGGTATCGTTTACGGCATTATTTTGCTGGTAAACTGCATTCAGGGTGGTATTGCCACCTGGATCGTGGTGATTTTCTCCCTGTTGAATTTCCTGGTATTTTTCCTGCGTTCGAAAGGAAAGATGCATCTGTCAGTGGGGCAGATCAAGCGGCAGCAGGAATTTCATCAGAAGATGCGAGCGGCAGGGCAGACGAAAGGAATCACGCGGCACAAATGCGCGGTTTGCGGCAGAACGGAGCTGGACGGAGACGATCTGGAATTCCGTTTCTGCTCCAAGTGTAACGGAAACTACGAATATTGTCAGTATCATCTGTTTACGCACGAGCATGTAAAGTAAGGCGTGCAGGCTTTGCAGCGAAACGGCGGTATCCGCTGGCGCTGTCCCGGCAGGCATGAGAAATTATAAATTTGTGAGGAAAATTATGAGGGAAGAACAGATTTTTGCAAAAACGCTGGAAGAGCTTTCAGCGCTTGCAAAGGAGCAGGGAAATATGCTTTCGGAGGAACAGGTTACAGAGGCCTTTGACAAGGCAAAGCTGAATCTGGGAGAGCCGCAGCTGGAGATGATTTTTGCATATCTCAAAAATAAAAAGATCGGCATCGGCCAGCCTGCAGATCCCTTTGACTATATGACACGGGAAGAAATCGACTATCTGGAAGAATATTTAAAGGCTGTACAGGCTGGCGCGGACGTGACGGATGGCGTGAAAGAAGCGGTTCTTTTATCTGCGATGGCGGGCGATGCGGACGCAAAGCATCGGCTGATCGAAATCTTTCTGCCGCAGGTGGCGGAGATTGCAAAGCTCTACGCCGGACAGGGCGTTTTTCTGGAAGACCTGATTGGAGAAGGCAATGTGGCGCTGACGATGGCGGCAGAGATGCTGGACTGTGCACAGAATGCCAAAGAAGCTGAGGGCACCATCGCCAGCATGATCATGGAGGCGATGGAAAATTATATTTCTGAAAATGCTTCCGAAAAAAAGACGGGCGAAAAGCTTGCAGAAAATGCCAATGATATTCTGGAAAAAGCGGAGGAACTGTCAAAGGAGCTCGGCCGCAAGGTGACGGTGGAAGAGCTGTCTGAAGAAACCGGAATTTCGGAAGAAAAAATCCGGGACGCAGCCAGGATCACCGCAGATCATATTGAATTTCTGGAATCGGAGGGTTGATGCATGGACATGCCGCAGAATCAGGATTTTAAGTATGTCCTGCAGGATTTTGGAAATATTTATATCGGTGCCCGTTATTCCTATGAGGAAATGTTAAAAAGGGAAGAGATTCCTTATAAATGGAAAGCGATCATCCGGCATTATCTGTTGAAGGAGACCTCGCCGGAGACGACCATGGAGAATCATATCTTTTTTATGAAAGAGGATGATTTTGCTTATGAGACATTTCAGGAGCTGAAGGCATCGTTTAAGATGAGCGTATGGATAGAGGCGGACGGGAAAAGGCATAAGCATGGGCATTACGAAAGCCGGGAATACAAAATTTCCGAAATCGTACAGAGTGAAGAGCTTCACAGAAAGATGGACACGATTATCGTGGAAGAGCTTCATCTGACCAAGCTTGCGCTGATGATGTTTTCCGTATGAGACAAATATCTGATACAGGAGAGGGAGAAGATTGAAAAATAAAATTTTTCAATCGCGAGATTTGTGTCTGCGCGCACTTGACACAAACTCGACATGCGCAAAAAACGTGCGCAGAAATGAGCGGAGAAAATGAGAATAGAAGATCTGGCAGCTTATGAGATCATCAGCCGACAGAAGATCCAGGATTTAAGATCGGAAGGATATCTGCTGCGCCACAAAAAGAGCGGTGCGCGGATCGCACTGCTATCCAATGAGGATGAAAACAAAGTATTTTATATCGGATTTAAGACGCCTCCGGCGGACAGCACAGGTGTTGCGCATATTCTGGAGCATTCCGTTCTGGAAGGCTCGAAGGAATTTCCGGTCAAAGACCCTTTTATTGAGCTTGTAAAAGGATCTATGAATACGTTTTTAAATGCCATGACCTATCCGGACAAGACGATGTATCCGGTTGCAAGCTGCAACGACAAGGATTTTGCAAACCTGATGCATGTTTATATGGATGCAGTATTTTATCCGGATATTTATAAGCAGCCCAACATCTTTTATCAGGAGGGCTGGCATTATGAGATGGAAAACGCCTCCGATGAACTGAAATTAAACGGCGTCGTATATAATGAGATGAAGGGTGCGTTCTCTTCCCCGGACGACGTTCTGGATCGGGAGATCGTGCGGAATCTGTTCCCTGATACGGTTTATGCGAACGAATCCGGCGGCGACCCGGATGTGATTCCGAACCTGACCTATGAACAGTTCCTGGATTTCCATCGGAAATATTATCATCCGGCCAACAGCTATATCTATCTGTATGGCAACATGGATATGGTCGAGCGTCTCAACTGGATGGATGAGCATTATCTGTCCCATTTTGAAAAAATTGATGTGGAGGCAAACATCAGTCTGCAGGAGCCTTTTGCTGCACCCAGGGAAGCTGTAAAGCCCTACTCGATCACCGAGAGCGAGCCGCTGGAGCACAATACCTACCTGACCTGCAGTATGACTGCCGGGGACGTTTTAAACCGGGAAGAATACATTGCCTTTCAGATTCTGGACTACGCGCTTTGTTCCTCCCAGGGCGCGCCCTTAAAGCAGGCACTTTTGGATGCAGGCATCGGTGAAGACATCTACAGTGATTATGACAACGGGACGAGACAGCCGTATTTCTCCATCGTCGCTAAGAATGCGGATGCTTCCCGGAAAGAAGAATTTTTAAGGATCATCGACGAGACACTGGAAAAGCTTGTTGCAGAGGGACTGGATCAAAAGCGTTTGCAGGCCGGCCTGAATTATTACGAATTTAAGTATCGGGAAGCGGATTATGGTATTTTCCCTGCAGGATTGATGTATGGACTGCAGGTAATGGACAGCTGGCTTTACGATGAAACCAGGCCGTTTATTCATATCGAAGCGGGCGATACCTACAGAAGCCTGAGAGAAAAGGTGGAGACCGGATATTTTGAACAGCTGATTGAAAAGCATCTGCTGCACAATCCGCACAGAAGCGTGCTGCTGCTCGTACCCGAAAGAGGGCTGACCGATAAAAAGGATCAGGGGCTGGCAGATCGTCTGCAGGCTTACAAGGAGACGCTGACTGCAGAAGAAATCGAAAAAATTGTGGAAAAGACAGCTGCGCTGAAAGCGTTTCAGGAAGAACCCGACCGCCCGGAGGATCTGGCGAAGATTCCGCTGCTGGAAAGAAGCGATATTCGTCGGAAGATCGAGCCGATCATTCTGGAAGAACGTAAAATCGAAGACACAAAACTGATTTACCATAAAATCGAAACCAACGGCGTCAGTTATTTTCGCCTGCTGTTCGATATCAGCGAGGTTCCGGCAGAGCTGTTTGCCTATGTCGGCATTTTGAAGGCGGCGATCGGCCTGGTGGATACGCAGAATTATTCCTATCAGGAGCTGTTTACACAGACTGACCTTTTGACCGGAGGAATTGTGCCGGTTACGAACATTTATCCGAATATCACAAACCCGTCCGAACGCAAAATTACGTTTGAAATCAAAGGAAAAGCATTCCATGCGCATTTAAAGGACGCGATGGAGCTGACGGCAGAGATGCTGGTACGTTCCAATTATACGGATACGAAGCGCCTGTACGAGATTCTGACAGAGTTGAAATCGAGACTGCAGTCCTCCATGATTTCCGCAGGACATACGATTGCGGCGGGCAGGGCAATGTCCTATACGTCCGAGACGGCAGCAATTCAGGAAATTTTAAGCGGCATGGACTTTTATCGGCTGGTGGATAGGCTCTGCACAAACTGGGACGAAGAAAAAGAGAAGCTTCCGGAGATTTTGAAACGGCTGAGCGAGTGCATGTTCCGTCCGGAAAACCTGATGTTTGATTTTACCGCAGAAGAGGAAGAACAGGAAAAGCTGTTTGAAGCAGAAGCCAAAGCGCTGAAAAAAGATTTGTTTACCTGCCCGGTGGACAGAGAGCCGGTGCATGCTGCGGTTTCGAAGAAAAATGAGGGCTTTTTATCAGCTTCTCAGGTACAGTATGTGTGCCGCGCCGGAAATTATAAAAAGAACGGGTTGGAATATACCGGAGTGCTGCGGATGCTGCGCGGTATTTTAAATACGGATTATCTCTGGAACACAGTCCGCGTCAAGGGCGGCGCTTACGGCTGCATGTGCAGCTTCGGAAAGAGCGGAGATGCCTATATCGCTTCTTACCGCGATCCGAATCTTGGCAAGACCATCGAAGCCTATGAGGGAATCGTGGAGTATGTAGCGCATTTCGCAGGGGATGAGCGCTCGATGACTCAAGCGGTCATCGGTACGGTCAGTGAAATGGATGCGCCGATGAACCCGGCTGCAAAGGCGCTGCGCGCGCTGAGCATTTACCTGACCGGACAGACCGCAGAGCAGCTGCAGAAGGAGCGGGATCAGGTTCTGGATGCGACGGCGGGGGATATCCGGGCGCTTGCCGGTCATATGAAGGCATTTCTGGAAGATGACTGCCTGTGTGTTGTCGGAAATACGAAGAAGATCGAAGAGGAAAAAGAACGCTTCGGGACACTGGAACAGTTGCTTTGAAGCACGCGGCTGCCCGGACAAAAGGTCGGTGCAGCCGATGGAGCATATACACAATGGGAAGCTTAGAAGGGAGGGATTTTCATGTTGAAAAAGAAAATGGCGAAGGTACTGACGGGTGTTTTAGCCTTATCCATGCTGTCGGGCTGCGGCTCGGCAAGCAAAATGGCGATGGAATCCGCCTATGATACGGCTGCGTCAAACTACAGTGCTGCGGGCGGTGTATATTATGACAGCGGCGACTATGAGTATGCCGATGAAGTATCGGAAGAAAACGGCTCGTCCCAGGCGGAAACCGTAGAAAAGGGAGAGACGACCGGGCGCAAGCTGATCCGAAATGTGGATATGGACGTAGAGACGGAAAGCTTTGACGCGCTCCTTGCGTCTGCACAGTCTCAGGCGGAGGAGCTTGGAGGCTACATAGAAAGCAGCAGCATTTCCAATAGCAGTTATGCCAGTTCAACGTCTGCTGCCAGAAACGCACGTCTGACGGCAAGAATTCCTTCGGAGAAGCTCGACGGCTATTTGGCGGGAATTTCCAAGCAGTCCAATGTGACGAGAAAATCTGAATCCACAGAGGATGTAACGCTGCAGTATGTGGATCTGCAGAGCCACAAAAAGGCACTTCTGGCAGAACAGGAAAGCCTCCTTTCCATGATGGAGCAGGCAGAATCCATCGAGGATATCATTGCGATCAACGAGCAGCTGACCGATGTACGCTATCAGATCGAAAGCATGGAATCCCAGCTTCGCACCTATGACAATCAGGTGGATTACAGCACGGTCAACCTCTATATCGACGAGGTGGAGCGCTACACGCCAGGAGCGGCAAAGAGCGCGGGTGCGCGGATTGCAGAGGGCTTTTCTGCAAATATTTACAGGGTTGGAAGCTTTTTCAAAAATTTCGCAATTGAATTTATTATTCTCCTGCCGATCCTGATTGCGATTGCAATCGTACTCGGAATTGCAATTCTGATTGTACGGATAATTATCAAGATGAGTGAAAAGCATCAGGCGGGAAAAAAGACATCGGCAAAAACAGAAATCAGAACCGGGGACAGATACAGACAAAAACCGGGAAAGGAACAGATACATGGCGCAGAACAAACAGAAAAAAGCGGGCTTTGCAACGCTGGTAGGACGCCCGAACGTGGGCAAGTCCACACTGATGAATCATCTGATCGGACAGAAGATCGCGATCACATCCAATAAACCCCAGACGACAAGAAACCGGATTCAGACCGTCTATACGGGACCGAAGGGACAGATTGTGTTTCTGGATACGCCGGGCATCCATAAGGCGAAAAACAAGCTCGGCAACTACATGGTAAAGGTGGCGGAAAGCACGTTTTCCGATGTGGACGTCATTCTCTGGCTGGTAGAGCCGACGACCTATATCGGCGCCGGGGAACGGCATATCCTGGAGCAGTTAAAACGCAGCAGGCTGCCGGTCATTCTCGTGATCAACAAGATCGACACCGTTCCTAAAACAGCTGTTTTGGATGCAATGGAAACCTACCGCAAAGAGATGGATTTTGCAGAAATCGTCCCGGTATCGGCACTTCGCAGCAACAATACCGATACGCTGTTGGACTGCATTTTCAAATATCTTCCCTATGGAGAGCCCTTCTACGATGAAGATACAATCACAGACCAGCCGCAGCGTCAGATCGTTGCAGAGATGATCCGGGAAAAGGCGCTGCGCTGTCTGGAAGAGGAAATTCCCCACGGCATCGCAGTGGCGGTCGAACGGATGGAATTTAAGGAGCATATCGTCAATATCGATGCGACGATCATCTGCGAGCGGGATTCCCACAAGGGAATTATTATCGGCAAGCAGGGCAGCATGCTCAAAAAGATCGGTTCTCAGGCGCGCCGGGATATCGAGGATATGCTGGAATGCCAGGTCAATCTGCAGCTCTGGGTCAAGGTCAAGAAGGACTGGAGAGACAGCGATTTCCTCTTAAAAAACTTCGGTTACAACCCTGCGGATACCAGGCCGGACAGATAGAACGCTCTTTTTTTGAGGGAATAAAAAAGTTCAAACCGCTTATCCTATGAGGGACGTAAAAGCTGTCGGAGACGGCAGATTGGATACATGGGAGGCGGTAAGGATGAATGAAAGAAGTTACTGGGATCAGTTTTTAAAAACCGGGCGTGTGGAGGATTATCTGCAGTACCGGAATCAGATACAGGAAAGAAATGCGCTCCGGAACCGGGCGAAGTTACACGAGAGCAGCTCGTTTACTTCGTCCTTCCGTGCAAAGGCGCAGGGACAGGATGGGGAACAACATGCAGGATCGGATCAAAGTGCTCGGGATCGTTCTGAAGGCAGAACCGATCGGGGAGTATGACAGGAGAGTCGTGATCCTGACTCGGGAAAAAGGAAAAATATCCGCTTTTGCAAGGGGAGCCAGAAAGCCGACAAGCGCTTTTCTGGCTCCTACCAGTCCATTTACCTTCGGGACGTTCGAGCTGTATGCAGGGCGAAATTCCTACAGTGTCTGTGATATTTCAGCGGACTGCTATTTTGAAGAGCTGCGGCAGGATTTTGAGGGCGCCTATTACGGAATGTATTTCCTGGAGCTGGCGGATTACTGCACACGGGAAAATAACGACGAGCGCGAGGTGTTAAAGCTTTTATATCAGTCCCTGCGGGCGCTGACGGTAAAAAGCATCCCGCGCAGGCTTGTGCGATGCATTTACGAAATCCGGCTGATTGTGGCAAACGGGGAATTCCCGGGGCTGCCGCAGGGCAATTTTTCGGAAACGGCGCTGTATGCAGTCGAATTTATCGCAGGGACGCCCGTGGAAAAGCTTTACACATTTACTTTAAAAGAAGAAGTGCTTGCAGAGCTTGTGCAGATTGCAGAAAAATACCGGAGGGATTTTCTTCCGGGTGAATTTCATACCCTGGAGATCCTGGAAACGTTATAAAATGACTTTGTAAAGTTATGGGTTGAAAAAGAAAGGACGGTCGGCTATAATAGTTAAGATCATAGCATCGGCAGATAAAGAGCGGATGCAGATGAGAGGGAGCAGATAAATGACGCGAAAATGGATCATGCGCGCACTGTGTATCCTGTGTCTGGCAGCGATGCTGACGGGATGCGGCAGGGAGCCGGAAGTAACCGAGACCACGATTGAAGTCAAAAAAAATGGTCAGGTGGTTCACACGATTATAGAAGATTTTTCCGAAAGCTATTATAATCTGGATGAGCTGGAAAGTACGATTCAGCAGGCATGCGATACTTATAATGCTTCGGCTGGAAAAGAAGCGGTTGTGCTGAAAGCGGCAAAAGAAAATGACGATCATACGGTAACGGTCGTGATGCAGTATGCGGACGCTTCTGCTTATTCTGCTTTCAACAAACTGGCATTGTTTGTTGGAACCGTAAAAGATGCGTTTAATGCAGGCTATGATCTGAATGTCACGCTTTCTTCCCTGAAGGGAGACGGAGAGCAGATCGGCAAGGAAGACCTCCTCAAAATGGGAGAAAAGCACATTGCAGTTGTGCGGGAAGCGGTTAATGTCAGAGTATGGGATAAGGTCCGGTACGGTTCGGAGGATGTCGAGGCGACAGCGAATGCCAAAACAGTATCCGTAACCGACGCAGATATGCTGACCTATATTCTGTTTGATTAAAATCTGTGCAGTCAAAGGAGAAAAACGATGGAAAAGACAATGGACAAAATTGTATCGCTGGCAAAAGCGAGAGGGTTTGTATATCCCGGTTCCGAAATTTACGGCGGACTTGCAAATACATGGGATTACGGTAACCTCGGCGTAGAGCTGAAAAACAACGTAAAGCGCGCATGGTGGAAAAAATTTATCCAGGAGAACCCTTACAACGTCGGTGTGGACTGCGCGATTCTGATGAATCCCCAGACCTGGGTTGCATCCGGACATCTGGGCGGCTTTTCTGATCCGCTGATGGACTGTAAGGAATGCCACGAGCGTTTCCGTGCAGATAAGATCATCGAAGATTATGCACAGGAGCACAATATTGATCTGGGAGGCTCTGTAGACGGCTGGAGCCAGGAACAGATGATGCAATTTATCGAAGATAATCAGGTTCCCTGCCCGACCTGCGGCAAACACAACTTTACCGAAATCCGTCAGTTCAACCTGATGTTCAAGACCTTCCAGGGTGTTACGGAGGATGCAAAGAATACGGTATATCTGCGTCCCGAAACCGCGCAGGGTATTTTCGTAAACTTCAAGAACGTACAGCGTACTTCCAGAAAGAAAATCCCGTTCGGTATTGGTCAGATCGGTAAGTCCTTCCGCAATGAAATCACACCCGGCAACTTCACGTTCCGTACCAGAGAGTTTGAGCAGATGGAGCTGGAATTCTTCTGTGAGCCTGACACCGACCTCGAATGGTTCGCATACTGGAAACAGTTCTGTATCGACTGGCTGCAGACTCTGGGCATCAAGCCGGAAGAAATGCGTGTCAGAGACCATGAAAAAGAAGAGCTTTCCTTCTACTCCAAGGCTACAACGGATATCGAATTTTTATTCCCCTTTGGCTGGGGTGAGCTGTGGGGCATCGCTGACCGTACTGATTACGACCTTTCCCGCCATGCAGAGGTTTCCGGTCAGGATCTGTCTTACTTTGACGATTCCAAGAATGAAAAATATATCCCTTATGTTGTTGAGCCGTCTCTGGGTGCAGACCGTGTCGTTCTGGCATTTTTATGCGCTGCTTATGACGAGGAAGAGCTGGAGGGCGGAGATGTCCGTACTGTCCTTCATTTCCATCCTGCTCTGGCACCGGTTAAAATCGGTATCCTGCCGCTGTCCAAGAAGCTCAACGAGGGTGCAGAGAAGATCTATACCCAGCTGTGCAAGAAGTACAACTGCGAATTTGACGACAGAGGCAATATCGGTAAGAGATATCGCCGTCAGGATGAAATCGGTACGCCGTTCTGCGTTACCTACGATTTCGAATCCGAGACAGACGGCTGCGTAACCGTTCGTTTCCGTGATTCTATGGAGCAGGAGCGGGTTGCGATCGCTGATCTGGACGCATACTTTGCAGAAAAGCTGGATTTCTAAGAAATTTTAAGCTGGCTGTGTATAATCGAGTACGCGCTTTGTGGGTACTTAATTCTGTGAATTAGAAAGATCCGTCTTTTCCGTGTGGATTCCACATGGAGAAGGCGGATTTTTTTGCGAATGGCGCGGGTGAATTGTATTGCGCGTGAACGGCTCCTTTTGGCAGCATTTTGCTGTTTGTGAAAGATTTTCTTTATCCTGCGACATAATTTGACAGGAAAGCTAAAAACTGCACAAATGAAAAACGAATATATTGTTTGACTTTGCATATTTTAATGTGTTAGAATGATTTTATGAGAAAAACAGTCCGGCATAATGCTAAATGACTGTAAATACAGACCAAAGGGGGACCATTACAATGGCGAAATGGGTGTATTTATTCAGGGAGGGAAATGCGGATATGCGCAACCTCCTGGGTGGAAAAGGTGCGAACCTTGCAGAGATGACGAATCTCGGGCTGCCGATTCCACCCGGCTTTACCGTGACGACAGAGGCCTGCACAGACTACTATAACCATGGCAGGTCAATTTCTGAAGAAATTCAGACACAGATTTTTGATGCACTGGCACTTTTGGAGGAAAAGCTCGGCAAGAAGTTCGGAGATACCGAGAATCCGCTGCTTGTGTCGGTACGAAGCGGAGCGAGAGCTTCGATGCCCGGTATGATGGATACGATCCTGAATCTGGGCTTGACCGATATTTCGGTCGAAGGCTTTGCCAAACGGACAGGCAATCCGAGATTTGCCTACGATTCTTACAGACGCTTTATTCAGATGTTCTCAGATGTTGTCATGGAAGTTCCCAAATCGTTATTTGAGCGGGTCATTGATGAAATAAAAGAAGATCGGAAAGTTCACTTTGATACGGAGCTGACGGCGGAGGATCTAAAAGAGGTGATCCGGCGTTTTAAAGAGATCTATAAGGAAAAAATGGGCGAAGAATTTCCGCAGGAGCCGCGGGTTCAGCTGATGGAAGCGGTAAAGGCGGTATTCCGTTCGTGGGATAATGAAAGAGCTATCGTATACAGAAGAATGAATGACATTCCGGGGGACTGGGGAACTGCAGTCAATGTACAGTCGATGGTATTCGGAAATATGGGCAATACCTCCGGTACAGGCGTTGCCTTTACGAGAAACCCCTCCACCGGAGCAAAGGGCATTTATGGCGAATATCTGATCAACGCACAGGGTGAGGACGTTGTTGCAGGAATCCGTACACCGCAGCCCATTACCCGACTGGAAGAGGACCTGCCGGAATGCTATGAGGAATTTTTGAAAATTGCAAATCGTCTGGAAGAGCATTACCGTGATATGCAGGATATGGAATTTACCATTGAGGACGGAAAGCTGTATTTCTTACAGACCAGAAATGGCAAGCGCACGGCGCAGGCGGCTCTGCAGATCGCATGCGACCTTGTAGATGAGGGTATGATCACGCCCCAGGAAGCTGTCAGCAGAATTGAAGCAAAATCTCTGGATCAGCTGCTGCATCCCGCTTTCGATCCGGATGCACTGAAAAAGGGAACTGTGATGGGACAGGCTCTTCCGGCATCTCCTGGCGCAGCTGCCGGTAAGATCTATTTTACTGCAGAGGAAGCAAAGGAAGCCCATGAGACTGGCGAGCGTGTCATTTTAGTACGTCTGGAAACTTCTCCGGAGGATATCGAGGGGATGCATGCTGCAGAGGGTATCCTGACTGTGCGCGGCGGTATGACATCCCATGCTGCAGTTGTGGCAAGAGGCATGGGAACCGCATGTATATCCGGCTGCGGAGATATTGTGATCGATGAAAAGAAAAAGCAGTTTACATTAGGCGGCAAGACCTATTATGAGGGGGATTATATTTCCCTGGACGGCTCCACCGGCAAGATTTACGACGGCGATATCCAGACCCAGGAGGCTTCCATCAGCGGCAACTTCGGCAGGATCATGAGCTGGGCGGATTCCTTCCGTAAATTGAGGGTTCGCACGAATGCAGATACGCCTGCAGATGCGGCAAATGCGGTTCGTCTTGGTGCAGAAGGTATTGGACTTTGCAGAACAGAGCACATGTTCTTTGAACCGGATCGGATTCCGAAGATCCGTAAAATGATCCTTTCCAAAACCGTGGAAGAGCGCGAAAAGGCGCTGGAAGAGCTGATTCCCTTCCAGAAGGGCGATTTCAAGGCGCTTTATAAAGTAATGGAGGGGAAACCTGTTACGATTCGTTTCCTGGATCCGCCGCTGCATGAGTTTGTTCCGACAGACGAAAAGGATATCGAAGCACTGGCAAAGGATATGAATCTTTCTGTTGAGGAAGTAAAGAGCACCTGCAGTGAGTTGCATGAGTTCAACCCGATGATGGGTCACAGAGGCTGCCGGCTGTCCGTTACGTATCCGGAAATTGCAAGAATGCAGACAAGAGCGGTGATCGAAGCGGCGATTGAAGTAAGTAAAGAAAAGGGCTTTGAGATCGTTCCGGAGATCATGGTTCCGCTGGTTGGCGATAAAAAGGAGCTGAAATTTGTCAAGGACGTAATTGTGGAAACTGCTGAAAAGGTTAAGGCAGAAAAAAATTCGAATCTGGTTTATCATATTGGAACGATGATCGAAATTCCAAGAGCAGCACTTCTGGCAAACGAAATTGCAGAAGAAGCCGAATTTTTCTCCTTTGGTACCAATGATCTGACTCAGATGACCTTTGGCTTCTCCCGTGATGACGCAGGGAAGTTTCTGGTGGATTATTATAAGAGTAAGATCTATGAATCGGATCCCTTTGCAAAGCTTGACCAAAACGGCGTAGGACAGCTGATCGAAATGGCTGTCACAAAAGGTCGTTCCCAGCGTCCGAATTTAAAGATCGGTATCTGTGGTGAGCATGGTGGTGATCCCTCTTCTGTTGCATTCTGCCATAAGGTTGGAATGGATTATGTATCCTGTTCTCCGTTCCGTGTACCGATCGCGAGATTAGCTGCTGCACAGGCAGCGATTGCCAATGCAGGAAAGTAGAAGAGCGTAAATATTTTTACTTCACAACGCTGATTGTTACAAGGGATGATGTGAATGAGTACATGAAATATCATGCTGAGTACACGAAAGCGAACCGATTTAAAGATATTGTTTGCAAAATCTATATATAACTCGAAAGGGAAGCGCAATGCTTCCCTTTCTTATATCTCTCGATTAGGACTAAATCCTTAAAGCTATGGCTTAAAAAGGACTTAGTCCTTTTTTATATGCAAAAATAAATATTTTTAGAGGAGGTTCACTATGAACAACACAGCGTTAGGAGCAGTAAGTAACAAGAAAGAGAACATTCGCTTTATTAGCGAAGCACATGAGAAATTCTACTATGAAAAATTAAAAGAAGTGCGTTATGTGGATGTATATCACAAAGCATTTTGCTATTGTCTTGGCATCAGCGATGATACGAGAAGAAATATCAACAGAATTTATGACTTTAAGACTGACTGCGTAAAACCAGAGTGCCTGCACGATGGTTGGCAGACCAGTGGAAGCGAAAAGGTTGTCAGAATGGCGTTCAATTTGTATTGCAATGGTACACCGAGTGTAGATGATGAGCAGGACGCAGAGGAGCAGATTGATGAGTGTAGGAGATATTCGGCAGAGGATTTGTTCTGTTGTTGCTATGCACCGTTTTTCTGGCAGGCAATACAGATCAGGTATCCAGAATATGCCAATTATAATCATGCTTTGTGTGCAATGTTTGGAGGAAATGATTGATGTTAAAAGTAAGATTGATGGGAACAAAGAATGATATTACATGGTTTAAGAAAATTATGCAGAGACACCCAAAGATAGAGGTCCTAGAGCTATCAGACCTCTATCCCAATAAAGGAACAGATAAATATTACAGAGCTTATGCGGAAGTAAAAAAGAGAAATATAAAAGAAAAATAGTAGAATTTGGAGGAATTTCATCATGTGTAGAGTTATAGTAATCGGAAACCAGAAAGGCGGAGTCGGCAAGACTACCACAACGAGTAATTTAGGAATAGGACTGGCAAAACAAGGAAAGCGAGTGCTTCTTATTGATGCAGATGCACAGGGCAGTCTGACAGCAAGTTTAGGTTTTCAGGAGCCGGATAAGCTGGATGTATCTCTTGCAACCGTTATGGCAAATATCATCAATGAAGAAGATATGGAGCTGGATTATGGTATATTGAAGCATGACGAGGGTGTAGACCTTATGCCGGGCAATATAGAGTTATCGGGACTGGAAGTATCACTGGTAAATGTCATGAGCAGGGAGCTTGTGCTTCGTACATACATAGAACAGCAGAAAGACAGATATGATTACATTCTGATTGATTGTATGCCTTCGCTTGGCATGATTACCATAAATGCCTTTGCAAGTGCTGACAGTATCCTTATTCCTGTGCAGGCTGCATATCTTCCGGTAAAAGGTCTGGAACAGCTTATTAAGACCATAGGAAAAGTAAAAAGACAGATCAATCCCAAACTGGAGATTGAAGGTATCCTGCTTACAATGGTAGATAACAGAACCAACTATGCAAAAGACATCAGTGCATTGGTTGTGGAGAATTATGGTAGCAAGGTTAGAATATTTGAAAACAGTATTCCGATGTCCGTAAGAGCTGCGGAGATTTCTGCGGAGGGTGTCAGCATTTATGAGCATGATCCGAACGGAAAAGTAGCAAGTGCCTATCAGTCTTTGACAGAGGAGGTGCTTGCAGATGAATAAGATGGGAAGTGCAGCAAAAGTAAAGTTGAATAGCTTTGATGATTTATTCGGAACTGAACAGCCACGGGCAGGAACAGAGCAGGTACAGGAAATTGCGTTATCAGAACTGCATGAGTTTAAAGGACACCCGTTTAAGGTACTGGACGATGAAAAGATGCAGGAGACTATAGAGAGTGTCAGAGAGCATGGCGTGTTAATGCCTGGCATTGCCAGACCGAAAGCAGAGGGCGGTTACGAAATTATAGCAGGACACCGAAGGAGACATGCCTGTGAAGCTGTAGGACTAGAAACAATGCCGATGTTTATCCGGGATTATACGGATGATGAAGCTACGATTATCATGGTGGACAGCAATATACAAAGAGAAGATATTCTTCCTAGTGAAAAAGCAAGAGCTTACGCAATGAAGTATGATGCAATGAAATATCAAGGAAAGAAAGGTGCTGGAAACAGCCTGGACGAAGTAGGCGAAGCCGCAGGAGAGAGTGGCAAGACCGTTCAGAGGTATATCTATCTTTCAAGATTATCTGACGAACTGTTAGAATTGGTAGATAAAAGAAAAATAGGTCTGGTACAGGGTGTTGATCTTTCTTTTTTGAATGAGCAGGAACAGGAATGGGTACAGGCAGTTATTGAGGAAACAGGAGTATCTGTTTCAACATCACAATCATCTAAGCTGAAGGAATATGGAAAAGATAATGAGTTGACTTTGCCGATGGTAAGACTGATTCTGACAGAGTCGAAGCAAAAAGAACGAAAAGTTATAATCAAGGCAGATAAGATCAGCAGATATTTTCCAGAGGAGTATTCCAGTGAGGAGATTGAAAAAGTCATATATCAGCTTTTAGAGGAGTGGAGTCTTTCAGAGAGCAGAAAATAAGCGGCAAAGGAGGCATGAGGAAGTGAACGAGACAATACAGTTTGATTATTATTACGGAATTGAAGCAGAACAGTTTTCCTTCTATCGTGTTCCCCGGCTGTTGATTAAAGATGAACGATTTAAGGGGCTTAGCAGTGATGCCAAGCTCCTGTATGGTTTGATGCTTGACAGAATGTCACTGTCTATGAAAAATGGCTGGCTGGACGATGAAAACAGAGCGTATATCATTTATACGGTTGATGCAATCATGGAAGATTTGGGATGTGCAAAAGAAACCTGTGTAAAGATCATGAAAGAGCTTGATTCTGAAAAAGGAATTGGTTTGATTGAGAAAAAGCGCAGGGGACTGGGAAAACCGGACATTATTTATGTGAAAAATTTTGCTGCTATATCAGAAGATCAGGCTGAAAAAATGCCGCAGAATATTGATAAATCCACAGAAGTTCAGAATTTGAACTTCAAGAAGTACAAAATGTGAACTTGCAGAAGTATAATAAACAGACTTCCGTAGGTTCAGAAATTGAACCTACAGAAGTTCAGAAATTAGTACCTAATTATACTAACGATAATCAGACTAACCCTAATTATACTGAGGAGAGTTATATCTATCCTATCAATCCTTCTGAAGCAATGGAGACAGAGGATAATACGATTGATGTGATGGATGATGCACAGGCATACATAGAGCTGATTAAAGAAAATATAAGCTATGAGTATCATATGAAATATGATAAATATGGTCAAAGGGAGCTTTATGACGAATTATTTGAAGTTATCTGTGAAGTGGTGTGTGTGAAACGGCAGACGATTCGAGTTGCGGGAGAAGAATATCCCTATGAGCTTGTGAAATCCAGATTCCTGAAACTAAACAGCGGTCATCTGGAATATGTGATTGGCTGCATGAAAGAGACAACGACGAAGATTACAAATATCAAGGCATATATGGTAACGGTACTTTATAATGCACCAACTACGATAAATCATTTTTATCAACAGGAAGTGCAGCATGATATGTACGGAGGAGGCTGGCATGAAAAAGGGATTGTTTAGAATTATTATTCCAATGATGATATTAGCTGTCTGGATGATCATGTGCTATCCGGTATGTGCAAAGGCAGATGGGTTTGATTATTTTCTATACTGGATTATGGTAGGATGTCCATATGGAATACGGAAAATGAGTATGTTTCTTGTCCCGAAGAATTTCGGTATTGCAGGGAGCATTGGCATATTGGCACTAGATTGTATCATTGGTGGGTTGATTGGTGGTATGATTGTTATGATCAGAATTATCAATACAGTTATGGAAATAATAAAATTGATATCGGGAACTTTTGGACATAATGTCCAGAAGTGTGAGTGAGAAAACAAAAAAGGCATTGTCAATCGAGTTTAACATTTGAAAATTTGTGGCAGGAATGGTTAGACACGGAACTATTCATCACAGGCAAGAGCAGGAAAATGGAAGGTATGGGATATGAGGAAATATTTAAGAGTCTGCCAGCAGATGAACAAAAAGCACTCTTAGAAAAGAAAGGCGATTTTGCAGTAATGGCAGGAATAGAATAGAAAACAGCGTCAGAGCAGTTATGAGTCGAGAGATTTGTAGCTGCTCTTTTTGTTACTTTTGGACATAATGTCCAGAAGTGGAAAGGAAAATGTATGGAATCAATGAGAGATGTGAACAGGGTAATGGAACGGGAGATTAAAAAGGGAAGTAGTCCTTTGAAACTGGATCATATTGAATTTGGAGATTATTCGTATCAGGAGATAATGTCACAGGAGAAATTGTTTGAAGTATTAACATATTTGTTGCGGATAGGTGACTTCAAACAGTATGCCGGAAAGACTATCCTTAATAATATTTATATGGATCTGCGATGGAAAAGCCAGTATTTAAGAGAACTAAGACCGCTATGGAAAGAAATAATATATTTGCGACCATTAGAAGGTATTTAAAAAAGCTGAAACCGCAGTATAATGGAGATGTATATTTGGAAACGGTCAGATGTTATTTTGATATATCACAGGAAAATCTGGAAAAGTGTCGATATACATATCAAGGGAATAAAACATACGCCTTTCTTATGTCAGACAAGTATATCATGGCATTGTATACGCATTGTTTGGTGGCAAGAAAAGAAGTTGCTTTGAACCATGTAAGGTCGAATGGACTTTCGGAAGCGGAGTTTTCTATGGTAAAATTAGAAAGTGTTAGGGAAGTTTTATTTCAAGCTTTGTTACTTGATGATGTGAAGTTTGAAGATGGCAAGATGTATGCGGAGCTTTGTACGGTATATCTATTGATATGAAAAAGTAAGAGTAATTTTGGTATAAGAATTGAGGTAATGGAATATGGCAGAAAGAAAGTTAGCAAGGAGTTCGTTGAAGGGATATACATTTCAAAATTATGTTTTTACATTGTTCTTGGCAAAAATGGATGTTGAGCGCAAAATTGTACAAATAGAATCAGAATCTCTTGGAACGAAACAATTTGACGATCTTTATATAAGAATCCAAGATGATATGGTTTACCGGATACAGGCAAAAAATTATCCGGGAACAAAAATAGAAGATATTACCATTACTGAACATACAGTAACCATTAAAACAAATAGCAATCAATATGATAGTTCTGATAACAATGTTCTGATTGTTAATACAGATCAAATTACTACAAATACTGAGTTTATGGGAATGCCTGCTATTGAGAAAGAAGGTATTATTATAATACCTTTGACGGAAGAACAAGTAACTGATTATTTAGACGAATTATACAGTACAGAAGAACGTGAATTACAGATAATTCAAAAAGCGTACGAGTATACATGTTCGGAAAAGTTTGAAGTTAATGTATCAGAGCTTCCAGATTTAATAAAATTATCTACAGATTTGCAACAGCAAACCATTATAATACGTGAAGCACCTAAGAATATAGAAAATGGCATAACATTCATTGTAGGAAAGCCTGGAGTTGGAAAAAGTCACTTTGTAAACGAGTTGAAAGATGCATATCCGGATGCTATTGTATATAGATTTTGGATTGGGTCACAGGATGAGCAATTAACAAGGCGGCTTCAATTTGATAAGTTTTTGACAGAAGTTGGGCTTTTGGTATATAAATCACCAAGAGCGTTTACGATAGAAGAGCTTGTTACTGAAATTGCTGATAAGAAACAGATGATTATAATTGATGGATTGGATCATGTAGAAAACTATAATTCCTTAGATTTGCAAAAATACATTAGTTTTATTACGGCATTAGGAAATGCTGAAGTTCGAGTTATAGTCCTTTCAAGACCATTGAAGACCGAAATAGATTGGGCAAAGACAGAATTGTTTGAGTGGAATTTTGATGAGACAAGGTTTTATTTGGCAGTTGCACATGACATTTCTGATTATGTTGTTCAAAAAAAGATATTTGAGATTACAGGTGGATATCCAATAATTACTTATTTCTTAGCCGAGCACTATAAACAACATGGTGATATTAATATAGAACATTCGGTTACGGATTTGAATCAATATTATGACACATTATTAGCGAATGTGAATACTAAGTCTTTATTGTGCATATTTGCTACAAATAATAGTTTTTTTACAAGAGAAGAACTTGCGACGTTTTTTTCCGAACCAGAGGCATATGATTCATTGAATGAGTTTGTTTCTGCGTATCCATATTTGTTTGAAATATTGCAAAATAGAATTTCACTTATTCATGACAGCCTTAACACATACCTACGAGGAATATTATCTTCGTTTCCAATTCGGCAAGAAAAGGTTTTGAATATTGTAAAATCCAGTCTTATTGACGGAAATGTAGAATATATGGCAAGACTAGCCTCGTTTAATTTGGATGATGAATTTTTGATTGAACTTCTCAAGAAATTCAGTGATTTTGATGTTTTTGAGAAGATATTGACTTCTACAGTAGATTTTAACTCTATTACTAGTTTTTACAATCAGTTGCAACGCATTTTGGAAACAAGAAAAGATGTTTTAAGCATATATGAGTATTATTCTTTTTGTTTAATCTTTCAAACGGCTACTCGTAATGATTTAGTTGGTTGTGATGGATTGATTTATCAAGTACTATTTTATATTCATAAACATGGAATCATTGAGAATCAAATATTTAGTTCTGGTATTATGTGGAATTTATATCTTGCATGTAAGCAAAAGGAAGATATTACAAGAAGACATATTATGGACTCACACTATGGCGAAAGTCAATTTTATGAGTTGATTAATAGTGTGAATGATGAAATATGCTTTTTTGACCGATTGGAGAAGAAAGTATTATTTTCAGACATAGAAGAAAATCTCATAGATTTTCATAGAAATACTACAGAAAAAGCAGATTTACTTGAGGAATATTTGATTAGTACATGGATTCATGGAAATTCCACGGAGATATTTCATGATCAATTTGTGGAGTATGTTGATACAGAAAATGATGTTCTGTTTAGTAAAGCCTTTAAAGAATATGGTTTTGATGATTTTTGGAGTAAGTATATACCACATCGTGCCAAAATTAAACTTCATGAGCTTGGTTTCTTTGGTGATGAGAATAAATATCGTGGAATGACATTGATGGAAATGATAAATGAATGTGCACCAGAAGGTTCATTTACCGTTGTTCCAGCGGCACAGTCAGTCCTTCGTTTAGCAAATTATGAAAATAGAGAAATTGATATTTATTCTGTGAACTATGCTTGGACGATGTATGGGCAAAGAAAAGATTATAGTGTTTATACAATAGAGGACGCTTTAATTATATTTGAAGAGAAAGGATTGATACAAGAGAAAGAGTCAATTGAATTAATTCATAGGCTAATGGTTCAGTCTGAGAAAGGTATCCGCCATTTGATGAGTTCTTACATCAATAAAAAGGGCACTGAATGTACAAAAAGATTAATACAAGATGGATATTTCAGCAGACAAGACTTTGAGGCAGATATTTTTGATCTTCTTCCTGAGAATATTAACTGTTTCACTAAACAGCAAATTAAATTAAGATTGGATGAGATGATGTTTTATCATCGTATTTCCAAAACAGTTGAATATAGAGATATTTGTAATGTATTTGAATCTGATTATTGTAATATGATGATAGATGCCCTAGAATATTTTGAGTATAGTATACTAGGAACAGTGGAAGAAGATTTAATTGAGCAAAAGATTACTGAACGTGGGATAAAGTACATTGGCAGAAAAGAAAATGAAGAAAAGGAGTATGTTCCATTTGACGGTGGGTATATCCATGAAGAAGACGGAAACTATATCAAAGAAAATAGTGTCAAAGCATCTGAGATTGCGAGGTATGTAGATGGTTGGTATTCATGTCTTCCGTTTCCACAGTTTTATAATATATGTGATTTAACAGAAGTGAAGGAAGATTACCTTAATATACTTCATAAGTCAATTTTTGCACGAGTAATTGATAGGGAATATGTAGGAAACTGGTTTTTATTAATAGGGAATATTCCGAAATTACTGGAAGTTTGTGACATAGAAGTGGATTGGAATATGATTTTTGAGATTTTTAAACACTTTTTAAAAATCTCTTTAATATATTTTCCTAAAAAAATATAACAAAATAATTTGATAAGTGAACATAAGACAGCGTAAGGGCAGTTATAGACCGCAAAGGTTTGTAGCTGCCCCTTTTTGTGTTTACAAAACTTTGGGACATAATGTCCAGAAGTGGAAAGGAGTGCTTATGAAGTATTTGTTACACAGGCTGTTGGTTCCACCCTGAATCCAACCGGTGCAGATAAGGAAGGAGGTACACCGTGCAGGAGGAAACAACACAAAAAACGATTGCTCTTGCAATCAAGACTTCCAAGCTGACCGCAAGCGTTTTACAGAAGGCAATGAAGATGTATCTGGAGCATCAGAAGCATAAGCAGCCTTCGCATGGAAAGATTCCGGTAAAGAAGCTGGTCGGTCAGGGAGAGGGTGCAAAGTCCATTGAGGTTACGGATAGCAATATTAAATCCTTTGAGCGTGTTGCAAGGAAATACAATGTCGATTTCGCAGTAAAAAAGGATAAGACCATGGAACCACCCAAGTATCTTGTGTTTTTCAAGGGCAAGGATGCCGATGTGATTGCACAGGCATTCAAGGAATTTGTCAAAGTTAATGAGAAAAAACAGCAGCGTCCGTCACTCAGACAGAAACTGAAAGGACTTCAGAAGATTGTTGCACAGAATAAAAATAAAGAGCGCAGCAGAGAGAAAAATAAGGACAAGGGACAGAGCTTATAAGCAAGGTCATTGACGGGATTGTGAAAGATTTGCAGTCAATTCCGAAAACTCTCAAAGAAAAAACAAAAGGGGTAAATAAAAAGCAGCTTGCCCTGAAATGTGCTCCCTATGTGATCTTCGGGTATGTTCTGAATAAGGTTTCATGGCTGTATGGACAGCAGGCAGGGGATAACACCTTGCAGAAGGTGTTGGACACAATCAATGGGATAGGAGGTGCATTCAAAAATCCGCTTCCAAGTATTCTGCCAAGAGATTTATTGGTAGGTGTGGGATGCGGGATAGGATTTCGTATGGTAGTATATTATAAAGCGAAAAATGCAAAAAAATTCCGGCAGGGAGTAGAATACGGTTCGGCAAGGTGGAGTGCATAATTTTAAGTGTAAATGACACATACATGGACGCACAGGAGGTT